>Ga0315552_1000796_pt1 | contig 19549 bp, 14 predicted proteins | sample SalMarSW160170MG_2_FD_203102 | JGI IMG/M metagenome (GOLD analysis project Ga0315552, IMG submission 203102) | Salt marsh sediment microbial communities from the Plum Island Ecosystem LTER, Massachusetts, United States - Salt Marsh Sediment SW1601-70 ...
TGCAATGGCTGTGAAGGAGGGTGACCGCATCAGGGTCTGGGCTTCGACCCAAACACCCTTCCCCCTGAAAGACCAGATTGCTCGTGTACTTGATATTTCCCCCGACAAGGTTCATGTTACACCTCCTTTCGTGGGTGGCGGATTTGGAGGAAAAACCAGCAATGGGCAGGCAATTGAAGCAGCACGATTATCAGTTTTGACCGGTAAACCGGTGATGGTTGCCTGGACGAGGCAGGAAGAGTTCTTCAACGATACATTCCGACCCGCCGCGGTGGTTAAAATCAAATCGGGAGTGACAAAATCAGGGGCGATCAGTCTCTGGGACTACTCGGTATATTTTGCGGGATCAAGGGGGTCGGAACACAACTATGATATTCCTCACCACAGAACCCGGATCTTTAACAGGAGCTGGACTGCTTCTTCCGGAACACATCCCTTTGCCACAGGAGCATGGCGTGCCCCTGGGAATAATACCAATACCCATGCCCGGGAATCGCAGATTGATATCATGGCATCAGAAGCAGGGATCGATCCACTGGAATTCAGGCTCAATAACCTGAAGGACGAAAAAATGATCGGCGTCCTGAAAGCAGCAGCAGAAAAATTTGGCTATACTTCCGCAAAATCACCCAGCGGCAGGGGGTATGGTATCGCATGCGGTATCGATGCCGGAACCTATGTAGCACATATCGCTGAAGTAAAAGTGAATGAAAAAACAGGTCATGTTCAGGTGGCCAGGGTTGCCTGTGCTCAGAATATGGGGCGCGTGATTAACCCCGAAGGAGCTACAATCCAGATCGAAGGTTGCATCACCATGGGGCTGGGATATGCTTTAACCGAAGAGATCCAGTTTGACGGAGGGGCAATTCATAATAAAAATTTCGATACGTATGAATTGCCGCGTTTCTCCTGGACACCCAGGATTGATACCGTGATCATTGATGCACAGCATGAAGACCCGCAGGGCGGCGGAGAACCTCCAATCATCTCTATGGGAGCAGTGGTTGCAAATGCTATTTATGATGCCATCGGAGTCAGATTGTACCAGCTCCCCATGACACCGGAACGAGTGCTCAAAGCAATTCAGAAAAGCTGATTAAACTTAAATCCATAGATTATCATGAAACGCCGTACATCCATTTTCTTAACCACCACCTTGCTGGTCGTAACCATGGTGCTGATTCATTCCTGCAAGGTGGCAAACAGAGCTGAAACAAAACCGCCAAACATCCTCTTTATCATGGCAGATGACCATGCTTATCAGGCAGTGAGCTGTTACGGGCATAACCTGAATGAAACGCCCAATATAGACCGGATAGCAAGTGAAGGTGTTATGTTCAACCAGAGTTTTGTCACAAACTCCATCTGTGCCCCAAGCCGTGCCGTACTGCTTACCGGGAAATACAGCCACGTGAATGGTCACATGGATAACGGATCCACATTTGACGGAAGCCAGCAAACATTCCCAAAATTGTTACAGGAGGCAGGCTACCAGACGGCAATGATCGGAAAGTGGCACCTGAGAAGCGAACCGACAGGGTTTGATTACTGGAATGTGCTGCCTGGGCAGGGAGCCTATTACAATCCGGACTTCAGGGAGAATGGCGAAAGGAAAAAATACCTAGGGTATGCCACGAATATCATCACCGATCTTGCGCTGGACTGGTTGCAAAACCAGCGCGACGAAACAAAACCATTCTGCCTTCTTCTGCACCACAAAGCGCCACATCGAAACTGGATGCCCGATACATCAAAGCTTACCCTCTATGATGACAGAACATTTGATATCCCTTCCAATTTTCATGATGATTATGCCAACATGGGCAGGGCTGCGAAAGAGCAGGACATGATGATAGGAAAAACCATGATGTGGGGACACGATATGAAATTCCTGTTTGACCTGAACGGCGATAGCACGGAACAATTCTACTGGAGACAGCTTGATCGTATGACACCGGAGCAGCGGGCTGCATGGGATGCAGCCTATGAAACAAAAAACCAGGCACTGATCGATGCTCCACTGGAAGGCAGGGAACTTGCTGAATGGAAATTCCAGCGCTATATTAAGGATTACCTCAGGACCATCTCCTCGGTGGATGATAACGTTGGAAGGGTGCTGGATTACCTCGATGAAGCCGGCCTGGCAGAGAATACCATTGTGGTCTATACTTCCGACCAGGGATTTTACCTTGGAGAACATGGCTGGTTTGATAAACGGTTTATGTATGAACAATCGTTCCGAATGCCCCTGGTTGTCCGGTATCCCGCCGGAATTGAAAAGGGCCAGGTGCTTGATGAGATGGTGATGAACCTCGACTTTGCCTCCACATTTCTGGATTATGCCGGTGTAATCATACCGGAGGAAATCCAGGGAAGGTCATTTCGCAAGGTGATGGAGGGAGATACTCCCGAAGATTGGAGAGATGCTGTCTATTACCATTATTATGAATATCCCGCCGTCCATAGCGTAAAGAGACACTATGGGGTGCGCACTGACCGGTACAAACTGATCCATTTCTACTACGATATCGATGAATGGGAGTTGTATGACCTTCAGAATGATCCGGATGAGATGAACAACATCATCAATGATCCGGAGAATGCCGCATTGGTTAATGAGCTGAAAGAGGTATTGCAGAAGCTCCAGGATCAGTATGGCGATTCGGAAGAGCTGGCACGGTCGTATTTACCCGAGAAAAAGTCTCAATAACTTTGCCGTGGAAGAAGAATTAATGAACGTTTGGCAAATCTTCGGTCCATATAACAATTTCCTGTTTTATAACGTCGCAGTTGGCCCGTTATTTATGGATTATTCTAAACCCAGGGCTGCACCCTGAAAGGATCTTCAGGGTTTGCCCTAGGCTACCAATATATAGCTCCTACGGAGCTAGTTGTTAATCAAGTTTGTATTTTCCACATTATGTTTATATTTACCCCTCAATGTTTAATTCCCCCTCAATACTATTTATATGTTAGGAACCCTTGATTACATTTTTATCGCACTTTATTTCCTGGTCATTCTGATTGTCGGCTTCTGGAGCGGTAAGAACCAGGAAAAAGAAGACTTCCTGATAGCCGGACGAAAGCTGAAATCCTTTCAGGCTACCACCACCATCTTTTCCAGCAGGATCGGTGCAGCCATTTTATTAACTTACACTGCACTGGTGTATCTTTACGGACTGGGTGCCCTGTGGTATTTTATCGGTTCTATATTTGGGCTTTTCGTCTTCTATTTCTTCGGGTTGAAGGTAAAAAAGCTGGCAGATGAACAGAAGTTTTACACCCTCCCCGATTTCTTTTTCTTTCTGAAAGGAAGGTTTGCAGGTTACCTGGCAACCATCATTACCATCATCATCATGTTCGGATGGGTGGTCCTGAATTTCACCGCCGGTGCCAAACTGGTTGAAGAATATACGCCCATCAGTTTTGAGTTTTCTGTCATCATCGTCGGGGTTATCATTTTGGTCTATTTAATGATTGGTGGGTTCCGTGCGGTGGTAAAGACGGATGTTATTCAAACCATTGGGATCTTTCTTCTTTTCATTTTAATGGTATATCTCCTGATTAAAACGGAAACGAAGCCAAAACTGCTGTTCATGGACCTCTTCAGAATCCCCGTTCAGGAGATCATCAGTTTCTTCCTTGCCGGTTTCTTCATTCCAATGGCTTCCCCTGAATTGTGGCAGAGAGTGTATGCCATCAAGGATAACAAACATTTTAAGCGAAGCCTGTTTCTCTCCTCTCTCTTCTATTTCATTATCGGTTTTATCCTGTTGATGATCGGCCTCGTAATCCGTGTGGATATACCGAATATTGATCCTGACACCTCGCTGATTGTAGGTTTCAGCCGGTTACTACCCGTTGGTTTAGCCGGACTTTCTGTGGTAATTATTTATTCCGCTGTATCCTCTTCAGCAGATACCTACATGTTTACTACGGCTGCTTCGGTAACCCAGGATTTCCTGGAAAAAACGGGGCTGCTGAAAAAGGAGAACCTGTTTGTTATCATGCGGATTACCATGGCAATTCTTATGGCACTGGGTATTATCATGGCAATTGTCATCCGGGATATTGTTGATGCCACGTTCTTCTTTGTCTCCATGACCATGTCTCTCGGGTTCCTGGTTCTGGCCATCTGGATCTATCCGAAGATCAACAGGCACAGTGTCAATTTTTCGATCTTTTTCTGCCTGGTTGGGGTGATCGTACCATCCATCATTTTTGGTATCTCAACCACGCTTGTCGTTTATGCGATCGGTTTTTGTATTTTCGGATTGCTTTTCGGGTTCATCATGCACTGGATAAAACCGCTTCCGGGATAGTGCATACTATATGACAAAGGTGAAATGTTGATTCACCTTCTTAATATTTCCTCCCCCTGCTCCTGTTCCGCCAATGGCGGCCCAAGATCTTTGGTATTTGGAAACATTTTTTTATTTTCTATCACAAATCGTATTCATCTTTTGGAATAAGATATTTTTTTATAATCATCATGCTGGTTTAAGGATAGATGGAATAAGGAATCCCAGCGGGATTCAATAATGAACCGGAGCGAAGCGGAGCTCACCGAAGGTAATAGCCCGGTACAAGCCCCGACGATCTTGTCGGGGCGCAGTGCCGGGTACTAAGATGAAAATAAAAACAACCACGGATGGGGTTGAATAATAACGTTTTGATGATTAACCCCGTAGTACCGAAAAAATGTTCCGTGGGAATCCCTATAGGGCCTTTTGCAGAGCATCCTCGAAAAAACATGAAATCGAACCTGCCTACGAGAGAAAGGGGAATTTTTCAATTGTTTGTTCAATCCTCCTGTAGCCCCCTCCGCCCGGATAACGAAATCGGACGGGCTTCACTGCCGAAGGCATGCCTATGGCACAAGGGGGACAGTTTCTAAAAATCTTTCGTTCTAAGTTCTTTCCGGACAGGCAGGATAAAATTCCCCTCCTAAGCTAGGAGGGGTGTCTCGACACAACCTGCTGACAAGCAGGATTGAGTCGGGACGGGGTGGTATGATCTAAAATAACCTAACTAAGCAATCTTTCCAATCTAAATATCATTAACTCGCCGAATCATCAACCATCTACCTCCATTCCGGAACCTGATCCAGAACCTGTTGAAGATTCTTTTTTATTTCTAATTCCTCTTCGGTGATGCGATCCTCGGTTATGGGATCCTTCTCAAACGGATCGAGGGGAGGGGAATAAAACATTCCATCAACATAGAGTTTATGATCCTCTGACCGCACTACCTGTTTCTCTGGTTATTCAGGTAACCGAACTTCTCATAATTCCGGTAATTGTACTTTCCCGTCATGATCTTAACGCGGGATGGGGTACACAATGGTTGGGAAAAACAGCGGGTAAACCGGATCCCCTCCTGTGCAAGTTCATCCAGTACCGGCGTTTGATAGGAAAGGCTGCCGTTCGACGAAAGGCATTCGTAACCCATATCATCCGCCAGAATAAGAATAACGTTTGGTTTGCGCTCTGACTTGAGAAGGGTACAGGTATAAGAAATGGATGTCATCAGGAAAAATATTCCCAAGAGCTTCAACCAGTTCTTGTTTTTAAACAAGTACCATTTCTTTTTATTCTTCCTTGCCCACTTCATCATTCCCGTTAATCATATTTTAGCGGCACCGGGCCAATGATCAATCTACTTCGGTTTCAGTCAATCCTTGTGATGAAATAGGTCTTACCCGGTTCAGTTTCAAACTCAAATAAACCATCCTCGGCTATTCGCATTCTGACTGGTTCTTCTCCAATTTTAACTACAAATTTACCGTCTCCTTGCACTACACACTTATTCCCAAGGAATGAATGGATAGTAGCGTTTTTCAGTTTCCCATCTTCCCACGCCAAATCAATTTCAAATCCACCCCGGGTACGCAGTCCCCTTACCTTTCCATTTTTCCAGTTTTGTGGTATCGCTGGCAGCAAATGTAATCTTTGCTCGTGTGATTGTACAATCATTTCAGCAATAGCAGCACTCATTCCTAATGATCCGTCAACCTGGAGAGCGCGGGAGCATATGCTGAACAGATTGGGTAAGCAGTAATGTCCAATATAATAAGAAAAGTTGTCTATTGCTTTCTCCGGTTCCATCAGCCTTGCCCAGCAAGCCATTTTCCAGGCAGAAGCCCAGCCATTGCCTTCCAATCCTCTTTGATCCAGCACAACTTTCGATGCTTCTGCAAGTTCAGGTGTTCTTACCAGAGATATAACATTTCCCGGGAATAATCCATAAAGGTTTGAGATGTGCCTGTGGCTCTTCTCTTTCTGAGGCCAATCTTCCAGCCACTCCTGCAGATTGCCTTCTGCTCCAATCTGCATTGGGGCAAGCTTTTCCCGGGTAACCAGCAACGTATCCCGAAAGGCAGGATCAATTTCCAAAATCTCAGCAGCCCTGGCAACATAGCCAAACAAGTCATACAATATTTGCATATCAATGGTTGATCCTGCACAAATTGTTGTGCCGGGACTCATCCACCCCGTTACCTCATCGAAAAACCGGTCGTTACCGGGTCGGCCAGGAAAATTCTCAGGGGAAGTGGAGGGGCTGGTTACCAGCCAACCATATTTCGGATGCACAACAAGAAAATCAAGAAAGAAGCGGACATTACTTTTCATAACCGGGAATACTTTCCTTAAAAAATTTATATCCCCGGTATACAGATAATGTTCCCATAAATGTGTACAAAGCCATGCCCCACCCGTAGTGAAAGTACCCCAGTCAGGTCCATCCATTGGTGCAGCCACACGCCATATATCTGTATTCTGATGAAATACCCATCCCCTTGCACCATAATGTTCCCTTGCCACCCCTTTTCCCTGGTCCGTTAGTTCACCAATCATTTTAAAGAGTGGCAATGCACATTCACTAAGGTTTCCTACCTCAGCAGGCCAGTAATTCATCTCGGTGTTAATATTTGTCGTATATTTTGAATCCCAGGAGGGATTCATATCTTCATTCCAGATCCCTTGCAGGTTTGCGGGTTGTGTGCCGGGGCGTGAAGAAGATATGAGCAGGTACCTTCCAACCTGAAAACACAAGGCTGACAGGTTCGGATCATTCTGACCGTTAAAGCTTTTTAGCCGATCATCGGTCGGAAGAAAAGAATTATCCAGGGATCCTAAATCAAGAGAAACTCTGCGGAAAAGTTGCTGATGTTCCCTGATATGGTCATTTCTTATTTTCTGATATGATTTCTCATCCAACTTACTGAATACTGTATCTACTCTTTCAAAAGGATTGCCACGAACATCCTTATAGTTTTCAAAATTAGTGGCAGCTGCAAGCAAAATGGTTACTGCATCTGCATTTTCAATGACCAGGTCCCGCTCACCGACCTTAATTGTACCTCCTTCAGGAACTGCCTTAAGTCTTGCGACATACCTTAGCTTTCCTTCAACTCCCAGGTAGTCAGCCGATTTGCCTGTCAGTATTAATCCATCCTCACCAAATGGGTCCATTTTAAAGTAATCTGTGGCATAATTTGAATGTGCCTGGTTACGGACACCTCTCAGGTTGACTGAAAAAGAAAGACTACCATTTTTATCGGCTTCCAGACGAATTATTATAGCATGGTCAACAGGTGAAGAGAAAACCTCCCTGGTAAACCGGACTCCGTTTTGTGTATATTCAACCCTGGCTATTGCTTTATCAAGGTCTAGCGACTGAATATATTCTTCAACCTCACCTTCAGAATGAAATTTCAATATAATATCCCCCATGGATTGATATTTCATCTGCTCCACCGGGTAACCCATCAGGTATCTGCCAAAAAGGTTATGCGCTTTTATATATTCGCCCTTAAAAATCAGATCCTGAATTTCCGGGAGGTGTTTATATCCGCCGGGCCTTGTCTGTGAATAAGGGCCCCCAGACCAGTAAGTATCTTCGTTGAACTGGATCCGCTCTTCATCTGTTTTTCCGAAAACCATAGCTCCGAGCCTGCCATTCCCAACCGGAAGTGCTTCATCCCATTTGGCAGCAGGATGGAGATACCATAAACAGGTTGTGGGATCAATATCTGAGGAAAGTACCGGAAAATCAGTTGGTTCATCTTTACACGAAAGGATCAGGCAGAAAAGAAATATAAACGTGAAAGGGTTGCTATTTTTCTTTATTATATGCATCTGATAATCATTTCGATTCCCATAGGTTGTTTTTAAACAAGTACCATTTCATTTTATTCTTTCTTGACCACTTCATCATTCCTTATTCGATATTCTTCGTAGGAGTCCTTCGGACTATATTCAACATTTCTCATTGCTCTTTTCCTTCCCCTGACTGCCTTTCGCAAATTACTCACGGGGTGACTCGGAGTCACCCCGTGAGTAGGAATTTCTGCTCCTTAAAAGTCTTCCTTTTCCTATATCCAACGCTAGGGGTGGAAATTATTCCACTTCGATTTTTCGTGTGTTAACATCCAGAGCTACCAGTCTTTCTTGATGGCCTTGCATCCGTTGTAAAAAGCCATTATAATCCTTCAACTCTTTGGGTGTCCAGCCTGTTTCGGCCAGTGCACAGGCCCTTGGATAGACCATGTATTCAAGATGTTCGGGAGTTTTTATATACTCCGTCCACACATTACCCTGTGTTCCGAGAATGAATTTTGCCTCTTCTTCAGTCAGTTCTTCCGGTACCGGTTCATAGGAATAGACTGTATCCAGCGGCAGGTATCCTCCTATGGCCAATGGTTCAGTCTCACGGTCTCCCTGGTAATAATCGAGGTAGCAATGTGATGTCGGAGTCATGATGACATCATGATGCTCCTTTGCTGCAGCAATTCCCCCCTCGGTTCCTCTCCACGACATGACGGTTGCTTCCGGCGCCAATCCACCCTCCAGGATCTCATCCCATCCTATGAGCTTCCGATCGTGAGCAAGAAGGAACTCCTCGATCCGTTTAATAAAATAGCTCTGGAGTTCATGCTCATCCACCAATCCTTCCTCTTCAATCCTTGCCTGGCATTTTTCACACTCTTCCCAACGTTGTTTGGGACATTCGTCACCACCAACGTGTATGTATTCACCAGGGAACAGTTCGATTACTTCAAGAAGGACATCCTCCAGGAATTCGAACGTCTTTTCATTGCCTGCACAGAAGACCTCCCCGTATACTCCCCATCTCGTTGCCACTTCATATGGTCCCCCGGTACACCCGAGTTCAGGGTAAGCTGCCAGTGCAGCCTGGGAATGACCCGGCATTTCAATCTCAGGAATAACGGTAATGTAACGCTGAGCAGCATATGCTACCACCTCTTTGATCTCTTCCTGAGTATAGAATCCACCGTACCGTTCCCCATCGTATTCATGCGGTCGCTGACGTGCATGGCCAACCAGGGTTTCATCACGATATGCGCCTACCTCCGTTAGTTTCGGGTATTTTTTGATCTCGATTCGCCATCCCTGATCTTCCGTCAGATGCCAGTGGAAATAATTCATCTTGTGGAGAGCCATCAGATCAATGTATCGTTTAATGAACGATGCCGGGAAAAAATGACGACCCACATCGAGGTGTAATCCCCGGTAGGGGAACCTTGGTTTGTCACGAATCTCAACACAGGGCAGTACCCACTCCACTCCTTCCACAGCGCCTTCCATTTCAATTTGCACCGGCAGCAGTTGCCGCAGGGTTTGGATTCCATAAAAAACTCCGGCGGGTGTTCTTCCGGTAATCAGTACTGATTTGGCTTCAACGGAAAGGGAATATCCTTCCTCATATTCGATGATTTCCGGATCCAGGAGAAGGGTAATGGAATAGTTACTTCTTTTCCCCATATCCGTTTCTGCTACTTCCAGGTCATAACCCGTAGCAGGCCCGATCAACTCCGACAGGTAGCGTGCAAGGGATTGCAGTTCCTCATTACCCGTTGAATAAAGGATTTTCGTTTCCGGATCAAGGGTAAAACTGCCTGCATACTGTTCAACCTTCTCCGGTAATGGGACAAGATTCAGGGTTTGATCTTCTATCGGCATTTTTTGAGTACATTGATTAACCGTACCAATCAGCAGCATACTGATCAACAGTAAAAATGTTTTTTTCATAAGCTTCATGATTTGTATTTTTGTTTATTAGCAAAGATTTTTAAAATTAATGAATTCGTTGCAACATTTAGGAAAAATATTGATTTATGCCGGGCTGATCAGTAAATTCAGATCGTGAAGCTCCTCCCCCTGTGAAATAGCGGTTAAACCGCTAAAGTAAAGTATTATTTCACAGGGCCCGCCCCGTGAAATAGCGGCAATGCCGCCCCTGCTGTGCAGGATTTCACAGGGCACGGGTCGTATTCGATGTCGGTCATTAGTTAAAAAAAATAAGACAGACAGTACGAGGAATGCAATGAAGATCATAATACCGACGCAGAGACGCCATGCATGGCGTCTCTACAATGGATGCATTTCCGATGCATTATCGGTTCGTTACAGACAAGGCAGGACCTTGTCTCTACGGCTCCATCTCACATCGTCACACAGTCACTCCGTCTCATCTCTCATCCCGAAACGACGAGAATCTTCGATTCTCTTACCGTTTCGAGGATCCTCGAGAATCAATCGAATTGCTAACAGCAAATTCGTGATTTTCGGGACCACTCACTTCTTCCACACGAAATCCCCGTTTTTCACGCTCCAGTCGTTTCCAAAGAATCCTGCACACTCCACAGCTTCATAGCCATCCATGAGCATGGAAAACCGGAAGAGTGCCAGGTCGGGGAATCCCGGTCCGGCAAGAAAATACTGGTTCGCATAGGTTGCTTTCATCCCGGACAGTCCGCTCCCGCATACCACGCCAACCGAAGCAAGATCGCTGTCATAACGGGGGTAGATGAAATAGATCCCAAGATCATCGCCTTTCCACTCTTTTTCTCCAATCCGGATCTTCCCGTTTGTCACCTGAACCGGGCAATCGGATAAAACCGTATTCCATGCCCTGTTTGTGGAAGCATTACCAAACAGAACGATATTCCGGTCTGCATAATCCTCCGGCTCAAACTGGGTATCTCTAATTATCTCAATGGATCCATTGCCCCTGTAACCAAATGTTTCCGCATCAAACCGGGCCTTATAGTACATCCACTGGTTCTCCTCGCTACTTCCCCCTGTTCCATAAATAAACACCATGTTGTTGCGATAGGCATCCTTGAAATTTCCATACCTGTGGGGGCCTTTGTTTTTCTCATCCGGTGATTCGGCACTTGTCCATTTCCCCTCTTTCTCCCTGAGCCAGATGAATCCTTCATGCGGTTTCTGGTCTTCCAGGGACTGGTCATCCAGAACAACCTGAACCGGGGATTCCGTTTCCAGGTCTGAAACATTCAGCCCCAATGTAGAGACGTTTTCAGTCGTTCCGTGAAACTCCTTTTTCGCCGGATCCCACGTCATGTTTACCTGGCTGAATTCAAACGGAGATTCCTGGTTATGGATCGTTACCCATCCCGACCGGGATGAAACACCGGGGCTTGCCGTATGAAATTCAATATGATGGATATCCTTCACCGGTTTCAGGGTATGGAGGCTGAAGTAATCGAAAATGGGTGGCCAATCCATACTGATATCTCCAAACCAGTGTGATCCTCCCGGGTATTCATAATAGGTGAAATCGTTGTGGAATGTTCCCAGCAGTTCCCGCATCGCCCGCGCCTGTAAGACAGGAACGGTTTCATCCGCATCCCCGTGAAGGACATAAACACCATGATGCAGGTAATTTCTTGCCAGTTCCCTAGTCCGGAGCGGATTAGCCGCCCGGATAAACACCTGTTCCATTTCCGAAGGTTCTGCTGCCGGTGCTTCCCGTACCGCATAGCCAAGCAGGTCGGCATACCCGGCGCAGGGAGCGATCGCAGCAAACTGATCGGGATAGGTGGCTCCCAGGTACCATGTCCCGTGCCCTCCCATTGAATGACCGGTCAGGTATGTTCTTTCCGGATCGGTTGCATACATCGTTTTGCCAATCTCCAGCACTTCCAGTGCATCCAGTCTGCCCCAGTCTTCCCAGGCAAAACCAAAGGGTCTCCGGTTGGTTGGTGCGATAACGATCCCCCAATCCTTGGATTGATAGGCTCTTGCCTGGTTCCGGGCTTCCACCCCCGCACCATGAACGGAAAAAAACAGGGCGGGTTTCATCCCTGCGGGGATGTTCCCTGGCCTGACGGCAAAATATTGAATGCTCCCATCCATTTTACTGATAAACGTCCTGGCATACATCCGGTCAGTCGTCTTATTCTCAATTTCAAATTCAAGCTGGTCAACCCGTTGCCTGGTAATTCTATTCACCAGTGCCAGGTGAACCATAATTTTCTCTTCTGACAGGGTATCCATATCCTGTATTCTGAAGCCAACCTTCCGGATATTCATTGGAGAGATTGTGGGGACGTTGGTATACGATGCATCCCCTCCCGCCACCTTGCATTCAATTACCAGGTTTTTCAATTCCTCCCGGGAAGAATTTATGATCCGGACGGCAGCCCATTTCTGATCCCCTTCACCAACGATCAGATCGGGCAGTGTCAGGTCTTTACTGGAGAACATGGCTTCCAAAGAGGGTTGGGTCAGCAATGCCCTGATCATGGGAAAGCGCCCACCCGTAAAGTAAAAATGGTTTAATCCTTTTTCGATGGTTACGGGGATCTGGGAATAACCGAAGTTGTAATGATCACCCTCCCTGGGAATGCCATTAATGAATGCCATGGTATGACCCGTAGCTTCCAGTATCATGACCTTCTCATCCGGAGAATCATACTGAATGTACAGATAACCTCCCCTGAGCTTTCGGCTATTGAAATAGCCATTCTCACCAACCGTTACGCTTTCCCATACCGGATCATTCTCTCCTTTAACATCAAGCTTCACTCCTTCAACCGGTGTTTCAATGGATTGGGTCAGGATGGCATAGGCTAACGGATCATATTGTATCGATGTGCGGTTGTAATCGATTCCAGGCTGTATCAATAAGGCTTTTTCAAAACGAACGGTATCCTGTCCGCTCAGGTTAACACCCATCAGGACAGGTATCACCAATGCCAATAAACGATTGGTCATTTTATTCATATCAATCTATTTTAAGTCGGTTATCCAAACGGTTGTTCAATGCCTGTGGTAGTCATTCCTCCCAGGAATGTCGCCCCATCTTCAGTAACGACAAAACAATCCTCAATACGAACACCAAATTCCCCATAAATATAAATACCGGGTTCGTTACTGAAGGTCATTCCCGGTTGCAGTGGTAAGGTGTTTCCTCCGACGAGGTAAGGATATTCATGTCCATCCATTCCTATTCCATGTCCCAGGCGATGTGCAAAATAACGGTATTCCGGTCCAAATCCGGCATCTTCAATCACTTTCCGTGCTATTATGTCGAGTGTTTCACAGGCTACCCCGGGTCGGATTGCCTCATGCGCTGCCGTTTGTGCCTTCAAAACGACATCAAAAACCTGTCTCTGCCTATCGGTCGGTTTTCCAAAAACAATCGTTCGGGTAACATCGGAGCGGTACCCTTCAACGCTGCAACCTCCGTCCACTAAAATGATATCTCCATCCTTCAGATCCCTGACTTCACGGGATCCATGGGGAAATGCAGAAATGGGGCCAAACATCGGTCCACCGGATCCCGAGGTTCCCATTTGTGTATGTGCTTCCTGGATATAGCCCCTGAGCTGTGCGGGACTCATCCCCTCCTCCAATCTTTTGAAAGCCTCACGGTAAGCAATTTTTGTGATTTTGTTCGCGAGATCCATATAGGCAAGCTCTTTCTCCGTTTTTATACCCCTGCATCCATCCGTGATGATCGAACCATCGATAAGCTGCAGTTTCGATCCTGAGGTTGCCTTTCGGATACCCTCGACAATAAAATTCCGGGTGGTTGGACCAATGGCAAGCTTGCCATTTGCTGAACCAAGGTCTTTCAATACACCGGCAAGCAGGTCGTAGGGAGATTCATGCTCTTCCCATGCCCGGATATCCGTTCCGAATTTGATGATCTCTTTTGCCCTTTCCACTTCAAAAGCCGGACAAATCCAGATTGGGTCACCTTTGGTATTGACAATGGCTCCGAAAAAACGTTCACTTCGCCACCAGGAGGCATCCAGGAAATAGCTCATATTGGTCCCTCCGGTAATCAATAACCCATCAACCTGATTTGCCATCATCAGCTCCTTTGTTTTTTCCAGCCGGCTCTCGTAATCTTCAGGAGTAAGCGGTTTAACATCCTTCGTCATGTTTTCCAGACCCTCGAATAACGTCTCCTCTCCTTTACAGGAATAGAGGGAAGGAATAAAGCCAAACAGGCCGATGGAGAGCCCGCCGGCTTTCAGGAAATTTCTTCTGTGAATTGCCATATCATCTTTATTTAAAAGTTTGCAGATCATTTACCCGGTTGAAGATAAAACAATTTTCCCGCAACCCCTATGTTTAAGATCATGATTGGAAACTTTCCCAATTTTTACCGGAGTGGAACAAATGCATCATCCTGCTTATTACCCCTTATGCAATTTACTGGGGGTTGCGAAAAAGGGTTACTATGTTTACTTTTATGGTATAATAAATAACTGTCTGTTACCTGACGCGATGAAACGAATTGGTGTATTTTGCGGATCAAGTGAAGGTTCCTCTCCAATGTATAAGGAGATGGCAGCCCATTTAGGGAAAGTCCTCTTTCAGCATGAAATGGACCTGGTATATGGTGGGGCAGATCTGGGTCTGATGAAACGGGTTGCTGAAGCGGTCCTCGGTCTTGGAGGTCACGTTATTGGGGTCATTCCAAAATTTCTCATTGAGAAGGAGATTGCCCATTGGGGGTTAACCGAGTTGATTATGGTTAAGGATATGCATGAGCGGAAGTTAAAGATAGCAGAACTATCGGATGGTTTTATTGCACTTCCAGGTGGATTTGGTACGCTGGACGAAAGTTTTGAAATGCTAACCTGGAACCAGCTGAGATTGCATCAGAAACCCTTTGGAATACTGAACATCGATGGATTTTTTGATCATTTGATCGCATTCATCGATCGCATGGTAAACGATCGGTTTCTCAGATCCGAACACCGAGACATGATCCTGGTCTCGCATTATCCGGAAGAGCTATTGGTTAAAATGAAGGAGGTAAAAATGCCGTCACAGGAGAAATGGATATAGTTGAGAGATGAGTAATGAGAAGTGAGTTATGAGACAAGATAAAATATGTTTTTGAGTTATTGAGTTAGTGAGGTGTCTGGTTGGAAAGCTCGAGAGTTGGTAAGATAAATTTTAACAAAAGTGGAAATATTTGATTTACTCCTTAAAATCTTAGGTTTCCACCAATGCACTCAATAACTCACTTACTACCAATAACTAATAACAATTTTCCTAAATTACGCTTCTTCAATCACCTCAAATCCCATCAATGCTGCCAGGTGGTAAACCGGTTCTTTCAGATCGCCATAGAAAGTAACACGATGCCAGCCCCACTGATCCCAATAGTTAAGCAACTTAAAGACATCACCTTTTACTTCAACGGCCAATTTCGTTCTGCATGCCATATCCTCATCCACATTCTCCACAGATACTCCCTGATGCAGGATCACCTTCTTTTTATGATGGTCGAACTGAAGGGTGGTGGTCATTTCACCCAGTGGCATTAATGACCGGTTACAGGCACCTTTCCTGTCCTCGGAATGGTCTCTTATATGATAGGGATTGGAAGGTCCGTCCGGGCCAAATACCTTTGTCGTTGCAATACAGTGAGCATAGATGATCCGGTTCTTTGATGTATCGATTACCGGATCAGATATAAATCCGGGCCGTCCAACCAGGTAGGTCATGATTAGTTTTGACATGGTCGAGCGCTGGTCTGCCTCACAAGCCCCCACCAATCCGTCATTATCCAATTGCATGAATCCCAGGCACGGGTATGCTTCAACCAGGTTCCCGGAATAGATCCCTCCCAAACAGTTAATGGTTATTGCCTGGGCGTGATGGGTTTGCATGAGATCCTGCATGGCAAGGTAGATCTGGGCCGATTTATTGATTTCCTCTACGGTCGGTTCAATCACCTTTTCCGCTTCAGCGATCCACCGAGCAGCAATCTCTTTTGCCTCTTTTTTGTTTGCTTTCTCATATGCACTGTTCATCTCTTCAAAAGGAATACCCAATACCTGTGTGCCGTACTGGTTCTCGATCTGCTTATCAGCATTACTTCCAACTACCAGTATGGTTGAATGTTTTAATCGGTACAGGCAATCCAGGCAGTTTATCGCTTCCGCAACATCCTCGAAGTCGGAAGAAGAGACTCCGGTCACTTTGTGACCTGCCCGTTTCATGCCGGCATAACTGGTCAGGAATTCGCCCGATCCGGCAAAAAGATGATCGACCAGAACCGTTGGTTTACCAGAAGCAGCGATGGTTTCGGTCATATTTCCCCATAAGCACCCCACATGGTAAACCACATAACCGTCTACATCAGGATCGGAATCCAGTATGGCTTTACCATTCTCGGCAGATCCATCCATGGTCAATACCGGGATAAACTCAATTCCCGGACATTTTTCAGCGAGTAATCCTTTGATCTCGTTGATCTTCCCTTCGAAGTCATACCCGATGTTAGGCCAGTTTGGTCCTTCCGGAGAGTCATAGGCATAGATGATTTTCACCCTGGCTTTGCCCTGGGGGATGAGCGATTCTTTGAAGAGATTTTCATAAGCCATTGCAGGGATGTAGGGAAGGCACATCAGTCCGGTCATGCAAGCTGCACAGTTGCCAACGAACTTCCTGCGCGTCAGCGCATTGTTATTGCTTGGGGTAAGTGAGTCGGTTTGTTTTTTCATGGTTGCCGGGTTTGGGTCTATTGTAGATAAAATGACCATATTAAGGTACAATTTTTTTACAGAAAAATAGAGATCTGAGCGGGAGTTATTCCAATAAATCCCACATTACATTCGGTAACTCATCCTGGTTAAAATGTATAAGCTGACAGGTCGCTCCACTCGGATGAAATGGTCGGACGGGCTTCGCTACCGTTGGCATACTCACATAGTGATCCCTTATGGGACTATACCACAAGGGGGCACGCAAAGTTCTACCAAACAATTCTCATCCCTGAAGTATGCATTAGCATCAGTCTAAAATGATTGAACTTTAGATAAGAATTACAATCGCCCGAAGGGTGAAAAGTCGGGCGACGAGAAGCATGGAATCAAACCGTTTGCACAAACAGTTCGTGCCCCGGCTTCTCGCGAAGCGATACCTTTGGTGAGTCCGGGGTACGACTCAAGGGACTCAGACTCGCAACCCGAGCTGAAGTCGGGTTGCGAGAAAATTAATTCAAACGACAGGGAAGAATCTACTTTTGGGTGTTTTTATACGCAATAATAATATCCCTGACCTCACTCATGGTAAAACCATAGGTTCGGCGGAGCCTTCCCAAACGCTCATTATCGGATACAGACAAGGGAATGCCCAATTTACTTTTTATGTGACTGACGGGGACCTGATAATTCTCAGAAACCTCTTTCAGGGTCATAAAACCCTGTACATCAATTGCTGAATCATGCTCTTCTCTCTCTTCAGTTACAACCGGTTCTTCCGCCTCAGCCTCGATCGCTTCTGCTTCCTCGACTACAGGTTCTTCAATTTCCACTTCCGGTTCAGCGGATTGCTCTATCTTGTCTTCTCGTTCTGCAGGCTGTAACCTCTCGATACCATGACGCTCCAGGTAATACCTGCCCCGCCCTGCCTCAAAATCTTCAACCTGGGGATTTATCCTGAACGGAAAATAGACCAGCAAAAAGCAGATGATGACAAAGATCACCGTTAAAGCCCGGCGGAAACTTTTTTTAGCAACCCAGGATTTGAATTGTGAAATGACAGCTTTCCAGTGAAGGATGATGTGAATTCCCAACAACCCAAGCATACAAAGAGAAACGATCAGGTGAACAGTCCCCCATTGATGCCGGTCAAGATTCCAAAAATAGAGCTCAACATTTCTCCCATACACCAGTACCCGGTCCTTACCCGGAATGAGAATGTATTTCATCAGCAAACCAATTCCTGCCATGGCTGACAGACAGAGGAACATCAGGATATCGATGATGAAGTTGGTTTTAAGTTTTATCTTAGCCATAGGTAAACGATTTATCCGGATTGTGAATATAAAATTTTCTCCCCATTAATTTCGGCATTTCGCTGTCAAAAAAGTTAAAATATCAATATGTTGCTGAAAAGGATTATCTATTTTATAAAATGCGATTTTATGTTGGATGGTAGAAAAATGACCTTGCGTGTTCTTAGTCTTTCAGTCCCTACGGGACGTCATTTGATTCTGACTTTGCTCACAACAGCCACTGAAGTGGCTGGCTAATGTCTGCAAGTCCCTATGGGACTGATATTCGCAAACAGAGACAGCTTTCAGGAAAACATAGCCTGCATATGGTGATAAGCTTCCAGACAGTAGCAACCGGTCTGACTGATGGATGGTGGATTGGCTCTGCGGGAGCCGGTCTGACCGATTGGGCGAAAAGAATGTAACTATCCGTCAAGCGGGTTATCCGCTGGACGGATTTCCGGAGTTGTTAAAACTTCAGCACAAACTCGGCTCCTTTTCCCGGTTCTGATTTGACGGATATCTGGCCATTGTGGAGGCGCATGATCTGTTTCGCCAGGCTCAGTCCTATTCCCGATCCTTCTTTCCGGGTGGTATAAAAAGGGATAAAAATGTTTTCCATGTTCTCCTTGTCGATCCCGCATCCGTTGTCTTTAATAGAGATCAGGATTTGATATCCATCGGATCTTCCCGTGATGCGGATTTTTTTGTCATCGGTATCAGCCAGCGCATGAATGGAATTCTTTATTAGATTGATCAACACCTGCTGAATGAGATTGCTGTCAGCACGAAGTACCAATCCATCCTGCAGATCAAGGTTTAATTCGATCTGTTTCTTCTCACAATCAGGGGCAAAAAGGTTTATGATTCTTTCCAGGAAGGTTTTTAGATGAAATTCTTCAATTTCAGGTATGGGGAGGTGAGTCATTGAATGGTAATGCTGGACGAAATCCATAAGTCCTTTCCCTCGTGTATAGATGATCTCCAATCCTTCGGTAATATCCTCCAGATGCTTCTTTTTCAGTTTTTTCAGGTCTTTCAGTGCTTCCGTTTCATTCATTTTTTTCAGCAGATGTTCCGAAAGCGAAGTTACCGGAGAAATGGTACTCATGATCTCATGGGTTAAAACCCGGATGATTTTCTGCCATGATTCCAGCTCTTTTCTATCCAGTTCCGAATTGATATCCTGAAAGTTAATCAGCCATACGGGTTGATCATAGATCTTAAACAGGGATTTCCGGACGGTCAGGTAAAAAAGTTCATTTTCAACAATGACGGAGATCAGGGTATGCCGGTTAACCTCAAGCTTTTCAATCGATTCCTGGAAATCAGGATTAAACGTATTCAGGTAAGCCAGGTTAGATATTTTTTTCTCCCTGAAAATCTTCTTAGCTGCCGGATTAATGAGGTCGATCTCACCACTCTCTTTGTATGCAATCACACCGACACCGATATGTTCAACCAGGTAATC
>Ga0315552_1000801_pt1 | contig 19475 bp, 16 predicted proteins | sample SalMarSW160170MG_2_FD_203102 | JGI IMG/M metagenome (GOLD analysis project Ga0315552, IMG submission 203102) | Salt marsh sediment microbial communities from the Plum Island Ecosystem LTER, Massachusetts, United States - Salt Marsh Sediment SW1601-70 ...
CAGTCTTGTTTGCATTCGTAATGGCCTGGCGCTTTGCGGGATCGCCTATCTTCCGTTCTCCATTTTCTATAAAGGCTACAATAGACGGGGTAGTTCTCTTACCCTCGCTATTTGGAATAACTACAGGCTCATTGGCCTCCATTACTGAAACGCATGAATTAGTTGTACCAAGGTCTATACCAATTATTTTTCCCATTTTATAACGTATTTATTGTTTTTCTGATTTCTTACTTCCTCTAATCAATGATTATGCCATCGGATTCTATCCTTATATTTATGCTAATATGACACTCAATATCATATTTACATGACCAAAATAAATGTCATAATGACAAAAAGGCAGTTATCGCATTTTCGTATTAATACAATCCTATTATACCAAACAAATTTGTAGCTTTACCTATTATAATCATAATTACACAGGATATGTCAATCCATAATACAGTAAAGAGGATAACCACTCATGTGCTTTCAGAGATGAAGCTCAAAGGAGAGAAAATAGCTATGCTCACTTCATATGATTATTCAATGGCATCTATTGTCGATAAGGCGGGGATAGATGTCATACTTGTAGGTGATTCGGCATCAAATGTAATGGCAGGTTTTGAAACCACGCTTCCCATTACACTTGATAATATGATTTACCATGCAGCATCTGTAGTGAGGGCAGCCAAAAGGGCACTTGTAGTGGTTGATATGCCATTCGGGACCTACCAGGGTAACTCCAAGGAAGCTCTTTCATCGGCTATAAGGATAATGAAAGAGACCGGAGCACATGCAGTAAAACTGGAAGGAGGAGCTGAGATAGCAGAATCAGTTGAAAGAATACTGTCAGCAGGCATCCCTGTAATGGGACACCTGGGATTAACACCTCAGTCAATACATAAATTCGGTACTTATGTTGTGCGTGCACGTGAGGAAGAAGAGGCCAAAAGATTAAAGGAAGATGCAAAATTGCTTGAAGAAAAGGGCGTATTTGCCATTGTTCTGGAAAAAATTCCTGCTACCCTGGCCGGTGAAGTAGCTGAAAGCCTCACTATACCTGCAATTGGCATAGGCGCAGGCAATAAGGTTGACGGTCAGGTACTGGTGATTCATGACATGCTGGGTATTAACCAGGAATTTTCACCCAGGTTTCTCAGGAGATACCATAACCTGTACCAGGAAATAAGCGGAGCAGTACAGGGATATATAAGGGATGTAAGATCACTTGAATTTCCGAATGAGAAGGAGCAGTATTGAGAAACCTGCTATGGAAATACTGTACGAAGACAACCATATAATTGCCATTAACAAGAAAAGCACGGAGCTGGTACAGGGCGACCAAACAGGTGATGAAACCCTTTCAGACAGGGTAAAAAAATACCTGGCACATAAATACCATAAAACGGGAGACGTATTCCTCGGGGTGGTTCACCGCCTCGACAGACCTGTTAGCGGTGCTATACTATTTGCCCGTACTTCAAAAGCTCTTGGCCGATTGAACAAAATGTTCCAGGAAAAGCAGGTGTCAAAAAAATACCTGGCCGTGGTACAAAACAGGCCGCCAGCGGAAGAGGGAAGCTTGTTTAATTACCTCAAGAAAAATGAAAAACAGAATAAGTCGTATGCCTATGATAAGCATGTGAAAGGAAGCAAAGAAGCCCTCTTAAGCTACAAGCTGCTCAAACGTACAGAAAGATATTATTTACTGGAAATTGACCTGCATACAGGGCGACATCACCAGATCAGATGCCAGCTGGCTAAAGCAGAATGCCCGGTGAAAGGTGATCTTAAATATGGTTGCCCAAGATCAAATAACGATGGAAGTATATCCCTGCATGCATGGAAGATACGTTTCATCCATCCGGTTAAAAAACAGGAAATAGAACTCATAGCACCTCTCCCGGATAACGACATCTGGGCCAGGATCAGGCAGGTGATATAAAAAATGGCTGCTTTAGAGTAAAAACAGCCACTTAATTGAAACTGAAAATATCAGAGGTCAGGATGTCAAAATTTCAAGTTGGCATTGCCCCTAATCGCTCATGTTAAATGTCATTTTAAATGACAAAATATACCAACTGGTCATTATTGTATTACGAATACCCTGAACAAATATATAACATTATTATCCTGAGTCAGTTAAACTAAGGTTAAATCTAGTTAAGGAAAAGTTAAAATGTGGATTGGTGTAATTATATAATTATATTTTTGTAGTATGAAGCGATGGAAGTTTATAGGGCTCATATCATTAATGCTGGTGTCATTAACGGGTATTATATGGGTGCAGTTAATCTGGATAAATAATGCTGTGAGAGTGAGGAATGATTTGTTTAACCGCTCGGTGTTCAATAGCCTCCAGAGTACTGCACGTAAAATAGAATCCTCAAGACAACTGGCTTTTTATGAGCAGTTGATGGTAGCTGATTCATTGCTTCAGTCACAGGCAGATGAGATGCAGACAATACCTTTTGCCGGGTCGGCTGCAGATGGTAACAGGATGCAGGGCACCCCGGGTTTGAGAGGTAAAGGGGAGAGCTTTTCTTTCAGGCTTACGGATGATGGTGAAAATATACAGGTGCTGGGCGATTACCAGCAGTATTTGATCGGCGATAGTGCTGAAAGGGGAATACCTGAATACAGCATTGAAGCAAGGGGGGAAGAGCCTTTAAATATTGACCAGGACAGGTTCAGGTTATGGCTTTTGAAGAAATCAAGTGACCTGCGACAGCTGGGCGACAGGATGATTTCTGAACTCTATGACTGGGAACTTAACAGCCGGACCGAAGGAAATGAAATACTGTCTGTTCTTTATGCTGAACTCACAAATTCGGGCATAAACACACCTTTTGAGTTTGCTATAGTAGAAAATAACAGGATAATTGACGGTGTATATGAATCAGTCTCCCCTTCTGACCTAATAAGCAGTAATTATACAGTTAATCTGTTTAATGACAGGTTAATACGTAGAAATACACGTATTTCTGTTGTATTCCCTGAACGCAAGAATTATATACTATCTTCAATGTCATTCCTGCTGGGTGGTTCAATGCTGTTCAGTTTAATAATACTGATAACCTTTGCCTTGAGTATATTCTTTATTATACGTCAGAAAAGAATATCCGAGATGAAATCGGATTTTATCAATAATATGACCCATGAGTTCAAAACACCCATAGCAACTATTTCACTTGCAGCCGATACAATAAGTAATCCTAAGATTATAAATGATGAAAACAGGGTGAAGCATTTTATCAGCATGATAAAAAAGGAAAATACCAGGATGAACAAGCAGGTTGAAAATATTCTTCAAATATCATCCCTTGACAAGAGTGAGATGGAATTCAGTTTCTCAGAGATTAATATGCATTCAGTAATAAAAAGATCAATTGAAACCATTGAAATACAAGTAGAAGGAAGGAATGGAAACATCTTTTTCTATCCCGAAGCTGATGATCCTATTGTGTATGGAGACAGAGAACATCTGACGAATCTTATACATAACCTTCTTGATAATGCTAATAAGTACAGCGTCAGAGAGCCTGAGATTACACTTAGCACATGCAATAAGAACGGTTTTTTTGTATTATCAGTAGCGGATAAAGGTATCGGGATGACAAGGTCTGTACAATCAAAAATATTTGAAAGGTTTTACAGGCAGTCAAGCGGTAATATTCATAATATTAAAGGCTTCGGTCTTGGCCTTAGTTATGTTAAAGCTATAGTCGATGCACATAATGGCGATATTAAAGTATTTAGTGAATCAGGAAAAGGCACGACATTTGAAGTGTTTTTACCACAAAATGAAGACCTGGTATGAGTGAGCACTCAAAGATACTTCTTGTTGAAGATGATCTGAGCTTCGGTTCAGTACTTAAATCATATCTCGAAATAAATGATTTTACTGTCGTATGGATAGACGACGGCAAAAAGGCTCTCGATGCATTCAGGAAAGAAAAGTTTAATCTGTGTATACTTGATGTTATGCTGCCTAATGTTGACGGTTTTACTATTGCTTCTGAAATAAGGACCATAAATAAGACCATTCCCCTGATTTTCCTTACGGCAAAAAAATTAAAGGAAGATGTTTTGCGTGGATATGGACTGGGTGCCGATGATTATATTACCAAACCTTTTGATACAGATATACTCCTGGCAAAAATAAAAGCCATTGTCAGTCGCAGGGAAGGGTTGAAAAAGGTCAGCGAGGAGATAAAGATCGGGAAATATATCTTTAATACTAAGATAAGATCCCTCAGATCAGGACAGGATGAGAGGAAGCTATCCCCCAAGGAAGCACAACTCCTTGAGCTCCTGGCTGAATCTCCCAATACCCTCGTTAGCCGCGAAACAGCACTAAAATCGATCTGGGGATCTGATGATTATTTTACCGCAAGAAGTATGGATGTTTATATTACCAAGCTGAGAAAATACCTGTCGGATGACAGTAATATTTCCATTAAAAATATACATAGTGCAGGCTTCCAGATGGTTATTGACAATGATGATTAATGACAGAGAACAGAACTGCTGAAATGCAGGGGCAGCAGGTTCTCAATTCCTTTTATTACATAAATACCTGACTTACCATACAGTATTATTTTAATCTTTCTTCCTGACCGGTCTTCTTCTTCAGATATTACCTGTCGGCATTTACCGCATGGCGATACAGGTATATCAGTAAAATCTTTGTTTTTGCGGGCACATATTGCAATAGAGATAATTGCAGAACCGGGATAATTAGCCCCTGCATATGCAATGGCAGTATGTTCAGCACAGGCACCGGCTGGGAAAGATGCATTCTCCCTGTTATTCCCGGTAATTACCTCACCTGTGTCGAGCTTAAGTGCTGCACCTACTGAGAAATGTGAATATGGTGCATAGGCATGCATGCTTGCTTTCATTGCTTCCTTTACCAGCAGGTGTTCTTCCGTGCTTAATTCTTCGAGACTGGTATACTCATCCAGGATGAGTTCAATTATTTTCTTCTTAACCATAGATTTAGCATATCCTGCAAAATACAAAAAAATGTTATCATCCGGTAAGAATAACCGGTATACAAAGGATGTATTTTTGATAACTATATACAATTAGTTAATTACTTTCCGTTTACAGGAATATAAATACATATATGCTTATTATTTTTAAGACAAATTTCCGAGTATGCGCTTTATACCATATATGTTGATAATGGTAGTTTTGTTATCTTCCTGCCATTCTGCAAGATGGAGTAGAAGTGAAATGGTTCCGGGGAACAATGATGCGGATCTGGATAATTATGTCAGAAAATATGCTGACCTGGCTATGAGCGAGATGAGGAGGACAGGTATACCTGCCAGTGTAACATTGGCGCAGGCTGTTATTGAAAGCGATTACGGGCGGAGCAGGCTTGCACGCCAGGCCAATAACCATTTTGGTATTAAATGCCATAATGGATGGGAAGGTGGAAGGATATACCATAATGATGACAGACGCAATGAGTGTTTCAGGAAATACGGGGAAGTAATTGAGTCATATAAAGACCATTCTGATTTTCTCAGGGAGGGTTCAAGGTATAACTTCCTGTTTGGCCTCAGACAGGATGATTATAAAGGATGGGCAAGGGGATTGAAAAGAGCAGGATATGCAACAAACCCACGATATGCCAATATGTTGATTGGTATGATTGAACAAAACAATCTTCATGTCTATGATGAAATTGTTATAAGTGGCAGGGAAAAAGATGAGAATGAGATTTATGCCAGATTGGATAACATAAGCGAGACTGGTACAGGAGAGATTGAAAGTATTAAGGAAGGAGAGGACATTATTGATGATAATTTTGTTGTAAGCAGGAGTAGCAGGATACAGGTGAGAAACAGGATTGAGTATATCACAGTGAGAGAAAATGATACTTTTGAGAGCCTGGCAGAGGAATTTGAGCTTCTGAAATGGGAGATACACAGGTATAATGACCTTAATGATGATGCCAGGCTGTACGTCGGACAGATATTATACCTGCAGCCCAAGCGTAACAGGGCAGAGGCGGGGAATGATTATCATATTATAAATGAAGGTGAGACAATGTATGCCATATCCCAACAATACGGGATAAAACTTAAGACTCTTTACGAAAAAAACAGGATGGATCCCGGAATTGAACCACCCCCGGGGACTGAGCTCTGGTTACGTAAACTTAAGCCGGAGGGCCTTTGATTATTATTGTATCTTTAATATTGAAGCCATTCAGGAATTCAATTGCTGACATGAGTTTGCGCCCTTCCATCTGAAGCATCTCTATATCAATGCTGCATCCGCCTGTGCCTATTCTCAGGTAGTTTTTCCCATCGCTTCCTATTTCCCCGGGATTTAAGTGTTTATGCTTGCTAATGCATTTACATTTGCCAATTTTCACTGTATAGTCATTGCCTTCTTTTCTGAAGATTGTCCTTGCTCCCGGATGGGGATATAATCCACGGATAAAATTATAGACATCACTATTTCCCATGTCCCAGTTAATAAAACAGTCACTGCTGTGTATTTTCGGTGCCTTTTTCAGTATTTCATTGCGCTTGATAAGCCTTGCCTGATCAAAGGTTTTTACCTTACCCCTGGCAAGAGCCTTTACTGTTTTCACTACCAGTTTTGCACCTTCCCGCATAAGTTTATCGTGCAAATTGCCTGCACTGTCATCCGGAGCTATTCCAATTTTCTTTCTGAAAATTATTTTACCAGTATCAATTTTCTCATCAATAAGAAATGTAGTCAGGCCGGTTGTTTTTTCACCGTTTATGATAACATGGTTTATTGGTGCTGCTCCCCTGTAATGGGGCAGAAGGGAGGCATGCAGGTTAAAGGTACCTATTGTGGGTATCCGCCATATCTCTTCAGGCAGCTTCCGGAATGCAACCACCACGATAATATCAGGTTTGAGGTCGGTAACCTGCTTAATAAAAGATGGATCAGTAAGGTCATCAGGTTGCAGAAGGGTCAGGAGATTCTCTGATGCGTATTCAGCAACTGCTGAGCTACATTTTTTCAGGCCTCTGCCGGCAGGTTTATCCGGGTTGCTTACTACTGCCACGATGTCATAATTATTAATAAGCAGAGAACCCAGGCTGGGAACAGCAAATTCAGGTGTGCCCATGAATATTATGCGTGGTCCTGTCATCAGTAGATGAGTGTTTAAGTAACAAAGCTAAAAAAAATGAAGCAGAATCAAGGCATGATGCCTGATCTTATTATTAACAGACCATAATGCTTCTGTGGGATGTCCTATTTATTTTTACTCTTGAGATGTTTGTAGCAGCTCAGATAATGACCCATTTTGTCGGCCTTCGTCTGGAGATAGAATTCATTATGTGGATTGGGAGGAATCTCCAGTGGTATGGTTTCAACTATTTTTATACCGTATCCTTCAAGTCCGGCTCTTTTAACAGGATTATTCGATATTAGTTTTACCTTACCCAGTCCCAGTTCCCTCATAATATTTGCACCTATACCATAATCTCTTTCATCTTCACCGAATCCGAGCTCAAGATTCGCTTCAACGGTATCCATGCCCTGTTCCTGTAACTTGTAAGTGCGGATCTTATTGAATAAACCTATTCCCCTGCCTTCCTGGCTGAGGTATATAACCGCTCCCTTACCGGCTTCATCAACCATTTTCATGGCTTTATGCAGCTGCGGGCCGCAGTCGCATCGCATTGAGCCAAAAATATCACCGGTAAAGCATGAAGAATGGATTCTTACCAGTACGGTATCATCTTTAGTCCATGATCCTTTTACCAGTGCAGCATGTTCAATATTATTGCTTTGTTGCCTGAATGGTATGAAGTCGAATTCACCGTATTCCGTTGGTAAATGAACTCTTACACCTATTTCAAGAATACTCTCTTTTTCCAGCCTGTACTTTATAAGGTCGCTGATTGAGATAATTTTAATATTGAATTTCTTTGATAACTTAAGAAGGTCAGGCAGTCTCGCCATGGAACCATCATCATTCATTATTTCAACCAGTGTCCCTCCGGGGCGCAGGCCTGCCAGCCTTGTAAGATCAACGGCTGCTTCGGTATGTCCTGCACGTCTCAGCACACCTTTTGATTTTGCTTTTAGTGGGAATATATGACCGGGCCGGCCCAGATGCTCTGGCTTGGTATGTGAGTCAACCAGGGCATTTATCGTAAGACACCTGTCGTGAGCTGATATCCCTGTGCTGGTGCTGCTGCTTATAAGATCAACACTTACAGTAAATGGGGTTTCGTAAGGGGAGGTGTTCTTCCCCACCATGAGGTCAAGTTCAAGCTCCTCGCATCTTTCTTCAGGTAACGGAACACAAATAAGCCCCCTGCCATTCATTGCCATAAAATTTACTATCTCAGGGGTGGTAAGTTCAGCAGCACAAATAAAATCGCCCTCATTTTCCCGGTCTGCATCATCAACCACTATCACCAGCTTACCACGGAGAATATCTACAATTGCTTCATCTATTGTGTTAAAGGGACTGTTTGTTTCTGTATTTTTTGTCATTATGGTATAAGCCTGTTCCTGTACTTATTACAGTGCAAAAGTATTATTTGTAAACTAAATTCCATAAATAAAAATTCAAAAATGCCCTGAGTATTCATATGACTTATATCATGAAGCCCGACATTCACCACCTGCATCACTGCCTATGCTTTATTATCTGGGGGACTGGCGATAGGACCTTTCACTGGTTATCAGCCTCTTCATCTGTACTGTATGGTTTTACCAGCCTGAGTTTTATACCGATATTCTTAAAAAAGTGAGTGTAGGTTTCTTTATTCATTATAGCTGCATCAGCTGTTGCCTTATACGTAAGGAATATTCCAACACCCATTAATATCACTGTCGATTCCCACATACCAAGGGGAACGGGTGCAATACCTTCCTTGGCAACTTTTTCACCCACCAGGCTCAGGACATACCATATGACAAAGAACAATACAGCAATAACTGCTGATGTTCCCAGGCCTCCTTTCCGGATTATTGCACCCAGGGGAGCACCTATGAAAAAGAAAATCAGGCATGCTACAGCCAGGGTTATCTTTCTGTGCCACTCGGCCTTAAATTTCAATACATGTTTTAACTCTCCGTAACTTATATTGCTTTTTTCCTGAAGAAATTGAAGACCTGATCTTGCCTGGTTAAGGGAATGACTGATTACCATCTGCTGTTGTATGGGCTCAAGCGAGTTATACAGGCTGTCAGCATCAAATACCATGTATTCATAATTACTTTTGTCCTTCACTGCATCACTCCTTGGGTAATTTCTTCTTGTATAAATTTTTGATGTGATATATTCACGTACATAACCTTCCTGCCGTGAATCGAGTTTTTCACTAAGAGAATCCACAAAATACTCCAGCTGGGCCATATTCTGCATGGTCTGGTTCGATTTGAACAAATTAAGGTCTGATCGTTCAAGGTCGAAGCCACTTAGTTCAATTATCATCGTCTGTTCCCTGAACTGATCTGATCTGAACGGGTATTTCCTCATAGTGGCCGGCCTGTTTTTTTCTTCTATATCATTATAGGCATGCCCGTTATAAAGAGTAAATACCAGACCTGCCTCATCCGGTGTCATATTCATGTATCCGGAGTCTGCCATCACCAGTGATTTGTTTCCTTCCGCATCCCTGTGATCATATATGAGAACCTTTTCAAGCTTATTGGTTTCAGGATCTTTCTTACCTATCTTAATACTGAATCCATCGATGCCAGTATAGAAAGTACCAGCCTGGATATTCAGCTCTGGTCTTTTCATCTGTATATCATACATCAGGGTTTTTGCTTTCCGGTTTGCATATGGTACTACATTATTGGAGAAGAAGAATGATCCTATGCTGAGCAGGAGGATAAAGATTATCAGGGGTCTCATAATTCTCTGAAGGGATATTCCCGATGATTTTATTGCTGTGAGCTCAAAATTCTCACCCATATTACCAAAGGTCATCAGGGCAGCCAGCAGTATTGCCAGGGGTAGTGCATTAGGTACGAATACAAGTGCAAAATTTAATATTAGCTCTATCAGTACACTCAACTCCAGACCTTTACCTGCAAGGTCATCGATATACATCCACAGGAATTGCAGTACAAAAACGAACAGTACAATAAAAAAAGTAAGTATTAGAGGTCCAATAAACGATTTAAAAACCAGCCAGTCTAATTTCTTTATCATATATCATAATTCTACACTACGGCTTCAAATCTACAAAATAATAATATAATTATGCTTTCCACACTGAATGTGGAAAAGCATAAGAAAGACGCTTCATAAATCATGCCTAAAAATAGAGAGGGGGATATAATACTGTCTTTATAGGCCAAGGGCCCGTTTAAGCTCTGTTATTTGGGTGTCCCACAGGTATATAGCATCTTCCTTTTCATCTTCCTCTGCAAAATCTGTGATAAAGAGAGCCACATCACCTGTCAGTTCATCTATATCCAGTTTAAACTCAAAATACCTGTCTTCATTTTCACCTGTTTCTGCCCATTTGAAACGAACATGCTTATTTTCCCTGAGATGTACGAGCTTTGCCCTGTGTTCTGTATTATCCCATATAAAAACATAATCGTCTCCGTCCACCTGTACATCATCTGCGAACCATTCGGCAAGACCTTCTGCAGTACTCAACCTGGAAAACAGTACTTTCGGGGAACTGTTAAGGGTATATTCGAGTTCATACTGTGATTTCATCAACGAATGATTTTACCCATAAATAAATTGATCTATTGCAATATAGAAAAAATAATATAAATAAAAAACCATATTGAAATATTGAAAGTATGTATTATATTTGCACCCGCAAACGTCGGGCATCTGGCAGTGTTACTGCCTGTCCGGAAAACGCGGCGAGATAGCTCAGATGGTTAGAGCGCAGGATTCATAATCCTGAGGTCCGGGGTTCAATTCCCCGTCTCGCTACAAGGAAATACAACCCCGGTACATTCGTACCGGGTTTTTTACTGAATAAGGGGCCATCCAAGCTAGCTTGAGTGGCCCCTTATTCAGTAAAACCTGAGCCGCGCTTTCAGCGCGGCAGGGTTGTATTTCCTTGTTAAGCACCCATGCGCGGAATCACCACGCCAGCGGCGTGGTAATTCCCGCGAAGCCAGTCAGGTCATTTACACCCTTGTTAAGCACCCCTGCGCGGAATCACGAACCGAATGAAGTGAGGTTCGTAATTCCAGCGCTTTCAGCGCGGCAGGGTTGTATTTTCTTGTTAAGCACCCCTGCGCGGAATCACGAACCGAATGAAGTGAGGTTCGTAATTCCAGCGCTTTCAGCGCGGCAGGGTTGTATTTCCTTGTTAATAATGATGATTAATTATTCTCTTTAATTCATTATTGGATTAGCTCCTAAGGGACGTGCACCAATTTACTTTACTAAATGAGTGTATATTGTAAAAAACTTTATAATTATCATGGTTGGGGCGACACATAACCACTACACATTCCTGTGGATTGCAACGAGACATTTTCAATATGCGTCAACCTTTTTATTTGTTTGTATTGCGCTACCATTATGGCTCAGAGCGACGATCTATATTCTGGGAGAGGTATTGGTGCTATTAAGGTCATTGAGAGCATTATTTGGTTTAATGGTATATGCCAAAAGGATAACAATTCTTAAATCAGCTATAAAGATCTCTGTTAAGAATTTGGTTAGTTAAGCAGCATAGATGTTATAATTATGATGCGAAAGTAAAATTATTTGTAAACCATGCTTCCATGTCATCAATATTTTCTTCTCCCCTTGCAACACTAAAAGTAAATTCAATTATCTCTGATAATTCTAATGTTGACTTTAATTCAAAATTATTCTTTATTAAAAAGACTAAAGCTGCGCCCATACCAGTCCTTTTATTACCATCATAGAAAATATGATTTGAAATTATACTAAGCATATAATACGCAGCCTTTCTATACACACCTGGGTATAATTCATATCCAAACACAGTCGCTTTTACGGCTTCTATCAAATATTCAAGACCATTATTGTTCTGGATATTGTTATTGAGAAAAAATGAACCCCCAAAACGAAGGATCATTGAAGTATTAATTCTAAGTATCTCAAATTTTGATAGGTAAATCAATGCAATGAATTAGGCAAGTGCTTCCCAGACTACTGAGTAATTGTCTAAAACCTCAGTAATAATTTCATCAGTAGTACGTTCACCAAAATTTAAGGTTGAGTCCTTAATAGTAAATGTCCCAACCATATTGGAAAGGGTATAATAGGTCCTATATTCAACTCTACTTTCACCTACTATCTGTTTACCAGCCGTAGTATTGAGTTCAATCCCAGGAACCTTAGATTCTGGATTATTATACAGTTTGAATTTCATCATAGTATCGCAAATATAGGATTATTTTTCAATTACCTTTGTTAAAGGTTTAGATTTTATCCATTTAAACCCTCCATAATTGGTTATCAAAGCAATATCTACCTCACCGCCCACAGTTGGGATCATATTAGCGAATCGTTGAAAAGATGCAGTTGTATTAATTAAAAATTCAACATAATCTATGGCATCTTGTAAGGAAAATGCTCCATAATTAGTTCCCAAGTTACCTCTCTGCCCAAGTTCCCATAATTTTTTTACCACAATAGTGTCACCACTAATAGTACAACCTATTCCATCATGCACACTAATTCGATTTGGATTTCCAATAGTAACTTCAACAGTCTGACCTGAAATATCATCTGTGGTGTTGTACCCTACAATCTGAAATCCAAAGGCAAAGGTATTTTTAGGAATTTGTCTTTGTTGTTTTCTTAACTCTTGGTTAAGTTGTTCGGTAAAATACTCTTGAATTAATTCAGCGACTTCACTTATTGTATATTCTCTGTCATCTGCCTTAGATTCAAGGTTCTTTATATGATTATATATTGTTCTTTGGTTAATTATTGCGGATCCAAAGGTGGCTACCCCATAACGTTTATTAAATGGGAATAGTTTCTGGGCATAAGGTAAGGTAGAGGTTGGAATTTGTAAAGGCGGCAGTTTGAGGTCAGGAATAGTAACATCTTTACCTGAATCATCCTTAGTTTTAAAATTCTTTAAGCCTGGAAATATTGTTCCCATTGTTGTTTGTAAGCTATCAGCTGCAATAACAACACCATCTGGGACTCTTAATGAAACTACAAGCGTCATTTTTAATTGATTAAAGAATAAAATTACTAATCTCCTTTGATTTTCACAATACTTTCATACTAAATCTCACTTCCCCAAACCTTTGCAATCCGGACTTTGATCTTTTGTTCAAATAATTCTACTAATTCTTTACTCATACTAATCATTGCCCTCTCCGATTCAATTCTATTTACTATTTCTTTTTGTATTGGTACACTTGGTAGTGGAATCCTTAATGATTTCAGATTTGATTGAGAAATATTTGTGATATTCGCTCTGTTGGATAATCCAATCACTTGTTTCCTAAATTGATCAGTTCTCAAAAGAAATAAAAGATATTCCGGTATCACTGCATCCTTATTTGGTGAGGCTTTAATAATAAAACCGCAAAATACTACTGGATTATCATCTTTGTAGAGAAACAATGATGGGAACCCTACACCTTCGTATTTAACCGACGATCGAACAAAGAGAATATCTTTATTACTAAGTTTGTGTCTTTCTATTTCTTTATCAGATAATTGAACTAAATCCAGTTTTTTAACATCAACGTAACCATCTGAAAATAGATCCTTAATATTAACAAACTTGGTGCCACTACCTACTTGCTCTTTGCTAAAATTCACTCCATTGATAAAATCTGAACACACCTCTCCCAACTCCACCAAAGGCCACTCCGGATCAATATCAATACGGAGTTTGTAGTTCTCCACCACCTGCCTGGCACCGTCAATGATCTTCTGGTAACTCTCAATCTCTGCGACTATCTCTTCCTGGACAGATAAGGGGGGGAGGGGGATTTGGATTTGCTCAATTTGTTTTTTGGAAATATTATCAAAAACTGAACCTCCTGAGCCTACTAACTTATCTTGTATTGATTGAAGAAAATAAAAAATAAAAAACGGTAAACTATTTTCTTTGGTTCTTATTGCGGCTAATCCTCTCCCAATGCAAATACGTTCAGTTGCTATATTTACAGGTCCTACAGGAGCCCTTACTGACATTAAAATATCTTCTCTTTGGGCTTCTTTTGTTATTTCAGTTGTCCACTTTGTTGGTTGTCCAATATAAATCTCACCAAACTCAGTTTTACCTTGATAGAATGGTAAACCATTGCCTTCGTCATTATAATATTTACCATTGGGAGATTGTCCAGCTATTATATCGGCAATTTCAGAAAGATTTACTATTGGGAAATCAGATGTATAAAGGTGTCTCTCACGGTATCTTTCACCACTAAATGAATAATCAGAATTTTCCAGTATTTTAGTACGAGGAACTTGAAATGAATTTGATAAGTTATCTGCCAAATTAATATTATGATCATTTATAGAACCCTGGAGAAGTTTAATTTCTTCAATGGATTTGGGTAAATCATTCTGTTTTATCGGCCTTCTTTGCGCTCCCAGGTCAAACCCATCATTCTCTATCTTAACAAATAGAATTTTATCAGTTTTCTTAGCTAATGTCTTATCCAACCACAGAATAGATGTTTTAACGCCTGAATAAGGGTGAAATACACCCGCAGGAAGCGAAATAACACCAACAAGGTAATTCTCCACCAGCATCTTGCGGAGGTTCTTATAGGCGGTCCCTGACTGGAAGATGATCCCCTCCGGGACTATAACTACTGCCCTTCCATTTGGTGTAAGGTGTTCGGCTATGTAGTCCACGAATAGGACTTCACTTCGGCTGGATGTTATAGAAAACCTCTTATGAGGTCGGATACCTCCCTTTGGTGACATAAACGGAGGATTTGCAAGAATAACGTCTGCATACTCATTCCATTTATCCTCACTGGTTAGAGTATCATACTCATGTATGAGTGGAGAATGTAAACCATGCAGGTACATATTTACCAGTGACAATCGTACCATATCCGGAGAAATATCATACCCCTTGATGTTTTTTGCCAATCGACTTCGCTCATCCGGAGTGAGTTTGTCACCACTGTACTTTTTGCTATTGATAGTTAATTCATCAAGGTGAACATCCTTAACCTCAAATGTCTTTGTTTCTTCTTTAGGATCATAATTGGATGAATTATGTTTAATTATATGTTTATATGATGAAATCAGGAATCCTGCTGTTCCGCAGGCAGGGTCGAGAATGGTCTCATCTTTCTTGGGATCAATAATCTCCACCATGAAGTCTATAATATGCCTTGGCGTACGGAACTGTCCGGCCTCTCCCTGACTACCTAAGACTGAGAGAAGGTATTCAAAAGCATCTCCCAGTTTTTCACTGTGGTCATAAGTAAAATCATTAATAACTTTAAGGAAAACTTTCAGAGTTTCTGGATCCCTATAAGGGAGGTAAGCATTTTTGAAAATATCTCTGAACAGTTGAGGAATGTTGGGATTAACATTCATCTTCATTATTGCCTCACTATAAAGGTTGAGTATTTCAAACCCCCCCATTCTCGGATCAAATATCCTCCTCCAGGAATACTTCTCAAAGTCCCCTTTGAAGAATGACCGCTCTCCTCCCAATTCCTCGGATTCAAGGTCCATATCATCCATGAACTTATAGATCAGTGCAATGGTTATTTGTTCCACCTGGGATTTGGGATCAGGGACCTTACCAACAAGTATGTCCCTGGCTGTATCAATTCTTCGTTTGGTTTCGGTATCAAGCATAGGTTATGATGCGTATTTATTCAAAGAAACATAGTCATAGACGTATTCCGGAACGATTTCCCTCCATTTCTTTGGAATGGCTCTGTATGCTTCCAAAGGGAATACAGGGTTTACTGCAAGTTCAGCATATCTTTTTTCATTGATAATCTTCCTGAATGTTTCATCAACTATATAGGTCTTGAAGAAGTATTTCAGTGCAATAATATCATCTGTATCACTCGGTTTGTAATCTGAAATGAATTTATAAAATTCATCTTCCAGTAATTCATCCTTTGACTTAATTGAGGGTATAAGACCGAAAATATACTCCAACATTTCTCTCAGTGTAACCTTCCGGTCATGTTTAAGAGACTTGCGCAATTTCTCGGGAGTAAAATATTCTTTTGGTTTATTCATTATCTCCCGGTTCAGATACTCAAGTACTTTATCCCAATTCTCGGCCATAACATTTTCTCTGATATAATCATCATCTTTAACCACATCCTCGAATTTCTCGAAGAACATACGATCTATCTTCATCCCTTCCAGGCCTATGGCCTCTTCGTGTATTACTTTCAAGTGATCATCATCTTCTCTTTCATATCCCTGAATATATACAGGGGGTATATCCACCAACTTTCCTTTCTTTGACCTCTGGGGAAGTTTAAGTATTTCATCATAGTTATATTTCTCCTCAAAGTATTCGCAGTTACCAAAGAAATCAAACAGTTTAAATTTTTCTTTCACTATATCTACTGCATCTTTTTTCATTTCGGGGTCAATAATCTGATCCTCGAATTTATGTTTCCTGGTTCCCCGCCCTTTTATCTGGACAAAATCGGTTGGAGAGAAAATAGGGCGCATTAAACAGATATTGAGAATATCGGTGCAATCATAACCTGTGGTCATCATCCCAACTGTAACGCATACCCTTGTTTTACTTGTTTTATACCAGTCGAGGAAATTGGCAGTACCCATCAGGTTATTGCTTTTATCAGAAAAGTTTATGGTATACTGCTGGGCATCGGGAATGACGGAGGTAACCTGTACGGCAAAATCAGATTTGTATTTATCCGGATACATCTTATCGGCCATCTGGTTAAATACCTGGGTTAATTTGGCCGCATGGTTTTGGGATATAGCAAAAACAATCGTTTTTCCTATCTCCTTGCTGATGGGATCCCTGAGAGCGTGTTTCAGGAAGGTTGAGCAGAACAGGCGATTAGTATCCTCCGAGAAAAACTTCTTTTCAAAATCCCTGTGGAAAAAAGACTCTTCTTCCTCCTGACCCTCTTCATTTTCCACCACAACAGCATATCCCTCATCAGATAGAAGCTGAGTGGTGACATCTGTCCTTGCATCCACAACCACAGGATTAATAAGATAATTATCTTTTACACCATCAATCAGAGAATACCTGAAAGTAGGGTGACCGCTTTCACAACCAAAAGTACGATACGTGTCAAGTAACAATCTTCTTTCGTACTCACGCTGATCATTGGGATGTACTTTACCTGTATCAAACCTTTTCAGATAATCCTTTGGTGTTGCAGTAAGGCCAAGTTTATACCCTATAAAATATTCAAAAACCGCCCTGGCATTTCCTCCTATTGAGCGGTGTGCCTCATCAGATATTACAAGATCAAAATCAGTGGGAGAGAAGATTTGTTTGTATTTATCATTAAAAAGCAATGACTGGACAGTGGTAACAACAATTTCTGCCCTTCGCCAATCCTCCCGGCTTTCTTTGAAGATAACTGTTTGATAGTCATTCTTTATATATTCAATAAATGCTTTTCTGGCTTGCTCTTCCAATTCCAGGCGGTCCACGAGGAAAAGAACACGACTTGCATTACCCGTACGTAGGAAGAGTTTGATTATTGCTGCCGCAGTAAGCGTCTTTCCTGTACCTGTTGCCATTTCAAATAAAAACCTGTCCTGTCCGGTTTTTACAGCCTCCTGGATGCTTCTGATAGCTTTAATCTGATAGTCCCTGAGGAATCTTAATTTATGCAAATGGATAAATCCTTCCCTGGTATCTTTATCCTGCCAGTTAGGATCCTCTTCATACTGAGGCATCTGTGTAATGGCTATGTAATTATCTCTTACAAGTTCATTTACCAGTCTTTCAGGGTTAGGTTTATACTTACTATACCCTTTAACTGATATTGGTTCGGGGAAGCGGGTAATGATGTAGGGGCTGCCCTTTTCCAAATCCCAGAAGTAATGCATGTTGCCATTTGACAAGATTACAAACCGGCAGTTTGTATTATTTGCATATTTTCTTGCCTGCTCCTTTCCAACAAGAGGATTCTTTGACTCTGATTTAGCTTCAAGGACAATAAAGGGATAACCTTTTTCATCAAGCAGCAGATAATCTATAAAACCATTCTTTGTGTTTTCAAAGTCCTCTCCAAGCTCATCCTGAGCCTTCTGTGTAATTTTTACATGACTTTCAAAAACTACATTAGCTTTACCTTCCCGGTTATCCTCAAGCCTCCAACCAGCTTCCTGGAGCATCCGGTTTATCTTAATTCTTGCTTTGGCTTCTTTCAGGGACATGGATGACTTTCTTAAGAAAGAATAAAATTATTAATTTGAATTATAAAATCCACAGTTTTATCCGTTAAAAACTAATTAAAAGATGGTTGTATCTTTCTCTGTGTAATTATTGTTATTAAGAAACCTAATTGAGCAGAAAATAAACTTTTAGACATTGTATTCACTTAATTATGAAGAAGTTTATGAAATTTATTCATGGATTTTTAGAAATAAGGTGCTATTTGTGTTATCATTTCAACCTTCTTGACCAACAAATTCACCTCTGAAATCGTTCTGTAGTTAAGGATTGATCAATGTTTGAGGTAGGTTTGCTCTAAATAAGACCTTTTAAGTTATAAAATAGCTTAAATTGTTACAAAAATCCGCTTTAACCCCACATTTTATCAAAGCTTCAGACAGGTTAAGGTTTTTATTAGGTAAGTGTCTCTCCTTACATCATCAATGTATAAAAAACGGCATTTAGTCTGTGATCAAAAATCGAAATCACGGACCCGCCCCCCTCACTCATTACTATTATTCTTTTCAGATCATGACGAATATAAGGGTCTAACCTTATATGATTTTAAAGCCAGTTATTATGTAAAAACTGCATGTACTTATGTATAACCAAAAATAATGTAGAGCTGTATTTAATTGGTTAATAAAATCTTAAAATAAGTGGTTAAGGTAATGGAAGAACTCGCACCAAATACCTTTTAAATCAAAATAATAATTTAGCAATGGGTGTCTGTCTTTCCATCAGCAATTAGTGCTATGGAAAATTAATTGTACGATCAATATCGATTAAATACTAGGGATTATCGTTTAATATTAGTGAAATTCATGTGAGGTAAAATTGTATGCATTAGATTTTTAAATAATCCGTTTATTTCAATATCTCGGATCAAATTCAACAATAAGTTCTTTACTTCTGCAGACAGCAAAAACTCCATGACCTCCTTTAATATTACCGGTAATATTAACCGGCTCAGAAAACGGATCCTGTGTTACGCGGTCGTAATAATACAGACTTTGAGCCCATTCATATAGTTCAACGGGGATAGAAAGTATCCTGATTCGAACGGAGTTGTAGTAATAATTATCATACATACTAATCCCTCGATAATTAGCCCAAAGACCATGAAACTGTGTTGACAGAGTAATTATACACTTTTTGCCAGGTATTTTATTTCCA
>Ga0315552_1000806_pt1 | contig 19412 bp, 16 predicted proteins | sample SalMarSW160170MG_2_FD_203102 | JGI IMG/M metagenome (GOLD analysis project Ga0315552, IMG submission 203102) | Salt marsh sediment microbial communities from the Plum Island Ecosystem LTER, Massachusetts, United States - Salt Marsh Sediment SW1601-70 ...
TGCCTATGTCCTGCCCTTGTGAGGACGCAGTAACCAAGGTCATACCTATTGCCAGAATAACCAACTCCGAGGCGCCGAATAGGATATTCGGTATGTTCCCGTACAATGCTCCGTTTACCACGGTGATGCTGAAGTAATCGGCGCCCTTTATCAGATTAATCACAATGAGGAGCACCAGAACCGACAGAGGGAGGAATAGATGAGATACCTGTGCTTTCAACCTGCGCATATTCACTCTCCTCCCTGGGCTATCACATGCATGACATCTTGTTCCGTCAAATTCATTCCACTGAGTTCCCCGACAATTTCACGGTCCTTCATGACGATCAATCGAGAACAGGTTCGAAGCATTTCCTCAATTTCCGAAGATATGAATGTCACGCTGACTCCGTCTTCGGCGAGCTTAAGCACAAGTTTTTGTATCTCCACCTTAGTTCCGACATCGATTCCCCGTGTGGGTTCATCGAGGATCAGGTACTCGGGGTGCGTGAGCAGCCAGCGGGCTAGAATGACCTTCTGCTGGTTGCCGCCAGAAAGAGATCTGACTGGCGTGTTGGTGGACGGGGTCTTGATGTTCAGACTCTGGATGTACTGGTCGGAAAAGCCTTCAGCCTGTTTCCGCGAAAAAGGCCTAAGAAAGCCTTTCATGACCTGCAAGGCCAGAATGATGTTGTCGCGCACCGAGAGCTCGGCGATAATTCCGTCGCCCTTGCGGTCCTCTGGTAGATAGCCGATTCCCTGTTTCATGGCGTGCAGGGGCGTACTGATCTTCACTCTCCTACCGTTCATCTTGACTTCACCGCCCGTCACCTTGTCGGCGGCGAAGATTGCGCGAGCACTTTCGCTGCGCCCGGAGCCGAGCAGCCCGGTGAACCCGTTCACCTCGCCTTTTTGTATGGTGAAGTTGAAGGGCCTTACCCCGGCGTCGCTCGAAAGCGCCGTCGCCTCGAAAACTGGCACACCGCTGTCGGGTGCAAGCGGCTCAAGTTTTCTCATCTTTGCGACATCACCCAGCGCCTTTCCCATCATCTTCGAGACAAGTTCGATTTGGGGAAGCGAAGAAGCTTCGTATTCGCCGATCAATTCTCCATTGCGAAGCACCGTAATCCTGTCGCTGATTTCATATACCTGCTCGATAAAGTGGGTTATGAAGATGATCCCCACGCCCCTCGATTTCAGTTCGCGCATGAGCTCGAAGAGCTTTCTTACCTCGTCTTCGGCAAGTGAGGACGTCGGCTCGTCTAGGATGAGAATCCTGCAGTCCATATCGACCGCGCGGGCAATCGCAATCATCTGCTGGACCGCAAGCGAACAGCTTGAAAGCTGTTGGGTAGGCCTCGCTGGAATACCGAGGGAGCTCAGCAGTCGTGTCGTTTTTTCGTTGATCCGCTTCCATTGAACGAAAGCGTATCGGCCGCGACCGACAAACATATTCTCCGCGACGGTCAGATTGGGGCAAAGCGCTATTTCCTGATAGACTGTGCCGATTCCCCCGTTTTGCGCTTCCTTCGGCGACCTGAAGTGGATCGGCCTTCCATTTAAAGCAATCCGACCGGCGTCCTTTTCGTAAACACCGGTTATGACCTTTATCAGTGTGGACTTGCCCGCTCCGTTTTCGCCCATAAGGGCATGGATCTCACCCTTTCGCAGCGCGAAGTCTACGTTATGCAGAGCTCTGACCCCTGGAAAGGCTTTGCATATGCCCTCCATTTCAAGCACGTTCTCCGACCGCAATCAAAGGCCTCCTTCGGGTACCACACAAACTAATCGCGGTGCGGTGTGCCGGATGAGATCCGCACACCGCACCGCGTAACACAACCTAGCGATTGTGAAATCTTACCAAAAAACCAACTACCTTGTTATCACACCCTTGCCAGGATCGGCATTTATCCCCCATTTGGTGACGTCTTCGTCGGTTATCGTGGCAGTATCAAAGAGAATTTCTTTCTGATAGACGTTTCCGCTGGGGAGATTACCACTTTTAATCCAGTCAGAAATCTCGGCTGCCTGACGTGGACTGCACTGCATGTCGGCGTCCCAGTAACCTTCCTGTACGTTCCGAAGTGCAAAACGGTTAAAGTCAAAACCAATGATCTTAACCTTGCCGTTCTTGCCATGGCTGATACCGGCCGCCTCGAGCGCCTGAACAGCGCCTTGCGCCATACCGTCGTTCTCCGCGTAGATGACGTTGAAATCTTTGTTTGCAGCAATTGCGGCTTCAACCACTTTGCGGGCTTCCTCAAGACTCCAACTGTCTCCACCCGTTCCATCGGCCACAATGGTGAGTTTACCTTCTTTTGCGGCTTTGAGCACTGCGGCGCTGCGACCTATTTCAGCCGCGGAACCCAACTGACCACGAATGAGGATTACTTTGGGTTTGCCCAAATCCTGTTTCAACACCCATTCTACTGCCGTATTACCCTCATAAGCCATATCCGAGAGAAGTGCTGCTTTATAGTTCGAGGGATCCGTATCAATCGCACGGTCAAAGAGAATAACCGTAACGCCTGCGGACTTGGCAGACTTCAGAACGTTGTCCCAACCGGACGCGTTTGCGGCCGAGATCAGGAGATAGTCCACGCCATCTCGGATGTACCCTTGCGCCGCCGCAATTTGCTCGCTGTTGTCCATGGTGTTGGTCTGCTTTGCGTCGTAGCCGTTCGCCTTTGAGAAGACCTTGTTCATGTCTTCAACATTGGCCTGCCGGTAGCCGGATTCCTCCGGCGGCAGATTCACGATGCCGACCTTGATCAGCGCGCCCGTTTTTGCCGCCTCCTGCTTCCCACCGGCGAAGATGAGGGCCGGCGTCAGCATGAGCAGCGCGAACACCCACAGAATGCCGACGGTTTTACGTGATGTCTTCATCTCTTCTCCTCTATCTGATTAGAATGTGAGACCAATGTCTCTGTCATGTGTATACCGGAAACGATGGTCCGGCGCTACGCACATCCTTTCGCTCTTGTTGCGATCTTTTTTGAAAGCCGGATACGTGAGCATCTCTTCCTCTAGTTTTTTCTTGAAATGCTTTGTTTTTTTTCGACGCGGAAATATGGGCTTTTTTGCATTTAATGTTTTCTCTCTTTGTAGTAGAGTGCAGGGGGGCGCCTGAATGAATCGATTGATCCGGGGCCTTCTCTTCATACTCTGCGCTTTGATGGTCTGTAGCTGTGGCGCCAGCCGCCGCGGCAAGCCCGAAGCGAGCCCCATTGTCCTGGGGTATTCCCAGCTCGGGGACGAGAGTACCTGGCGTACACAGAACAGCTATTCAATCAACAAAGCCGCCAAACAGGCGGGCATCAAGATCATGTTCGAAGACGCCTGGCAGGATCCCGAAAACCAGATCAAGGCGATACGTTCCTTCATCGCGTACAAGGCGGACGTGATCGCGTTTTCTCCGCTGGTGGAGACGGGCTGGGACACGGTGCTGGGGGAGGCCAAGGCCGCCGGCATCCCGGTGATCATCGTGGACCGGATGATCGATACGGCGGACGACAGCCTGTATACGAGCGCGCTCTGCTCCGATTTCGATCTGGAGGGACGCCGCGCCGGAGAATTCCTCGTCAAGAAGTATCAGAATACCAGCCGCCCGATCAATATCGTGGAGATCGTCGGAACACTGGACTCCACCCCCGCCATCGGACGCTACCGGGGATTCAGGGATGTCATATCCGCCTATCCCAAATTCCACGTGATCTTCAGCGAGAGCGGCGACTTCATGCTCAGCAAGGGCAGGGAGATCATGCAGCAGGTGCTCAAACGCTACGATCCGAAGGACATTGACGTCCTCTATTCCCACAATGACGACATGACCTTCGGCGCGATCGAGGTGATGAAGGAAGCAGGGATCGCGCCCGGCAAGGATATCGCGATCATCTCGGTGGACGCGACCCAGCGCATCATCGACTATCTCAAGGAAGGCGTCGTGAATTGCGTCATCGAGTGCAACCCCAACAGCGGTCCCCAGGTGATGGAAATCGCCAAGAAGATCGTGGCCGGTGAGAAGGTACCGAAGCACGTCTATATCGAGGAGACGGTGTTCGACGAATACAGTGATTTTTCCACGATTGCGAACAGAGGGTATTGATGCCAACGGCATGACCGGGGGGCGTATACGATCGGCGCGAAGAACATGAGAAAAGTGCGCACCAACAGCATACGTAAGACATTGCGGGTGACGAATATCGTCATCATCCTGGCTGCCCTCGTGCCCTTCTTGATCAACACGCTGTACTACAATTTCACGCTCAACCAGTACGAGCGGATCATCGAAAACGTCTACAGCGCCAACAGCCTCTCCAACGGGCTGCAGAACGAGATCTACATCACGATATGGAATGTGGTGGCGGGCAAGACCAGGTTCGGGGACAATACGCAGTACGAGCTCATTGCCAGCATAAAAAGCCGCCTCGACGGGCTGGAGAAAAACGCCAGAAGCAAGGACGACAGCTACCTGATCACGGTCGCGCGCAACACGCTGGACACTATCAGAAGCTACGTGGACAAGATTGGCGACAATATCGCATACAGCCGGCCCGTCCATGACAATGAGGAGATCCTGGGGGAGATCAGGTCGGTGAGCGAGCTGCTCTACGATGTCATCCAGAAATTCGTGGCAGCGGAGACGGAGATCGCCCATATCCAGAACACTAGGATACAGCGATCCCAGAACCTGATGATAGTTTTCCAGGTCGCGCTTTATGCGTCGATACTCACGTTCCTTTTCCGGAACTACAGGCAACTGAACCGCAGCATCAACGATCCGATCTACCGCCTGAAAACCATGGCATCCAGGATCGCCCAGGGGGATTTGTCCATCCGGGTAGAGAAGCCCGAGATCAGCGAGCTCGACGAGCTGACCGACAGCCTCAATATCATGGTAGAGAAGCTGGGCGAGCTCATCGAGCAGAATATGCAGAAGCAGCAGAATCTGCTGAAGGCGGAAATGAAGGCGCTGCAGGCGCAGATCGCCCCTCACTTCATGTACAATACGCTCGATACCATCCTCGCGCTGGCGGAGGACGGCCAGAATGCGGATGTGGTCACCACGACGCTGGCGCTTTCCAAATTCTTTCGACTCTCGTTGAACAAGGGCCGTGACTGGGCCTCCGTGGCGGAGGAGAAATCCCACGTGGAGAGCTACCTCGCCATACAGAAGATGCGGTACAGCGCCATTCTCGAGTACGAGATCGATATCGCTGAGGATATTCTCCGGGAATCCATGCTCAAGATCCTGCTTCAGCCCTTGGTCGAGAACGCGATCTACCATGGGATCAAAGAAACCCGTCGCTGCGGGCTGATCCGGCTGAAGGGCCAATCGCAAGGCAATTGCCTCGTCTTCACGGTAGAGGACAACGGCCGGGGGATGGAGAAGGAGGAGCTGGAAAGGCTTCGAGAAAACCTGTCCCACTACGATGTGTCCAATCTCGAGATGGGTTTCGGGCTTTACAACGTGTACAAACGCATCCAGCTCTACTATGAGATCGACAACGGTCTCACGGTGGAAAGCGAATACAAAAAGGGGAGCAAGGTCACCCTGCGGCTGCCCAGGATCGGGTCCCTCATCTCGGCGCAGGAGTCGGCGCCGCCATCGGAAGGTGGGTGAAGCATGCATACGATCTTCCTGGTAGAGGATGAGCCGCTGATTCGCCAGAACATACGCAATACCATCGAGAACAGCGCCGAGCCCTATGCATGCATCGGGGAAGCGGGGGACGGGGAGCTGGCACTCGCCATCATACGTGACCTGAAGCCCGATATCCTGATCACCGACATCAAGATGCCATTCATGGACGGGCTGACGCTCGCGCGCCACGCCAAGGCTATCATTCCCTGGCTGAGGATCATCATCGTGAGCGGGTACGATGATTTCAAGCTCGCCCAGCAGGCGATCGGCGTCGGCGTGGACCAGTACCTCCTCAAGCCCGTAGCGAGCATGGATCTCCTCGGTGCCCTGCACAAAGCCAGCGAACAGATTGCGGAGCACAAGCGGCACAGCATTTCCTTCCTGAAGGAAACACCCGACGAAGAAACGATGAAAAATGCCCTTGTAAGCTCCCTATTGGAGCAGCTCTGCAGCGGAGAGATCGTCGCCGACGAGGCGCTCCGTCGGGCGGACGAGATTGGGATCAACGTCCTGGGCAAGCGGTACGCGGTGCTGATCTGCCTTTTGGAGGGAAAGGGCGGGCCCCCCAACCGCCAGGCCATCGCTTCCAAGGTAAAGTTCATGCTGGTGGAAGACCCCGACGTGCTGTATTTCCTGAGCGGCGTGGATCATGTGGTGCTGATCATCAAGGGAAACGCCGATATCGATGTCACCGAAAAGGCCTACCATATGGCGCAGACGCTCAAGCATGAATTAGAGGACGATGGCGATACGCTTCTCACCGTCAGCATCAGCAGTGTGACCCCGCGCATCAGCGGCATCCACGACGCCTTCCACGAGGCGAGAATACTATTGAAGACATTCGGGCAGACCAACCGGGGCCGGATATACTGCGCCGGCGACATCGGCCGGATACAGGGCTCTGTCGCTGCCCCCGCCGGCACGTTCTTCAACGTCAACATCGAGAACAGGCTCAAATTTGCGATCGCGGAGGACGTACCCGCCATCGTCGAGGAGTTCACAAGGAACCTCGATACCGACGAGATGCAGGGAGTGCTGTACCGCTACTATATCCTCATGGATCTCACCAATACCGCCATTCGGATCATCCGCAATTTCAATCCGGACGCGGACCCCAACGAGATTGCCGGGCATTTCGTGGACCCCAGGCAGGTTTTCCAGTCCGCGATGTCCGCCGAGGAGTTTGCCGGGCTCGCTACCCGGATCTGCCTGAAGACCATCGAACTGCGGGACCGCGGCAACAGCAGCCATCATGTGAAACTGGTGCGCCGCGCCTGCGAGTACATTGAGGCGAACTACAACAGCCCCGACATCTCCCTGAATACCGTCGCCGCCCACGTGGCTCTGAGCCCCGCCCACTTCAGCACGATCTTTTCCCAGGAGATGTCAGTTACCTTTATCGATCATCTCACCAATGTGCGAATGGAGAAGGTCAAGGTGATGCTTGCGTCCACCGACGAGAAGATCGTCACGATCGCGTTTGACGTGGGGTACAACGAGCCGAACTACCTGAGCTACTTGTTCAAGAAGCGGGAGGGACTTACTCCCAAGGAGTTCCGGTTGCAGAACAGGCATCAACGGGGTTAAGTCAGGGCCCTGTGAACGACGGTAGTGCTCCCCGATCTGCAAGCCGCCGGTGAAGGAACCTGGGCCCTGCTGCCATCGGCGTCGATGAGGCGCACCGACCACCGATTGATCCCACAAAAGCGAAGGCGTCTCTCATACTGAATCCACCCATGACCCGGAGGAGCCCAAGCTGCACGGTCAATATCGGGGTGTACTTCATCGGCCTACCTCCCGGGTGCGGCAACCTCTAAGGAAATAGTGGCAATATGTTTCCATCCAAACAGTCGATTTGGGGCGGGCCAAACGACAAGCGTCGAAAAATATACAAGAGTTGCCTCCTCACCCTCAGCAGATCAAGGTCGCAGATGCAACTGACCTGCTCCCTATGTTTGTACCACCTCTTCTGACAGTCCTGCAAACACAGGTTGTATGATAGTCGCCAGTCTCGTGTAGGCTGCAGAAGCCGGATCTCTGGAACTTGAGATAGGCACCGGCGGCGTCACGAAACTTGACATAGTAGATCTGGCGGCACTTGGTAGCGGGGCGCTTGTGAATGGAATAGGGCTGTTTCCGGCGTTCCATGCGGCCTCCCTGTTGCCGGCTCTCAAGGTCAGAGTCCGGGTCAGAGTTGGACTACACGGAACCGCCGGTTGTCCGGTAGGTTCCTATCTCCCTACGAAGTAGGGATTTAGTTGGGCGATACTGGATTTGAACCAGTGACTTCTACCGTGTGAAGGTAGCACTCTCCCACTGAGTTAATCGCCCTCGCTCCCGGAAGCAGGACGAGCTGTCACACTCCCGGACTGCACGAAATTTATACCCCGCTTTTATCGTCCTGTCAATGTTCCAGCGGCGAAAAAAACGCAAGTACCGCCGGGTTAGGCGGACGTCAAAACCGCCGCGTCGGTGATGCCGGGCAGGCGGAACGGCCGGCGGTACCCTCAAGCCACGGCGTTGAGGATCAGATCCAGAGCGGCAGCCTCGGGGTAGGCGCCGATCATGGGCTGGGGGCTGTCTCCGATCACCGTGTGGGGCACACCGGATACCTGGTACTTGTTGGCCAGGTGGGGGAACTCGGTAGCTTCCACCATGGAGGCTGTGACGTTGGGAGACTCCACGGCCAGGCGGAAGGCCTGCACCACCGCCCGGGGGCAGTAAGGGCATGTCGGGGTGACGAACACCTGCAGGTGCACCGGCTTGCCCAATCCCTTGATCTTCTCCTTTCCGTTCGCTGAAAGGCCGGACTCACCCTTGGAGACGATCTCGATACTCTCTAAAAGAGACATGAACTCGTAGCCGGCCGGGATTCCATAGAAGCGAATCCCATAGTCCTTGTCTCCGTCGCCCAACACTGCGATGGCGGGGATCTTGTCGACGCCGAGCTTCTTGGCTTCGGCATCCGCCTTCAAGAAGTCTTTTACCTCGACGGAGATCTTGTCGGAGAGGGCGGCCACCTCTTCGGCCAATTCCCGGGTTTCCTTGCAGAACTGGCACTCCATCTCCTGAGTGAAAATAACCAGCTTGACCGGACCTGTCAATTTGGTCAGCCGATCGCCGACTGCCTTCTTATCCTTGTCACTGATCATCGCCATAGTCGCTCCTCCTCATTCCAAGTCATTTATAATATAGTAATTTTACTATATAGTATGCTTACCTAAAGATACCAAATTTTGTTCAAAAAGCAAACCGAGATGGCAAATGCGCTCCTTTTCCATTACACTAAAGATTATCATAGCGGGGAAAACACGTCATGGAAATGGCCCTCTATATCGGTACAGCTATCCTGACAATCGCCTGGTCGGTTTGGACCTATCTGACCTGGTCGGATCGTTCCCGCCTGGAAGACTATACGGGAAAGCGTTTCTACCTCATCGCTTCACCAAGCAGCTATTTTCTGCTGCTTGCCCTGGCAGGCTGGCAGCGGATTCAGGTGATACGCCTGGATCTGATCGGGCTGGCTGTGTACGACATCCTGATAGTTCTCTGCTGGATCCTCCTGCTCATCGCTCGGGGATTGAAAGCCAGCCAGTTCAAGAAGATGTACATACGGGTCCTGGCGGTTTTCAACATCGTGGCAGTGCTCCTGGTAGGCGGGGTTTTTCTGATTCGACTCTTTCCGCCGCTGCTGATTCGAGTCTCAGACTTCATAACCCAGGGGATTCGACTGGACTTTTTCAAATTCGCCTGGATCGGCCTGGATCCGGAGACCCATGAACGGGATTTCATCTCCATGGCCAACAAGATCCTGATCGCCCTCTTCTCCTACATACCGATAACGGTGCTGCGCACTTTATACACCCACCGGCAGATCAGCCGCCAGCGCAAGTGGGTAACCACGGAGATCAACGCTCTGAAGCGCAAAATCGAGCAGCTGGAGAACAAGCACAAGGAATAGCGCCCCCGGCGCTGCCGTGACACGGCGCCCCCGGCGCCCCCACGGATGTTGACAAGGGGGAGCGATCCGTACTAAATTTACATAGTCAATCTATGCATAGGATGACTAGGTATTAAATGTTGCCCTTCCTCTCCTTCCGAATCATTTTCCTCCTTCACCTCCTGACAGCTCTCGGAACTCTGGCCATCCTGTGTTTGTCACTGGCCAATATCCTCTGGCTGCGTTCGAGCGGCTATAAACCCATAGCGACGGATCGCGGTAAGGTGTCGGTGCTCATCCCGGCCCGTAACGAGGAGGCGAACATCCGCCGCTGCCTGGATTCCCTGCTGGATCAGAGCTATCCAAGTTACGAAATCATCGTGCTGGACGACTGCTCGGAAGATCGGACCTGGCAGATCATTGCCGAGTATGCCCGCCGTTTCCCCTGCCGCCTGCAGGCGGTCAGAGGCACCCCTCTGCCTCGGGGTTGGTGCGGCAAAACCCATGCCATGCAGCTGCTCTCCCACTACGCCAGCGGAGACTATCTGCTGTTTACCGATGCCGATACGGTTCACTCCCACGAAAGCCTGGCCTGGGCCGTCACCAACATCGTTGAACACACCGCCGATTTTCTCTCCGGCTACGTCCAACAGGAACTACAATCATTCGGCGAGGCGCTCATCGTTCCCACCACCTATATCATGAGCGCGATCGTCATGCCGTTTTGGCTCATTCCCCGATCCAATTCCAGCATGCTCACCATGGCCGTGGGCCAAATGGTGATGTTCCGGCGGAGCACTTTCGAAGCGATTGGCGGGTATTCCTCGGTAGCCGAGCAGATCAGCGAGGATGTGTTCGTGGCCCGGGCGGTGAAGAAGGCCGGATTTCGGACTGTGTTCCTCGACATCCGCGAACACGTGAGCTGCCGGATGTACCAAGGATACCGGAACTCCTTCGAGGGAATCGGCAAGAACATCTATGATTTCTTCAAGAACCAGCCGGCCTTTTTCGCCTCGGTGGCCTCCGTCCTGGTGGCGTTCATCGTGCTCCCCCTGGTTCTGGTTCCTATCGAGATGCACACGGGCAATCCCCTGCTCCGCTTCTCGGTCTTCAGTGTGCTTACCTTTGTTCTGGCCTGGTCGCTGACGCTCTACGACCGCGGTCAAAAGTGGTGGGTGCCTCTGCTCTACCCCCTGACTTTTGTGCATCTGCTCTACATGGCCTGGAAGAGCTTCGGCAGGGCAGCCACAAACCTGGGGATCGAGTGGAAGGGAAGAGTCTTCAAATAGCCATGGCATATAAAAGAGGAAACAGAATCTCAGCCTACGGCTCCTCCTTTATCCCGGCCAAATTGATGTTTCACTTCACCCTTCTGGCGGTACTTCTGGTGAACCGGCTGATCTTCCGCCTGAGAATCGAAGAAAGAGAGCGGCTGAAGCGGGTAACCTCCGGTTTGTTGGTGAGCAATCATACCCTGGTGCTGGACCCGGGAATCATCGCCCACGTGCTTCGGCCTCGGCGTACCTATTTTACCATGCTGGAGGAGACCGCCTGCATCCCGCTGCTCGGCACCTTTGTGCGCCTGCTCGGAGCCATCCCGATACCCGCCAGCTCCGGTGCCGTACGGATCCTGGAGACTGCGCTACGCACGGACCTCCGGGATCTGCCCTTCGTGCACGTCTTTCCCGAGGGGGAATGCTACCTCTGGAATCAAGAGATCGAGGAATTCCGGCTGGGAGCCTTCTACCTGGCCTGCCGGCTGCGGCTGCCCGTCGTGCCGATAACCACGGTTCTCAATCGGCGGCGCTGGCTGGGGCGGGAATCCTTTCACTTCGCCGGCCGCACCCTCCGCATTCCCCCTCGGGTTACCGTCGTGGTCGGAGAACCTGTTTATCCCGATGGAACAGAGGACCGATCCCCGAAGCGAGAGGCGACGGAAATGAGCCGCAAGATCCGCTCCATCATGCAGCAAACCATCGATCAACGAGGCGGAAGCAAAAGCATGTCCAGAGGCAGGATGCCCCGGCTCGCCCTTCAACAGGGATAGCCGGCGAATAGCCGGGAGATCGGGAGCGGCGAGTCGCAGACGAGCTAAGCGCGGGGGACAGTCACTGTAAAAGTACTGCCCTTGCCGAGCTCGGAGTCAACCTGGATCGATCCGTTGTACTCGCCGATGATCCGCTTTACCGTGGCCAATCCCAGGCCGGTACCGGGGATGCCGGAGGTATGGGGATTCTTGACCCTGTAGAACTCTTCGAACAGGCCCTTCATCTCCTCTTCACTCATCCCGATCCCCGTATCGCAGACCTTCACGACCACCGACGCGTCGTCCTGCTGCATGACGAGCGTGAGCTTCCCCCTCTCCCGGTTGTACTTGATTCCGTTTGAAATCAGGTTCATGTAGATGCGATCCAGGTCCTTCCGATCCATTCGGACCGGATACTCCCCGTCCGCCGTTTCCAGGGTCAAGGTTATGCCGGAGCGATCGGCCTGAGTTTGAAAAAATTCCAGCTGGTCCCGAAGAATCGTCTTGAGCTCGAGCCTTTCGATCGATTTTTCGACCTTGCCCGCGTCACTCTGATTGAGGAACAGCAGATCCCGAATCAGGTCCAGAAGAGCTTCTCCCCGGATCTTGCTGCGTTCCATCATTTCGTGGATTTTCTCCACCTGATTGTCAAACATCCCGGTCAAGATGATGTTGATATAGTTGATGATCGCGGCAATCGGACTTTTCAGCTCATGAGCCACCATCGATATGAAGCGGATCTTGTCCTGCTCCACCTGCCATTGCCGGGTGACATCGTCCAGAATGACAATAGCTCCTGCATTTTCCCCGTCCCGCAGATAGGGATTCACCCGAACCTCCAGCATCCGTTCCCCCATCTGTTCCCAGCGGATTTTCACCTCGTCCCGGGGAGATTCGGAATCGAGAATCTCAGCGATATTTTTCTGAATTTCCTCACTCAGGGAGAGCTCCTTCAGGGTCAACAGCGGGTGGTAGCGAACCGAGAGAAAACTCTCCGCCTTCGGGTTCATCAACACCGGCTCGCGGTTGATATTCAGAACGATAACGCCCTCGTGCATCGAGTTGATCAGCTGGCGGGACAGGTTGCGTTCGCTGGCCAGCTCTGTCAGGTACTTCTCCCGTTCGAGAATCAATCTGCGCTGCCTGACCGCCCGATCCACAACCTGTTTCAAATCTTTTGGGACAAAGGGTTTTACCAGGAAGTCGAAGGCACCCTGGCGCGTGACTTCCATGGCTGCCTCAACCGTGGCCAGGGCGGAGACGATAACGATCACGGTCTGCCGCCCGAGGCTCTCGTTTATGTAGCGGGTCACCTCGAAACCGTCGATTCCGGGCATCTTCAAATCGATTAGAGCCAGATCGTAGGAGTTGGCCTTGAGGAGCTTGATTGCTTCCTCACCGTTTTCGGCCAGATCCACCTGATAGCTGTTTCTCTCCAGTACCCGACGCATACCTTCCCGCATGCCTTCCTCATCGTCCACGACGAGGACCCTCAAGGTTTCTTCCATGAGCTTCACCCCACCAGGTACTGTTGGATTGTTTTCAGCAGATCCTCCAGCGGTACCGGTTTTGTGAGGATCTGGTCGGCTTTCATCCAGCTTCGGGCTTTCTCGTCGTAAGATTCGGGAGTGAAGCCCAACTTGTCGCGAGCGCCGGTCTGCATGATGATCGGAACATCAGCCAGATCCGGGTTCTCCCGCACCTTGGCGCAGAACACGAATCCGGCGTCGTAGTGTTCCATCATCAGATCGACCAGAATCAGGTTTGGGATCTCCCGTTTCAGGACTTCCAAACCCTCCCCCGCCCCACCGGCCGTCAGCACCTCATAACCTTGACCTTCCAGAAAGACCTTCTGTCCCTCCTGAAGATCGGGATCGTCATCAACTATCAAAATCTTCTTCAAAGAGTCATCTCCCCCGTACTTGTGGAATTCACCGTCGGGCAACCGTTGCCCGGAATTACAGGGAATCCAGCATCGATTCGGCTCTCCGGCCGATTTCCGACGACGGGTCGAGGGTGTACGCCTTCCGAAGCATCACCTCAGCCTCAGCCTTCCGTCCCAGCTGTTGGTTGCAGAACGCCGACAGGAAGCAGATGGTTTGACTATTCTCGTGATCCGGGAAACGTTGCAGAAACGGATCAAACAGCTCCAGGGCAGCCTGGTAGGCCTGCCCCTCCAGGAGCAACTGTCCCTTGAGCAGCACGTAGTCGCCGTAGTGAGCCGTCAGATGGGAGGGCTCGCTCTCATTCAAATAGCGCAGGGACAGCCCGGTCCTGCCGGCCATGGCGTAGGCATACCCTATGTAGAAGAGGTACAGAGAACGGCTGCGCTCGTCCGTCAGCTCGAGGGCCTCCTTGAAGTACTCGACCGCCTCCTCGTATCGCTCCTCTTCCAGCAGGGACTTACCCTCATCCGCCGCTTCCTCCTCCTCATCCATCCAATCGAAGCCGATATCCTCCGTCCCCTCTGCCGTCCCGGCGCGGATACCCATGGCACTGCTCTCATTTTGCGGAAGGCCCCGGAAGAGGTTGCGGATTTTGCTTCGAACCATTTGCACTATGCCCCAGGAAGAAACCTGGCGGGAGCTGCTTGTCAGCTCGGACACGAAGTACGTACCCGCTTCGCCGATGGTGATCCGTATGCTCCCGGAGGACAGTTCGGCTACCGCCCCGGGACCGACACGCAGCGATGAGTCTCCGGAAACAGCCGTTCCTATCTCAGCAGGCTGCCAGCGACTGTCCGTCTGCACCTCGACTGTTCCATAAACGTAGTCAACGGTAAAATCCAGACAGAAAACAGCAGTGGGGATCGAAATCAGAAGCAGCAACACCATGAGTTTTGGGTTCATCGACGCAACAGCCTTCTCGTATTATAACCGATCTTTCTCCGTCAATGCCACCCGGCCTGCAGTGCCTTCAATGGCGGATCTCTTGACCCCGACTCAGCAGCAGAAACACACCGACACAGAGGATTACCATCGCCAGGAAACCGGCTACCAGAATGATGACGCTGCTGATTCCGTAGCTGCTCTGCACCGCACTAACGATCTTCACGGCAAAAGAACCTGCGCCGAAGGTCAGCGTGAACTTGATTCCGTAGCTCATCGAGCGCCAGCGCACGGGAGTCAGAAAGGCGAGCAGGCTGTTTTCAATGGGTTGCATCCCAACTGCGAAAAGTACGAACATCCCCGCCGCCGGAATCAACAGGGCATTTTCCAGAAAAGCCGAGGCCAGGACAAAGGGCAGGGCGGCGCAGTAGAAGATGAAGTAAGACCATTTGAGGCTGCGGCGATCCGCCACTCGACCGCCGAGGGCCTGCCCGAAAATCCCCAGCACATAGACACCGGTGGCGATGAGGGTAGCCACCAGGGTTTGGAAGGCCGGGAGATCCTCTACGGAGGAAAATCGCCGGGTGACGATGTTGCGGAGACTCTGAGTCACACCACCTAGCCGGGATTCGAGGAAAGCCGGCAGGATCAACGTGAAGCTCCTGTACATCAGTCCGGCAAACAGCACCCCGGCGCAGAAAACCACGAACAGACGCACGGCGGTCCCGGAGTCCAACCTCTCCACCTTCTTGACCTCGGTTCCCCTCTCAATGGAGAAAGGCGTCAATAGTCCGGCGATACCGACCAGCAAACCCGCTGCGCCCAGAATCACCACACCCCGGCTCCAGCCGATGAAATAGGTCAGCAATCCCGAAACGAAGGGCGCACCGGCCATCCCGACATTGCCCCAGACTCCGTTGATCCCCATGGCCCTGCCCCGTTTCCGGATTCCCTGAGACACCAGGGCCAACCCCGCAGGATGATAGGCCGAGCAGCCGATTCCTACCAGGGCGAAGGAGGCGGATATGAGGGGAAGGGAACGAACCAATCCGGCCAACACGAACCCCCCGGCAGCCAGGATGATTCCCGTGTTCATAGCCCACTTGTGGCCCAGGTGGTCGCTGATCCAACCCCAACCTAGAGCCAGAAGTCCGTAGAGGAGATACATCCAAAAACTGATGTTCAGTACGGCGGCAAGCGGCAGCCCCAGATCTCGGCTCATCGGCATCACCAGAGCGGGGAATACCAACATGTAAAAATGAGTGAGGAAGTGAGCGGCTGAGGAGAAAAAAAGTATCCGTCGCTCTTGTGGATTCATAAGCTGCCTCCGCTGCAGTGCTAACGTTGTCCAAACGATTATAGCCTGTTTTGGCAAACAAGGAGAACCGCGGATAAAAGCGGAAGATTGACAGCTGTGAGGTTTTGGTCCACTATCGGGGAGCAACGTCCATGAAAGAGCCGTTTGTGCATCGTTTGGTCAGTTTTTCCGTCCGCCATTCATGGATCGTTATCCTGATTGCCGCAATCCTCTCTCTGCTGCTCGGCTATTCCGCCCTTCACATCGAGGTAGACGCGGATATCTTCAATATGATCCCCCGGAAAACCAAGGTGATCGAGGACATCGCCAGGTACAGCTCGACCCATGATACCGGGCAGATCCTGATCGCCGTGGAGGGGCGCAACCTCTTCGATCTCCAGGCTCTCCAGGTCTTCGATTCGGTCATTCGCGAGATGGAGTCGGAAGAAACTGTCATAGGCAGCATCAATCCGTTCAATTTCCTTACCTTCGAGCGGGACGCACGAGGGCTGCATCCGGTCACTGCGGCCCCCGGCGGCCGGGCACCGAGCAACGAGGCGGAGCTCCAGGAGTTCAAGAGTCTCCTGCTGTCCGATCCGCTTGCCAGGAACTTGGTTTTGTCCGGTGATCAGAGTGCCCTGTGTGCGATCTTTCCCGTAGAGCTTCAGAAGGACTACAGCGCAGTCCTCGATAAAGTGGAAACCCTACGCTCCACCCTGGAGGAGTATTACACGGTCTACATCACCGGAGCACCGGTGTTTCTGCACAAGACCAAGACTGCGCTCCTGGCGGATGTTCCCAAGTTTCTGATACTCAGTGTGATCGTGATCCTCGCCATCCTCTACTTGAGCTTTCGGTCGCTGCGTGCGCTGGCGCTGCCCCTGATAGTAGTCGGGCTGGGTACTCTCTGGACCATCGGCACAATGCACTTCCTGGGATTCGAGCTCACCGTGGTGAGCATCATGGTGCCTCCCCTGGTACTCACGCTGGGAAGCGCCTACAGCATCCACATACTTAACCAGTACTACCGGGAGGCCAGAGTCAAAGGTGAGGATAAAACCTGGATTGCCCGTTCGGTGGGACACATCAACCAGACCATCTTGCTGGCCGCCCTCACCACGATTATCGGCTTCTCCAGCCTGGCCTCGGCCAACCTGTCCCAGATCAAGGAGTTCGGCCTGTCGACCAGCATCGGCATCGTCTACTGTGCGCTGCTGTCCCTATTCTTCTTTCCGGCAATTCTCAGTTTGCTGCCGCCGCCCCGGGCAGCGGAGCGAGACCGGGTACTGAAGGGTTTGGTTGCCCGGTTCATGGAACGATTGAGCGCCTGGGTCATCCGCAACCGCCTCTACATTCTAGCCGCAGTCGTCCTGATCACAGCTCTCTTCTTCCTGAATTTGAAAAACATCACCTATCAGACCGATTATTTGAGTTACTATCGGGAAAAACAGTGGGTCATCAGAGACAACCAGGAAATCGTAAAGCGATTCGGAGGCTACTCCAACGTGTACATAACCATCCAAGCCCCGGAAGGTGAGAAGAACTACTTTCTCAAGCCCGAAGTCCTCGAAACGATTGCCCGTTTCGAGATGGAGCTCCAGGAAGATCCGGATATCTGCTATGTGTTCTCTTTCACCCAGTACCTCAAGCTCATGAACCTGAAGTTGACCGGAGAGTTCTCCATCCCGGAAAGCCGCTCCCCGATTCTTCTCCTATCCCGTTATATGACCGCTATGGCCAACTCTCCGTACGGCCGATCCATGGCCGCTCGGCCTATCAATGAAGACTTCACCCGCTTCACGATATTCTTGAGGACCTGGAACGCCGAGACCAAGGCAATGATGATGGAACCGGAGTTCAAGAAGCTGATGAGGAAAATCGAGGGGTTGGTCGAAGCCAGTCTCACCGTCGGATCCGAGAGGGTGATTTGGGGCCGTTCTCTGGCTCTGCTCTATATCTCCGAAACCCTGGCCAGAGACCAGCTGTTCTCCGTCGCCGTATCGTTGTTCTTCATTTTTCTGGTAACCGCGGTCGGCTTCCGGTCGCTGCGTCTGGGCGCGCTCACCCTGATCCCCATGCTGATCGGAATCATGTTGAACTTCATAATCATGGTGCTGCTGAAGCTGCCCTTCGACGTGGTCACCGTGATGTTCTCCAGCGTTGCTATCGGCGTGGGAATCGACGATTCCATTCATCTGATCATCCGCTACCGCCGTCAGATCCGTATCTACACCGGGAAGGTGGACAAGGCGATCGTGCTCACCCATACCCTGAAGACCACGGGGCGCCCGATCCTGCTCACCTCTCTGTCGTTGGTGGCCGGCCTGTTGGTGCTGTGTTTTTCCCAGTTTCTTCCGATTCTCTACTTCGGGATCCTGGTGTCCCTGGCATTGATTAGCACCACCGTCGGCGCGCTGGTAATTCTTCCGGCGATTCTATCCTTCGGGAATCGATAGGAGTAATCGACACAAGTCGTTTTTTCTACTGCCGGCCGCCGGGAGGACCGAGGATCTCGGCCCAGATCACGGCTCGCTTCAGGGGCGGCAGTCTTTCGAGTCTGGCCGTGATCGAATAGGCCTTCCCGGCTGCGGCTTTGGCGGCAGGCTGAACCGGCCTCGCCCTGGCCTGCATCCGTTCCCGCAGATCCTGCGGTTTGCCTGACACGGCCATCCGGCTCATGCCGTCCGGCAAAACGCGGCCTGTGCCGTCCGGCAATGCGGCCATCCGATCAACGGCCATCCGGTTTTCCGCCGAACGTCGAACCACCGGTCGTGGAACCGGGGTACCCTGTCGCTGCGGCGCGGCGTTTGCGGGGTACTCAGTATCATTCAGAGTCAGGGGAGGCGGATAGGCGTAGCTCTCCCGAATGGGAACCTGAGGTCTGCGGGGTTGCTGCGGGGGGACCGGCCGCCCCGATGCTTGTGCAGGAGCGCCCCGGGCTGGCGTGCCCCGGGCAGGAGCAGGCCGGGATCCGGAACCCTCCGTCCGGGGCGCAGCCGACGGTTGCGTTCCCTCCGCAGCCTGGGCCGGCACGCCCCGGGCCGGTACGCCCCGGGCCGGTACGCCTCGGGCTGGCGTGCCCCGGGCGGCTTCTTCCCTCTGTTTGCGCTTTCGTGAAGCCCGGGCGCGAAGAAATATCGAGATCACCGCAATCAGCAGGATCGGAACAAGGGTAAACAAACCTTCGAACGCCTGGGCTCGAAGCACGCTCTATTCCTCCTCCGGCTTCCCCTGGCCCTCTTCTCCGATGCTCTCCCGCATCTGGGTATCAGCCTGGATGTTCCTCAAGCGGTAGTAGTCCATGATACCCATATTGCCGCTGCGGAAGGCTTCGGCAATGGCTTTGGGAATCTCCGCCTCAGCCAGCACCACCTTGGCCCGGTTCTCCCGCACCAGGGCGGACATCTCCTGCTCCCGGGCTTTAGCGGCGGCCCGGCGCTGCTCGGCGATGGCCTGGAAGCGCCGTTTGTCCGCCTCGGCCTGGTCGGCCTGCAGCTTGGCTCCGACATTCTCACCCACATCCACGTCGGCGATATCGATGGAAAGGATCTCGAAGGCGGTCCCCGCATCCAGGCCCTTCTGCAGAACCGTCTTGGAGATCTTGTCCGGATTCTCCAGCACGTGCTTGTATGATTCAGCCGAGCCGATGGTCGTGACGATACCCTCGCCCACCCGGGCGATGATCGTCTCTTCGGTAG
>Ga0315552_1000813_pt1 | contig 19315 bp, 12 predicted proteins | sample SalMarSW160170MG_2_FD_203102 | JGI IMG/M metagenome (GOLD analysis project Ga0315552, IMG submission 203102) | Salt marsh sediment microbial communities from the Plum Island Ecosystem LTER, Massachusetts, United States - Salt Marsh Sediment SW1601-70 ...
TTACAACAATATTTCTCTTTCTAGCGGAGCATTAGTTGACGGTATTTCTTGGCAGCTTGATGATTATACTGGTAATTCCCTTTCAAGCGATGTCTTACCGACAACTGCCCCGATGCTAACTGATTGGCAGTATAATCATCTTAGACTCGATGGGCCTAAGCTAAATTTTATTATAGATGCACATGTAACCGCTGCTATTCCTGAGCCAGGAACGATGTTAATTCTTTGTTTGGGGGGACTATTTCTGAGAAAAAAGATATAAGGAAATATCAACCTACTATTTAGGGAGGAATAAAAATGCTCTCGGGAAAGAAACTTATAATTTGCGCTCTGTCACTAACTATCCTGACTATGAATCCGTCGTTAGCCGACTGGAAGGACGATGCAAAGGTTATCAAAATCAGCGGCGGAGAAGACTATACCCTTATTCTCACGCAGAATAACTGGCTCTGGGGCTGCGGTGATAACAGATCTTATCAATTAGGTATAGGCAATACAATTGAAAAACAATATAGTCCCATCCGAGTTCACGATGGCGATATGTCAACAGAATCTGGTTATATCGAAGATATTAATGATTTTGATGCGGGATATATTCACTCGCTCGCAGTCGATATAAACAATTTTGTATGGGCTTGGGGATATAATCAATATGGCCAGCTTGGGAATGATGGGTTAGGCGATTACCAAACCGCTCCAATTCAGGTTCACGATGGTTCTATGAATACTCAATCTGGCTATCTTGAAAACATTTCTGCAATTGCCTGCGGCAGAAGCGGCGCCCATTCACTCGCTGTAGAAAATAATGACCCCTGTAATCCCAACCTTAACGGCTGCGTATATGCCTGGGGTCGAAATATAGAAGGCCAGCTCGGAAACGGCGGTGTGGGGGACCAGCAGCTTACTCCCGTCCATACAGTTGGCGGCGAGATGGGAACTCCCTTGCTCGAAAATATTATAGCCGTCTCAGGAGGTGAAGATAATTCCATCGCACTCGACGCCAACGGCTCCGTATGGACCTGGGGGCTTAACGACTACGGCCAGTTGGGCAACGGCAGTACAGGAGGCGATGAGGACGCTCCTGTGCAGGTTAAAGCCGGCCAGCAGGACCCGTGCGACCCTAATTCGTATTTGTGCAAGATTGTGGCAATTGATTCCGGCTGGGACCATTTGCTGGCCCTGGAAAAATACGACCCATGCAGTCCTTCCGACCCCAATGGAGACCCTAACTACGGCCTGGGTTACGTCTATGCCTGGGGCAGAAACATCCACAATGGCGATTATTCAATTTATGGCGGGCAGCTCGGAGACGGCACCGAGGACAACAACAATATGCCGGTAAAGGTTCTTTCAGGTGAGCAGGACCCCTGTAACCCCAATTCATATCTTAAATACATCGCAGCCGTATCAGCCGGTGACAGCCATTCTATGGCACTCGATATGTTCGGCAATGTCTGGACCTGGGGCGATAACAAATATGGCCAGCTCGGAAACGGCACAAATGACCCGTGTTTCACTCCTGTAAAGGTCGTCGGCCCTGACTTAAATCATAACCGAACCCATGAGCCGAACGAAGGTTTTCTCGAAAATATTGTCGCCGTCTCCGCCGGCTACTGGCACTGCATTGCTATCGACTCTGATGGAGTTGTGTGGACATGGGGCAAGCACGGCGTGGGAAGTCTGGGGTTAGGCAACGCCATAAAGGCAAGTGATAGTAATATTCCTCATAATATAAACGTAGTTTATAATCTAACGCAACAGACTTTTCACTTCGGAATACAAACAGCTATTAATGATGTCAACAACAGTGGTGATATTATCGAAGCACCAGAAGGAACCTACTTTGAAAATATTGATTTTTTGACTAAATCGCTCACACTAAAAAGCACTTACCCAGATAATTGGGACGTGGTTTAAGAAACTATCATTAAGGGTTCAGGAGGTGATGAAACACCAGCGGTAAAATTCTATGACAATTCAATACTAACCGGCTTTAAAATCACAACTAATGATTACGGGATATGGTGCGAACCATCAGATGATACCAACAATAGCGCTATTGAAAATTGCATTATTGAAAACTGCGGCGGCCATGGATTGTATTTTCTTTATGGCGCCACAGTTGATGTTACAAATTGTAAGATTACAGGTAATGGTGCAGGTTTCGCTCAAGACGGTATAAATATTTTCAATTCCGATATAACGCTCAGCAACTGTCTCATTGAGGATAGCGCAATGCAAGGCGTTGAATGCAGCGACTCCTCCACTGTAAACATCTACAATAGTTCCATCCAGGGCAATGGTGGTGAAGGAATTAAAAATCATGATTGTAATATTATTGTTCATAATTGTTTTATCAAGAATAACAACGGTGAAGGTATATACAATTATACCCCTAATTATACCAGTTATTCCGTGACTATTACAAATAATACTATCAGCGGAAATAACGACAACGGAATTTATTCATATACCAAGTATAGCAATGAAATTGAAATCAAAAATAACTTGATATATTCCAATGGAGCAGGTGGTAGCGGTGATGGGATTTATATTCCCTATGCTTATCCTGTCGATGCGATAATCACAAACAACACCATAGCTAAAAATAATGACTATGGAATACATTCAAATTATGCAACAGATGTTTCCGTAAGCAACTGTATTATCTGGGGCAATGGTAATGGCAGTCTGCATAAAGATAATGACGACTTTGACAATATAACATACAGTTGCATCCAGGGCGGTTTTTCCGGTACCGGTAACATAAATTACGACCCTTGTTTTGTAAACGATGCTAATGATAATTATCACATTGGCTCCGGCTCGCCGTGCATTGACAGAGGCGACCCCAATGGCGATTATGACAGGCAGACAGATATCGACGGCGAACCAAGAGTAACGGCTCTAAGGATTGATATGGGGGCTGATGAGCTTTATCGGCCGAAGGCCGACTTCGACAAAAACGACATTGTCAACTTCATCGATTACGCAATCTGGGTCGTCGCCTGGCAGACTGACGACCCGAATATGTCGCTCGATGATGATAATGACGTCGATATAGACGACCTGGCCGTCTTCTGCGATGACTGGCTGTGGCTCGCGCCGTGGTCGGATATGTTCTATATGGCTTCCTTCGGCGAGCCCGGCGGATTTATGAGCTCGAGAGCTGCTGTAGCTGCTGAGCAGATTTATCCCGCCGAGCAATGGCCCCAGCAGATAACCTGCGAAGCTGTTGCGTCCGAAGACATAGTCTTTACCGATGAGCAGATTCAAAAGCTTATCGACTGGACTGAGCAGCTCTGGGAATCCGACCCTGACTTTCGAGAGGCAATCGACCAGGACGATTACAACCGTATCCTGGATGACCTAAAACAGCAGCTAAAAAATTAGATCGTTACTTACCTTTTTGTATTTCGGCTTTACGCTTTTCCAGATATGCCTTGCACTCATTAACAATCACTGGTCCTTATCGATTGACAAAATGCCATTCAGTTGTTACCCTATTGCACGATTATACTTTTTGGAGATTGGTAAATGGATGCTGATACAAAAAAAGTCGCCTTAATAGTCGTCGTTGTTGTGTGTATTGTCGCGGCGGGAGCAATTACTTATTTTACAGGGTCCGGACAAACTGCAGGCACGACTGGCGGCACAATGATGTGGGTCAAGTGCAACAACCCTAATTGCGGCCACGAGTATCAAATCGACAAAATAGTTTACCGCGAATTCGTTGATACCGAAGGTGGACGAATGGCGGCAATGTACGGCGCACCGCCTATGAAATGCGAAAAATGCGGCGAGAACAGCGTCTTCGCGGCGATAAAATGTGAAAAGTGCGGCAAGGTCTTCTTCCCCGGAACCGTCGAAGGCGAATCTGAGGATAAATGTCCCGAGTGCGGTTTCAGCAAAAATGAAGAAATGAAGAAGGCCTTGCAATAAGAACGCTGATTTCGACCTCGAAAAAACCGAGCCCGCCACAAGCAGCCCACACCCCTAGTTTTTCAAAAGCAGCTATTCCCGTGCTTTATTCTCATCTGGAGAGTCAGGCAGTTTCTTTATCTTGTCCAAAACGAAACGCTGGTAATCCTCCTTCCCTGCCTTTGTCCCCGCAATACTGTTGAAGTAATGGGTTTGAACCCTGGCTTTCAGGTAAGACACGCGATTTTCCGGCGAAGGGTGAGAGGAAAGAAACTCAACGGCACGAACGGTTTCCTCTTTCTCCAGCATACTCATCACTTCGACGGCACCATACGGATTGTAACCCGCACGGACCATATAATCCATCCCGCCGAGGTCCGCTGTCTTTTCGTCATCCCTGCTGTACTTTAGGCCGATTATCTGCCGTGTAAGGTCCTCCACCGTCCGCATACCCTCGGATGAGGTCTGCGACATAGCCGCGGCAAATAATATATCCAAACCGATTTGTTTGCTCATCATATTAGAGGTATCTCTGGCAACCACGTGCACAGTCTCGTGCGCCAGCACCCCCGCCAATTGCGCCTCACTGTCGAGCTTTAGCAACATACCTTTTGTAATGAATATATACCCACCCGGCAGAGCCAGTGCGTTTATCGACTTGTCATTGACTGCTACAAAATAGTAATCAAAATCCGGCCTGTGACTGACCTTGACTATCTTCTGCCCGACGCTGTTAATGTAATTCTGCACCGACACGTCTTCGATTTTGCCTTTTAGCTCTTTCTCCACCTCCGGCGCATACTGTTTGCCTATCGCGACATCCTGCTGATCGGGAAAAAACATCAGCTCTTCTTCGCCCGTTATCGGATTCACCACGCAGCCGACACACAAACACAATCCGCACATCACCGCTAACAAGGCAAGTTTGTGCAGCATCTTTAATCCCCTTAACTGTGAACAATACATTTGCATAATGCGATAATATCTATTATAAGTTACGTTTCTTTTTTTGGCAGTCAAAACTATGGTCCAGCATAAACAGTGCAGCCAGTGTGGTGATAAATCGAGTTGCCGGGAGGTCTTGCAGCTGCTCGGCAATTCCGAGCAACCCCCTGTTATCGGCCAGGCCCTGGTGGCCTTTGTGCTGCCAATCGTGGTTTTTATGGGTGTTTTGGCGACCGCACAACAGCTACTCGAAAAACAGATTGAGTCGGTCCCCTTGCGTACTATAGTCGCTTTATTGCCGGCTATTGGCGCCGCAGTACTCTGTGTAGCTGTTGCAAGGATGCTCGGCAATCGGTCCGGCAAGAGTTGATTGTATGAATGTGGCCACAGTAGTGGGAACAGAATTTTCCGGCGGGGTGCACCCGCAGGGGAAAAAAGAGCTGACGGCCGACAGCCCCATTCAGTCCGGCCCGGCCGTCAAACGCGCCGTCGTAATGCTCAGCCAGCATACAGGCGCAATATGCAAACCCACCGTCACCGAGGGCACTATCGTTCAGGCAGGTCAGCTCATCGGCGATTCCGATGCCTTCATATCCGCTCCAGTCCACTCGCCAATTGAAGGACGCGTAACGGAAATTGCACTGCAGTCACACCCCGTGCTCGGAAGAGCGCCCGCCGTTATTATCGAGCCGCACGCCTCAATCCCTGTTAGAAAACCACGCCCCAAGACACAGCGGTTCTTTCAGGCAGACACTGTTCTCGACGACTATACCCAGAACCAGATTTGCCAGGCCGTGAGGAAAGCAGGTATAGTAGGTATGGGAGGTGCGGGTTTCCCAACAAGCGTAAAAATCGAGCCGAACCCCCGCCTGCCAAAGCATACCATGATAATCAATGGCTGTGAGTGTGAGCCATATATCACCTGTGACTACAGAATTATGCTCGAATGGACGCACCAGCTCATCACGGGAATAAAGCTCGCACAAAAGGCCTCCGCCTGCGACAAAGTATATATCGGTATCGAGGACAACAAGCCCGAAGCAATAAAGGTCTTAAATGAAACTCTGCAAAACACTCCGGCCTGCAAAGACATTGAGGTAGTTACCGTCAAGACAAAATATCCTCAGGGCGGCGAACGCCAGCTCATAAAAGCCGTCTTAAATCGCTTTGTCCCAACCGGGGGAATACCTCCAACAATCGGCCTGATTGTCCTCAACGTTGCAACGGTCGCCGCTATCGCGGACGCAGTGGTGTGCGGCTCGCCCCTTACCCACCGCGTCGTTACAGTTACCGGTGAAGCCATCGCAAATCCGGGCAATTACTACGTGGCGGTCGGCACTCCCATTAGCGAACTTATAGATTTCTGCGGCGGCGTAACGCAAAAAAGCGCCAAAGTCGTGGTAGGCGGCCCGATGATGGGCATCGCTATTGCCGATTTGTCCATACCCGTCACAAAAACCACAAACGCCGTTACCGTCCTGACAAAAGAGCAAATCGGCAGGGCAAAATTCGCCCGCCGACAGACCGCCTGCATACATTGCGGAAGATGCCTGCAGGTCTGCCCAGAACGGCTAAATCCCACAAAAATTTCACACGCCGTTAAGAAAAATCGCCTCGATATCGCACAGGACTACTTCATAACGGCCTGCACCGAATGCGGCTGCTGCAGTTATATCTGCCCGGCGAATATCGAGCTTACCGGCTATATCAGAACAGGGAAAATATACCTCGCAAGACAGAAAAAACTTATTCCGCAATAAACTGAGAACATAAATGCTGAGCAAACTGACAGTATCGTGTGCACCTCATATCGGCGGGCCTTTCTCAACCCGCCGGGTGATGGTCGATGTCATAATTGCTCTTGCTCCGGCGATGCTCGCGGCCTGTTACTTCTTCCACGCCTACGCACTAATACTGCTGCCAACCTGTGTCCTGTCGTGCGTTATTACTGAATACCTCTGCAACCTGCTCCGCAGAAATGAAAAACCGCTCGAATCTCTTGGCGATTTCAGCGCCGTCATTACCGGCATAATCCTTGCGATGTCCCTGCCGCCAGCAATACCATTCTGGGCCGTGATTATCGGCAGTGCCGTCTCAATCGCCATCGGCAAAATGGTCTTCGGCGGCCTCGGCTCCAACATATTCAATCCCGCTATGGTCGGCCGCGCCTTCCTCACCGCGTCTTTCGGAATGCTTATGACAACCTGGACCGTCCCTGCTACTATTGATAAGACTATGCCGCAGGTTTCGGCCGCTTCGCCCGACGCAATCACACAGGCCACGCCCCTCGGCCACAGCAAGCAGGCAATAAAACAAGCCAAAGCCCCCGACAAAACCGCCGCCAGTCAGGCCCAGCTCGTAAATTCGCAGCTAAAAAACTTATTTGTCGGCTCAACCAGCGGCTGCCTCGGCGAAACCAGCAAGCTCGCCCTGCTGCTGGGAGGAATCTATCTTCTTATCAGACAGGTCATTAACTGGCGAATACCCTTTGCGGTCCTGCTATCCGCCTTTGTCTTCGCCTCAATTCCCTGGCTTATTAACCCCTCCCGCTATATTTCGCCGATTGCTCACCTTACAACCGGCGGCATACTGCTCTGCGCATTCTTTATCGCCACCGACCCCGTCACCGCGCCGCTGACCGGCAAAGGCGCCTGGATTTTCGGCGCCGGCGTCGGCGCCATTACAATTCTCATCAGAGTTGTCGGCGAATACCCCGAAGGCGTTATGTACGCCGTGCTGCTTATGAACTCCGTCACTCCTCTGATTGACCGTCTCTGCAAGCTCACGCCTGTAGGAGGCAAGCCCAATGTCTAAGATAAAATACTTCATAAAGCAGTCATGGCTTCTCATCGCGTCGTCACTGTTCTTCGGCCTTATCCTCGCAGTCGCGAACGCCGCCTGGGCGCCAATAATGGAAGCCAACAAAATCAAAAAACTTGACGGCCTTATGGCCGTGCTGCTTCCCGAAGCGAAAAAATTCCAGCTCGATGAGCAAATCCGGCTTGAATCCCCTTCCGGGCAAACCCGGACAATAGACCTTTACAAAGCCATCTCCGACACCGGACAAAACATAGGATGGGCCTTCAATGCCTCCGGCTTCGGCTTCGCGGACAAAATCGAGCTTGTCGTCGCCGTCGACACCGACTTCAAAAAAATCGCAGGATACGAGGTCCTATCGAGCAACGAAACACCTGGATTCGGCGACCAGATTAAACTCCCGTGGTATCTCAGCCAGTTCGCCGGCGCTTCGGTCGGGCAGCTGCAGCTCGAAAGGACCGGCAACCACGATAAAATCGACGACCAAATCATCGCGATTACCGGCGCCACCATTTCCAGCCAGGCCGTAGTAAACATTATAAACAATACACTGCTGCCGCTAAAAACTCAGATGCAGCAGAAGGGACTGCTCACCGGTGGAAACTGAAATAAAACCGACAAAATCCGTCTATACACAAACGCTCACGGCGGGACTGTGGCGGGAAAACCCGACCTTTCGCCTCCTGCTCGGGATGTGCCCGACGCTGGCCGTCACCGCGGCCCTTAAACCCGCACTGACTATGAGCGTCGCCGTTATCTTTGTGCTGGTCTGCAGCAATCTCGTCATCAGCTTCATCCGCCGGCAGTTAAAGCCACATCTTAGAATACTGATGTTCACGCTGACAATCGCAACGTTCGTCACTATAGCGGATTTGTTCCTCAAGGCGTATTATCCAACGATGAGCGAAGAACTCGGCCCGTATGTCCCTCTCATCATCGTCAACTGCATCATTATGTGCCGCGCCGAGGCCTGCGCAAGTAAAAACGGACTCGTCATCAGCTTCCTCGATGCAATCAGCATGGGCGCCGGCTTCACAGTCTCGCTCTGCGTCCTCGGCGTCATAAGAGAAATCCTTTCAACCGGCGCCGTCTGGGAAATCCCCGTTATGCCGAAATCCTTCGTTCCCTGGACCGCGCTAAGAATGCCCGTCGGCGCCTTCATCACCCTCGGGCTGCTCATTGCCCTTATGAACCTGATAAGCAAAAGGAAAACCGCCACCGCTGCGTAGCGGGATATTCGGAATATGTGATATACGAGGAAGAAAAAATGGACCTGTTCACAACTTTATTGCTGGCATTTATATCCGTCGTCCTGATAAATAATTTGGTCTTTACCAAGTTCCTCGGCATCTGCCCCTACCTCGGCGTATCAGGCAGAATCGATATGGCGTTCGGAATGGGCCTGGCCGTCACTTTCGTCATAACGCTTTCCGGGACACTTACTTTCATCCTCGACCACTTTATCCTCGTTCCGCTGCACCTCGAAGTCACACGTTACGTCGGTTACATCCTTGTAATCGCCGGGGCGGTCCAGCTCGTCGAAATGTATCTTAGAAAATTTTTCCCCGCCCTGTATGACAGCTTCGGAATTTTCCTGCCCCTAATCACAACCAACTGTGCGATTCTCGGCTTGTGCCTGTTCCTCAACATCTGGGGCATTGACAACGTCCTCGAAGCCGCCGTTGTCAGCTTCGGCGCAGGAATCGGCTTTACAATGGCGATATGTATAATGGCCGGCATTCGCGAAGACCTCGAGCTTGCCGACGTTCCCGAAGCCCTAAAAGGTGCTCCCATCACTCTTATAACCGCCGGCCTGCTCGCACTGGCTTTTATGGGTTTCGCAGGAATGGTTAAGTAGCCGTCGCTCGTGCCCCGTCACTCGATAAAAACGAGCCATCGGGGCCGAGTCACGAGTCACGGGATTGAACATTGAGTATGATTTACGGGTATTTGAAAATATGATTCTTGCAAATATTACCCAATTGTGGTCCGCCGCCTGGCCCGCAGGCCTGATAATGTTCACCCTTGCGGTTGTTTTCGCAATTGCCCTTTTGATTGCATCCGAAAAGCTCAAGGTCACCGTCGACCCGAAAGTCGACCAGGTCCATCAAATCCTTCCTCACCTTGACTGCGGCGCATGCGGTTTCGCCAACTGCTCGCAATATGCAAAGGCAGTCATCGCAAATCCCGAGCTGATAGGTCGCTGCGCACCCGGCGGACAAAAAGTAGCCGCGGCGATAGGAAACGTTTTGAACCTTCAGGTCAGCGATGCCGGCCCCGCCAAAAAGCCAATCGTCCACTGCCGTGCTCGCACCGAAGACAAGACCTTCTACGCCGTTTATCAGGGCATCCAGACCTGCACCTCAGCCAACGCTCTTGCCAGCGTTCAGGCCTGCAAATTCGGCTGCCTGGGCTTCGGCGACTGCGTCCGCGCCTGCAAATTCGACGCACTGCACATCATCGACGGCCTCGCCGTTGTCGATTACACCAAATGCACCGGCTGCGCCGCCTGCTCTAAGGCCTGCCCGCTAAATCTCATCGAAATGGTCCCCTTCAACGACGAGAATATGATGGCCGTCGCCTGCAGCAGCAGAGAAAAGGGCAAGGTAACACGCTCGATGTGCGCTGTTGGCTGCATCGCCTGCGGAATCTGCGCAAAGCAAACTGATTTGTTCAAGGTCGCCGACAATCTCGCCCGCCTCGATTACATAAACTATAAACCCTCCGAGCAGACCGAAACCGCCCTGGCCAAATGCCCCACGGGCGTCATAGTCTATCGAGGACCAACCGCCCCACCGCCCCGCAAGCCAAAACAAAAACCCGCCGCAAACGCAGCGACATAACACAATTCAACAGCCAGCGGCTTATCATAGACCTTGCAGAAGACGATAATCTTCAATACAATCGTGTATAGTTAAAAATCTTGCCAACGTAGCTCAATGGTAGAGCTCCGGTTTTGTAAACCGGGGGTTGTCGGTTCGAATCCGACCGTTGGCTGTCATCACTTCCTTTTGCCCAGGTTTGCTAACATCGGATATTCCTTTTTACCGGACTATCTAAAGGGAGCGTACCTATTTGCTGATTTGAAAAAATCAACTTTAATCCTGGAGCTTGGCGCCGTATAATATTTCTGTTGTCCCTAAGGATGGGGGCGGGAGTCAGAGGAAAAATACCGCTTTCTCAGTTTATCTCAATTCGTCTCTGGCAGGTGCCGGCAAGGGCGCTGTCGCCGCGTGACGTATTTGTGGAAGGGGTGCTCCCGAAGCACCTGATAGGAGAAAACAAGTATGCATGAGAGAAAAATTTCCAAGGTTTTGCTCCTGGTTGCGGTTGTCGCGTTTTGTTGGGGATATTCAGTTAAGGCCGGGCCCGGTCCTACGATTGAGAGCAGCTCTATAGCTACATCAACGGGGGACCAGTCAGGTGGTATTACCAGCGGCGTCGATTTTAACTCCCCGCCCGTTACAACACTCAATATAAATAACCTTTCCGGCGCCATTGCGCCTGCTGCCGGCAGGACGGGCATCTATTTTCTCAACACCAGCGGTTCGAGCGTGGGTATCAACAGCGGAGATAGTCAGGCCAGTGTCACTATAACTACACAGGGTAATAACGCTTCGGGTATTGTGGCAATAAGCGAGGGTGCACCCGCGGGCGTCACATGGCTTTCAGGGCTTGGAGTTTTGGCCCCCTCCGGGCCGTCCGGAAGCGGCGGTCCTGTGCAGGTGACAAGCTACAGCGATATCACGACAAGCGGCGACAACGCTTACGGCATTTACGCTCACAACAGGATAGGCGTTTACAATCCTTTTACGATTATTTCACTGTCGAACTTTTCTATGGATGATATTACAACCTCTCTCGTATCAGTTGACGGAGAAGCAGGTAATATCGGCCAGGAAGTCGCGGGAGACAACGGCGGCTTTTTCATCCTTAATACCGACGGGACATACGATTTCAACTCCACCGGCATAGCAGAGGTCCTTCAGCCGGACGAATCCATTGTGACAAGGGTAAATTATCAGGTTCAGATTACACATACGCCGGGCCTGCTGTTTCCTCTATTGCCCTATGAATATGGCAGCCAGGTTTCAGATGGCTCCATTGCACTTAGAGTCACCAAGAATGATGATGGTTCGCTTGATATTATTCCCGAAATTTATTTCGAGCAGTTTGACTCCTATAACTATATTACTGATGACCAGCCACCTTCGCTTTGGCCGAACCTGCAGGAGTACGTTGACGGGTTGTCGGCCGATATGGGAATCGCCGGTTCCGGTGACAGCATCATAGTGACAAATAATGGAACTATCACAACCAGCGGCGTATCTTCTCACGGTATCTTTACTCAGACCGCCGGCGGCCAGGGCTACCATGGCAGAAACGGCTCATTCTGGGATTCAGGCAGGATTCCAACACAAGGCGGCCCCGGCTCAAATGGCGGGGCAGTTGCGGTAATAAATAACGGGAAAATCACAACCAATGGTGATTCTTCCGGAGGAATCGTTGTATACAGCACGGGCGGCGTGGGTGGCCACGGTGGCAATGGCAGCGAGTGGCGATATGGCCGCCGGGGCGGCACGGGAGGCACAGGCGGCGAAATCACAGTCGCAGAGAACGGGAAAATACATACAACAGGCGATTATTCGAGCGGTATTCTTGCGATTAGCCAGGGCGGTGTCGGCGGCACAGGCGGAAGCGGCTCGGGCGCTATGGGCGGCGGCGGCGGCGGTTTCGGTGGAATGGGCGGCACAGTCAATGTTGTGGGAAACGTGAGTATTACTACCGAGGGCGACAAAGCACACGGCATATGGGCAAAAAGTGTCGGTGGAAGCGCTGGCCCCGGTGGCAGTGGTGGCTGGCTGTTCGGCTCGCCTGGTAGCGGCGGAGTGGGCTCCAACGGAGGTAACGTCTTAATCTCGAGTGGCGGCGTGATAACCACGCTTGGTAATGACTCATACGGGATGTATGGCCAGAGCGTGGGTGGTTTCGGCGGCAGTGGCGCGACAAGCTTCGGCTTGTTCTGGTCTTTTGGCGGTGACGGTGGCAGTGCCGGCAGCGGAGGAGAAGTGTCACTTGTCAACTTGGACTATGGTTCAATCTTAACCTATGGCGAACAGGCTCACGCTATGTTTGCCCAGAGTATCGGTGGTGGGGGTGGAAGCGGCGGAGGCGAGTTCGGCTTGTTTGCAAGTTTGGGTGGAGATGGCGGAGCTGGTGGTCATGGCAGTACCGTCCAGGTCACAAATGAAGGCATTATTCAAACATCCGGGTATCGTTCCCGCGGCATTTACGCTCAAAGTATCGGCGGAGGCGGCGGCGACGGTGGCGGCTCCACGGGGCTTGTTGCTATCGGCGGCAGCGGCAGCGGAACCAGTAACGGCGGGACCGTATATGTTACTAACACTGGAATTATCGCCACGGCCGGACAAAACTCACACGCCATCTTTGCTGAAAGTATCGGCGGAGGCGGTGGCGACGGCGGTGATTCGGGAGGAATGATCTCCATCGGCGGCTCAGGCGGCGACGGAGGTAATGGTGACACGGTTGAGGTATTCAACAGCGGACAACTCGTAACACTCGAAGATGATTCAAGCGCAATTTTTGCCCAGAGCATCGGCGGAGGAGGAGGTAACGGTGGTGACAGTGTGAGTATCGGGGTGTCATATGCAACTGTGGCGATTGGCGGTCGAGGCGGCGATGGCGGATACAGCGGCAAAGTTGACATTATTAATAGCAGTGACGGCGATATCATCACAGCAGGAGACCGTTCGTTCGGGATGTTTGCTCAGAGCGTAGGCGGAGGCGGAGGCAACGGCGGATTTGCCGTGTCTGTTGCAGCCCCTTCAAGCATAGTCAACCTGGCTATCGGCGGTCAGGCCGGTGGCGGGGGAGACAGTAACGAAGTTGAAATGCATCACGAAGGAAGCATCACAACCTTAGGCGACAGTGCACATGGAATAATTGCCCAGAGCATCGGCGGTGGCGGCGGCACAGGCGGATTCGCCGTCTCCGGCGGTCTTGGAGGCGGTGTCAGTCTTCAAATGGCTATGGGGGGAAAAGGCGGTTTGGGTGGCATGGGCAACGTGGTAAACGTCGGCACAGAACTCGACCCTCTTCAAGGCCAGATAACCACTTTCGGCGACCGCTCTTACGGCATTTTGGCCCAGAGTATCGGCGGCGGCGGTGGTGACGGCGGATTCAGCATCGCTGGCAGCGCTCTGTCCGGCACAGGGATAAATCTTGCAATCGGAGGCGGCGGCGGTGGCGGCGGAAAGGGTGGCGCCGTGAACGTAGACAGTCTCAGTCACATCTCTACGAAAGGTGATGATGCACATGCTATCGTTGCCCAGAGTATCGGCGGCGGCGGTGGTAATGGTGGATTCAGCTTAGCGGCCAGTTATGGTGGCGGCACGGGCCTGAATTTTAGCTTCGGTGGCAGTGGGGGTACAGGTAATGAAGGTGGCGCTGTCAGCGTCGGTTCGCAGCTCAATCCCCTACAGGGCAATATCACTACATCCGGCGACCGGGCCTTCGGCGTCATGGCACAAAGTATCGGCGGCGGTGGCGGTTCCGGAGGTTCCAGTATCACAGGTCAGTTGCTTGGCGGTCAAACCATCGCATTCAGTTTCGGGGGCGACGGAGGTATGGGTGGCCTGGGAGGTACGGTCGATATTGACAGCTCCAGCAACATCTTCACACAAGGCCAGATGAGTCATGGTATCCTGGCACAGAGCATCGGCGGCGGCGGTGGAAATGGCGGATTCAGCCTCGGTGCTGCCGTTACAGCCTTTGGCGGACTGAACTTCAGCATGGGTGGCGATGGCGGAAATGGCAACAGCGGAGGTGCAGTCGATGTGAACAACAGCGGCACCATTGAAACCATCAACGAGTACTCGCATGGAATTATAGCTCAAAGTATCGGTGGCGGTGGAGGAACGGGCGGCACAAGCGGCTCAGTTATGGTCAACTTCAGCAGTTTAATCCCAATACCACCCGAGATTCCCATCACAGGCAGTGCGAATTTTGCAGTCAGTATTGGTGGTGATGGTGGCATTGGCGGCCAGGCAGGCAGCGTCAACGTTAATAATGCCGAAAAGATTGGCACATACGAGGATTTCTCTGTCGGTATCTTTGCCCAGAGCATCGGCGGTGGCGGGGGAGATGGCGGAAAGAGCATTGCTGCAACAGCCAATATCTCACTTCCTGAAGACCCGAGTGGAGGGGGGTCTAAACCGCAGATGGAAGTTCAGGTCGATTTTGCTCTGGCTATTGGGGGTGACGGTGGTAATGGTAATTCAGGCAGTAGCGTTGATGTTGTCAATGGTGGCGTAATTGACACCTTTGGAGACAGTTCACACGGCATATTTGCCCAAAGTGTCGGCGGAGGCGGCGGCAGGGGTGGAGATGCTCGGTCAATGACCCTTAGCATCGACCCATCCAACTGGAGTCCATTGGATCCACCTCCCTCACCAACTAGTATCAGTCAGGCCTTGAATATCTCCATCGGAGGTAATGCGGGCAGCGGCAATAACGGTGGAATTGTAACAGTGAATAACGAAGGTACCACGATTACTCGCGGCGCTGATGCTTACGGTATCTTCGCCCAGAGTATTGGCGGAGGTGGCGGTGAAGGAGGCGGCGGTTACCACGGCCTTGATTGGGAAGACCTTGGCGTACCTGAAGATATCGCTCCATTTCTGGATCTTGCTCCCATTGAGGACAGCAGCAATATTCAGATTGTGGTGGGAGGACAGGGAGGCAGTAGTGGTAACGGCAGCGACGTTAACGTCGCTAATGCGGGCGACATTATCACAATGGGAGATGGCTCTTTCGCTGTCTTGGCACAAAGCATAGGTGCTGGCGGTGGTGCAGGCGGTGTTGGCGCTCAGGGTTCAGGAACTGTAGGCATAGGCGGCAGCGGTGGTGCTGCGGGTGACGGTGGTAATATTGACGTCGACATCAGCGGCAATATCGATACTGTCGGAGTAGCCGCTCATGGTATTTTTGCGCAGAGCATAGGCGGTGGTGGCGGAATAGCCGGCAACATTGATGGAGGCATTGATGGTTTTGGAATAGATCTAACCTTCGGAGTCGGACAAAACGGCGGAAACGCCGGTGACGGCGGCGATGTTACTGTTACCAGTGCAGGCAACATCACCACAAGGGGAACCGGTTCGAATGGCATTTTCGCACAAAGCATCGGTGGCGGCGGCGGCCTTACAGGTGACATTAGCACCGGTTTGGGCTTTGCAGGAAGTGTCGGCGGTGACGGCTCAGGAGGCGACATTACGATTGAGCACTACGGCAATATAACAACCTTCGGCGATAATTCGCACGGTATCTTTGCCCAGAGCGCGGGTGGTCAAAACGATTCGGTGGCCCAAAGCCTGGGACTTATGGACGCTCTGGGAAAGCTCATTACAGATCCTTCAGGAGGTATCGTCTTCGGACCTCTTATCGACCTGCCTGACCGTCCGGACCTCGGTGGTGCGATTGATATCACAGTTACTGGTGACATAATCGCCCACGGCGCCGGCTCTCACGGTATCTTCGCCCAGAGCATTGGCGATGACGGCAATGGCGATATTTACGTGACCATCTCCAGCGGCACAGTCCAGGGCGGCTCGGGGGCAGGAACGGGAGTATATATCGATGGCGGGAAAAACAATACGATTGATACTGCAGGCTCAATTTATGCACTAAGCGGAATGGCAATCAGAGGCGGAAGTGGCAACGAGACAATATATAACTTTGGAACGATTACAGGAAATGTAAATCTAGGGGCGGGATACAACGTTTTTATTAATTATAATGAAGGGATTTTTAATACAGGAGAAGATGTTTATCTGGGAACTGATCAGTCACTTATCAATCTCGGGACATTGTCACCCGGTGATTCAGGAATGGTCCTAACAACCGCTCTGACCAGCAATTTTACACAGACAAGCATGGGTAATCTCACCTTGGATTTAGACCTTGCAGCTTACGAGCCGGACCGGCTCAATGTGAATGGGACCTCCAATCTCGCCGGGCAAGCTAAAATCAATCTTGTGAATGAGGGCTGGGCCAAACCCGGCACACGGCAGTCGACTATTCTCTCGAGCGCTGGTGGTGTAATGGATTCAGGCCTTGGTCTTGACGTTCAGCCGTCGCCCATCATTGACTATGAGCTGCTCTGGCCAAGCGCGACGGATGTCGACCTCCAGACCAGCATTGACTTCTGTCCTGATGGGCTGAGTCACAACCAGAGAGTTATTGGTAATGCTGTCAATAAAATCCAGCTTAAAGGCGGCTCAGAGACGTTCGCTCCCTTTGCGGCTGAGCTTTTCAGTCTGCCCGATTTGAAGACCCTCGGCGATGCCTACGACCAGCTTAGCCCGGAGACCTATGACGCACTTGCAACAACGACCTTTGAAGTGACGCAGCAGTACACACAAACCCTGGTTAAACGAATGCACAGCATACGTTCATATCTTGATGCAACAGGGGGAGCACCGGGTGCCCGTCAAACACTCCCACACGGTGCCTGGATAGACGGTTTCGGAGAATTGGCCGACCAGGATGCGGATGATGGGTTCACCGGTTTTGATTATACCGTCAGTGGAGTTGGAGTAGGATTGGATTACCTTTTTGAGGACTGTTTCCTCGGCGGTGTAAGCTTTGGGCAGTCACACACTACTATTGACCTTGACAACGAAAGAGGCCGCGGCGACGTCGCAAGCTCTTTCGTTTCGCTCTACGGCAGTTTGTTTAATGACCGGGCTTACCTTGACAGCACCCTTTCATACGGAAGACAGTCTTACGATAACACTCGCCGGCTTGAGGTCGGCGGACTAACCAGAGAGGCCCAAAGCAGCCACAACGGCGACCTTTTCTCCGTCTATACAGAAGCAGGCTGTAATATTGATATGCAAAAATGGCTGCTTCAGCCGTTTGCTGCACTACAATACATCTATCTGGACGAGGAAAGCTACAGAGAATCCGGTGCAAGCGGTGTTAACCTCCTTGTCGAAGGGCGAAAAACCGAGTCACTGGTTTCGGACTTCGGGCTGCGATTCACCCGGCCGTTTGAAAAATACTCCTGGCATTGCGTTCCCGATGTAACTGTTGCCTGGCGGCATGATTTTGATATTGACGACCGTGCCATCACGGCCGCCTTTGACGGCTCACCGGGTGTTGCCTTTACCACCGAAAGTAGAGATATCGATAAGGACGGGATTATCATCGGCGGCGGGATAACATTACTGAATAAAACAGGCGTGAGTATCTACTTCAGATATGACGGTGAACTCAGGGGTGATTATGACGCACAAAGGATGTCCGGCGGCCTTCGCATCGAATTCTAACTTCGTGTGGAACTGAGAAAAAGGGACATGTCTCTCTCTTGCTGACTACTCGGGGACAATCGTTCTGCCCGAGAGGTCAATGCTTTATACGGCCCAGCAAGTCGGTTAACTGCCGCGTAACTTGGGAGCGACGGACCCTTCGGCGGATGGCCTTGAGCTGAGGGTTGTCGCCGATAGCTTTTGAACCCTTCTCGACAATCTCTGCCGCATCCTCAATCCTGTGCATCGCAAGACAGACCGCCGCCGAATCGCGAATCGCCGGGACATGCTCCGGATTGATACCAAGCGCCTGAGCAAACAGCTCGCTTGCCTCTTCCAGCCGTCCTTTAATTGCATTGGCCAGGCCGAGATAATAATATGCATCTGCGCTGCACGAATCGATATCAATCGCTCGCAACAAAAAATGAAGGGCGTAATCAATCGCCTCGTCGCTGTCGACTTGTGGCTGGGCCGCAAAAACAAGAAACATCGACGCCATTGAAACCAGCACATCTGCATCATCCGTTGCCAGCTTTACTTCCGAAGCCAGATATGTCTTCGCGGATTGGATATCATTCCGTAAAAAAGAACAGCACGCCAGCCGGTACCGTGGCCCGGGCAACGAACCGTCCCTTGCCATCGCCCGGCTATACAGCTCTTCCGCCATCTTTAACTCACCGGCATTAAGAGCTATCTCACCCAGATAAAATGTCGCCAGTGCAGTATCCGGCCTAAGCTCAAGAGCCCTGTGGAATTTCTCCCTGGCGCTCTCTATTTCACCTCGCTCGAGACAAAATACTCCGAAATCCATTATCACATCGACGTCGCCGGGATTAATCCTCAACTCCTTCAAAAGGTGGTGACGGCTGCGCTCCAGCTCCCCCTCCGCCCAAAGGGCCTGCGCAATGTGATAATTAATCTGCGGATGTGACGGCTCAAGCTCGGCCGTCCTAATCCAGCAGTGAATCGCCTTTTTGTATTCCGCCCGGCTGAATAAACTATTGCCTATATTGTAATAACAAAGTGCACAATCCGGATTTATCTGCTGGGCCATATAGAACATCTGCTCGGCCTGCTCATGCAATCCCATCTCCGTGTACGTGATAATCCTGTTGCAGTAACATGGCTCGAAATTCGAATCGAGCTGCTCAACCCGCTCGAAGGTCTCAATCGCCAAGTCATACTGGCCCATCCGCGTGTAATCGATAGCCAGAGAGTTGAGTATCTCCAAATCACACGGATTCAACGCAAGCGCCGCCTCGTACTCGCCAACCGCATCATCGAACTTGCTCAAGCTGTCGAGA
>Ga0315552_1000817_pt1 | contig 19294 bp, 18 predicted proteins | sample SalMarSW160170MG_2_FD_203102 | JGI IMG/M metagenome (GOLD analysis project Ga0315552, IMG submission 203102) | Salt marsh sediment microbial communities from the Plum Island Ecosystem LTER, Massachusetts, United States - Salt Marsh Sediment SW1601-70 ...
AATTGTAAAATCAGCAATCGAGAGCATCCTTGACAATTGCCCATCAGAAGAATATCATTTCAATGGTTATTTTCGGACAGCTATAAAAGAAAATGAAGACTTTGTAAGGTATTTAGAAGCCTCAGTTAGTGTTTTTGATAAAGGGTTTCATAAAAAAAGGGGAGTTTATGCAAAAATCAATCAGTTGAGGAAAACTTATGACTTCAGAAATTATAAATGGGAAGAAGGGAATAATTATCTGGCAGATTGTTTATATGATCCAATTAGATATAGGGAAAAAATTTTTGATATCGATTAAATTTCTTCATTTGGCTTCTATTATATCAATCCGATATAAAGACTTTAATAATAAATTGATAAAGAGTCATCAATCCTTAGTACAAAGATGGTATATTACAGATACGCGCTATAATAAAATCGGTGAGATTACATTATGTGAAGAATTTATTACTTATGATGTTGGCTATGGCAGAAATATGAGATCTATTAATCATTTGAATAAGAATTTAGATATTTATAAAATAAGAATGAAATATGATAAAGGATTCTGGAATGATTTTAATATTCCTGTCGATACCAGGTCCTTTCAATTAGCAAAAGCCAGAATAAACTCCAGATTAGAGATTGAAAAACAATTCGAACAAAATAGCAACCGTTAAAACAATCCCTGACAAACTGGTAAAGCCAATTTGCCATAGGCATCCTTTCGGGAAAAACTGCCTTTACCAGCGGCACGTTGGGCAACATACTTAAAACCATTACGAATTTATGCTATATAATACAAACGAATAATACATTTTCTAAAGTATCAGTACTTTTTTAATTGAATGAAATTAACACATGAAAATAAAGTAGAAAAATTTTACTCTCACGGTTCTAATATAAGACGATTTCAAGAAGGAGGGTATTTATCATTTGGTTATTGGACAGATGAAATTATTGATTATCATCAAGCTGCTGAAGCATTAATTAATCGTATACTTAAATTTGAAAAAACACTTAACTGTGGGATGGTTCTCAATGTGGCATGTGGATATGGTTCTGAAACGTTAAAAATATACGAAAAAATCTGTCCTGAAAAAATTGTAGCCATTGATATTACGGATTCACATATTGAACATGCAAAACTTCAAATAAGTTCATTAAACTTATCTGAGCGTATTCATTTTGAAAAAATGGATGCATGCAAACTAAGTTTTCCACCTGATAGCTTTGATTATGTGATTGCTATTGAAGGACCAGCACATTTTAATACACGAGAGATATTTTTGAAAAAGGCATATGAAGTGCTGAAACCAAATGGTATTTTATTACTTTCAGATATTACAATTGATAATATAGAAAGGGAAAAAAATCTATATAATAGAATAATTGGCAATTTTTGTGCAAAGCACTGGCATATGCCTAAAGATAATTGGATGTCAATAGAAGAGATGAAAGTATTATTAAATGAAATTGGATTTATAATTGATACTGCTGAAAGTTCAGGGAGAAATGTTTATCCGGGATTTTCGCATCATAATTTACAACGGGAGTCAGTAAGGAATGCAATTCGCACGAGAGGAATTAAAATTGGTTTAGCACTAACATTTATTTCTTGGCTACTTGGATATGTTTATAGAAGAAAGATGATTGACTATGTGTTTCTAAGAGCAATAAAAAAAGAATAGTATTTTTAACAATAATGTACGTTGCCCAACACCGCATATAGCAATGGCTGGTTTAACTGGTGTGCGATTGTAGACACTTCGCAAGCAAGCCAGTGCACCTAGATAGGTAAATGCTCCGAAACCCGCCACTGGCCATATGCGAAAACGTTGTGTGTAATTTATTTATTAATGACACGAATATTAATCATACCATTATTACTATTCTTTAATACAGTGTTATGCCAAGAATACCAACCATTTAATTGTAAGAACGGCAATTGGATTTTTGAATGGTTTTCTTATGGAGAATCCCCCAATGGTCCTTATAATGGATCCACTCAATATTGGTCTTCTGGCGATACCCTTATTAATGATAGCATTTACTTCAAGTTTTACAAATACACTATTCGACATAATAATTATGGCACGTCTGATACAATCTTCAATTACTGCGGTGCCATTCGCAACAGTATTGATAAACAAATAGTATATGTTAAACCTGATGTAGATACAGCTTGTATTATTTACGATTTCAATTTAAGTGTTGGTGACACGATAAGATATTTTCCACCCGACTCATGGCTCCCATATGATGAGCTAATTGTGCAGTCTGTTGATTCTATTTTAATTTGTGGCAGATATCACAAAAGCTTTAATCTTAATGATACTATAATGATAGGACCAACAGTATTGATAGAAGGTATTGGTTTTAACTCAGGTTTACTTCGTCCAATCTTTGATCAATTTGAGCATACAAACCAGCTTTATTGTTATATCGAGCCAAACAACACAAATTGTGATAGCTGCCATTTACTAATGAATCAGAGTGGGATTTTATTTGAGCCTGATATAAATACAATCATTTATCCAAATCCATTTTCAGATTACTTCAGAATTTCCAGTGATAAAAAAATTAAGTCCATTGAAATATTCAATTCAAATGGACAACTTCATGACATAATTAAGATTGGTGGATGCCACTCGTGCTTAATATCAGCTCAGAACTTAAATAACAGGGTATACTTCGTTCTAATAAGGTTTTTAAATAACGAAGTTACAATTAGAAGAATAATTAAAATATAAACAACACACAAGTGCAAAATCAATCCGCCAGTTGGCAGGCTGCTTTTGCACGCAACGTCAGGGCTAATCAATTGAAATTTATAACTAAAAAAGTTTAATCCATGGATTTGTTTCAGAGAAAAAATATTATACTGATTACTCTTTTATTCCTTAATTTATTTGCCTGTAAAACTCCTGATGATTCTGATTCAATGCAGCCAAGCGATGGCTATCCATATTTAACAAGTAAGGAAGAGATAAAAAAGATACTTAAAGACAGAGGTATTGATACGATTGAATTCAAGAAAGGCGAAATAATAGCAGATATAGGTGCTGGAAACGGATATATAGAAGCCATGCTTTCAATTTTCATAGACAGCTTAACCTTTTATATTCAGGATATCGATACATTAGTTTGTAATCAATTAACTATCAATGAAGTGGTAGATTTCTATCAGGAGGTCAATGGTAGACCATTCACAAATAAATTCATTGTTGTCAATGGAACTGACACTGATACTAATTTACCTGATACTACATTTGATAAAATTCTGATGTTGTGGACATATCAGTACCTTAAGGAACCCCGGCAGTTCATTATGGATGTACGGGAAAACTTGAAAAACGATGGATTGTTTTATGTAATTAATCCTCAGCAGGATGATGTGGAATATCTAAATTCACTAAGGCAAAAATATGGATGGAATGCATCACCTCTTGATAAAGAGATCTCTGATATAATCGATTGCGGTTTTGAACTCAAACGAATATCCAGGAATTATGAGGGATATGAGCAGCCCTATATCATGGTGTTTGAAAAGAAAACTGACTAACCCAAACATTGTATATAATCCCGTAAAACGGCTCATAGATTCAACAAAAGCTTTCTTTATCATAAATTGAAAGCCAGGTTCGTTTAGAATTTCAGTGTAAACACTGTACTTTCACCCTGGGCCGAGTAAACGGAGAGTGTTCCTTCGTGTTGCAGCATGATCTGCCTGGATAGACTTAATCCGATTCCCGACCCGTGGATTTTTGTTGTGAAAAAAGGAACAAAGATGTCATCCATGATATCTTCTGAAATACCCGGTCCATTATCCTCCACCTGAATAAAGATGCTGTCCTGGTTTTTCATTGCTTTTAATACAATCCTTCCATGCTCATGGTGATCCATCGCTTCGGCAGCATTTTTCACCAGGTTGATCAGGACTTTTTCGACCAGATTTATATCGGCAACCAGTTCCAGATTCGCCTCTGAGATGGTTGTCCTGAGCGATATATGCTTTTTCCCCATTTCTTCCTGCATCAGTTCTTTTACCCTGGTAAAAAGTGTTTCAATTTTGAATGGGGCGAACTGGGGTTCGGGAAGGCGGGAAAGGGTCCGGTATCTGGCGACAAAATCGATGAGCCCCTCACCTGTTTCCCTGATGGTTTGAAGACCGGATACCGTTTTATTAACCGCCTCCGGGTTTATATCCGTTGGCTGGATGGGCTGGTCTTCCTTCTCTTTTATAAAATACCCGGTAATGGATCGGGTAAGGGAAAGTATCGGGCTAACGGAATTCATTATTTCATGGGTTAGGACCCGGATCAGCTTCTGCCAGGAGTCGAGCTCCTTCCTCTCCATCTCCCTCACTATGTTTTGAATGGAGATGGTGTTCAGCGTTTCTCCTTCGGTTTTGATCATATCCTTTTTCAGCAGAAGCTGTTTGACTGTTCCCTGCAGGTTTTCTCCCCGGTTCGGGTGAATTACCCTGACCACTTCAGGCCTCCCCGGCTGGAGGTTGATCATGCGATCATACAGATCCGCTTCATTATCCTTCAGTTTGTTGAGATGGTTCAGCGTTGACAGGTTTAACAGTTCCTTTGCTGCCTGGTTTATCATCTTAACCTCTCCGGAATCATAATAAAGGATGATGCCAATGCCAATATTACTGACCAGGTTTGTCAGAAGAAGCGATTGTTTTTGACCTTCTGCCCTGACATCAATCAATCGTTCATTCAGATCCCTCATGGATTGATAGAGATCACGGAGGTACTTATTTTCTACCGCTTCCTGGAAAAGCAGCATGGAGTCCTCGTTTTTCACGGCTGAGAAGAACCGGGTTATATTTCGGTTGACCTGGTTTATAAACCTGAAAAGGTAGATGATTTGCAGGACGAGAATCACACCTGTTCCAAGGAGTGAAAACAGGTATTCACCCGGTAATCGCTGAATGACCGGAAGCATTAAAAAACCGGTAATAAAAATCAGCCCAAGTCGAATGACAATGTTAATGGTAAAGTTTTTCAGGATCATCTTTTTCGAGTATTCGGTGTGAACTGTTTATGAAGGCCATATTTCAACAGTTTATTATATACGGTTTGCCGGGTTAGCCCTAACTCTTCAGCAGTTTTTGAAATGCTCCCGCAGTGGTGTTCCAGGGATTCTCTAATGGCTTGCTTTTCAATCTCTTCCAGTGTCAACGGTGTTCTGGTATTTGCCGGTTTCACTTTTCCACCTGAAAGGATCAGATCATCCGGGTGTAAAATATCTGAATCGCTCAGTATTACTGCTTTTTCAATGATATGCTGCAGTTCTCTCACATTCCCCGGCCAGCTATGGTTCATCAGCTTATCCATCGATCTTTCCGGGATTTTTACCAGGGGTTTCTGGTATTTCTGGCAATATTTTCGCAGAAAGAAATCGGTTAACCGAAGGATGTCTTCACCCCGTTCGCGCAAAGGAGGGATCTCGATCTCAATGGTATTGATCCGGTAATAAAGATCTTCACGAAACAAATTCCGATGGATCAGTTCTTTGATGTCTCTGTTCGTGGCACATATCAGCCGGATATCAATGGGAATGGGTGTGTTCGACCCTAAACGGAATACCTGGTGGTTTTGCAATACTGCTAACAGTTTGACTTGCAAGGGCAAGGAAAGATTTCCAATCTCGTCTAAAAACAGGGTTCCTCCGGAAGCGATCTCAAACCTCCCCGGCCGGTCCTCCCGGGCATCTGTAAAAGCCCCCTTAACGTGACCGAATACTTCACTTTCAAAAAGAGACTCACTCAACGATCCCATATCAACCGATACAAATATTTCATCCGCACGATCCGATTGCCTGTGTATCTCATGTGCGACCAACTCTTTTCCTGTCCCGTTTTCCCCGGTGATCAGAACGTTTGTTTTTGTCCCGGCCACTTTCTCTATCGTGGCAAACACCTCGGTCATTACAGACGATGAACCAATCAACGGATCATAGCTCCGCTCAATATTGCGGGTCAAATGTACCTGCTTATTGCGGAGTTCCCTGATCTGAAGCTTTGATTGCCTGAGCTTGTATGCTGATTTTAGCGTGGCAATCAACTTTTCGTTGTCCCATGGCTTGAGAACAAAATCAATTGCCCCTTTCTTCACTGCCCTGACAGCCAGTTCCACATCACCATAGGCAGTGATCAAAACAACAGCAATATCCGGATCGATTTGCAGGATCTGCTCTAACCAGTATATCCCTTCATTGCCACTGCTTATTCCGGCAGCGTAATTCATATCCAGTAAAACCAGGTCAATCTTGAACTCGTGAATGAGGCCCGGAATCAGGTTGGGATTGGTGGATGTATGGATATCGGTAAATTCCTGCTCCAGCAAATGAACCAGCGCTTTTATTACATTCTTGTGGTCATCTACAATCAACAAGTTTGCTTTTACCATGCTGCTTGATGTTTAATATTCGGATAAACCAACCAATGAATTTGTTAAAATATTAGACAAATATTGTCAAAATATTAGACAAATCAAAAGAAATTGTAAAAAAGATACTTTCATAATACCCTATGCTTCTTTAGTTTACGGATTATGGCACAGTTCTGGTTTAATCTGTTACTGGAAAGAAGGTCATACCCTGATGACTTGGAAATAAATAATTCACAACCTAACTTACCGGTCATGCTAAACAACTATCTGAGAGCCATCATTCGGAACCTGGTGAATAACAAGCTGTATTCGGCTGTTAATCTAATTAGTTTAACCATTGGATTCAGCTGTTTTATCACCATTTTTCTCTGGGTCGAGGACGAACTTAGTTACGGAGACGTCGGAGATAATGTGGAGAATATTTACCAATTAACCATCACGCATGAAAATGGCGTATTGGATCCGAATGTTCCCTATTTTCTTCCTCATGCGCTGGCAGAAATTTACCCGGAGATAAAGAATTACACGCGCATTTACCGCCTGAGTAATATTACCAATTGTGTTTTCAATTACCAGGCTACAGGAGAAGAACCGGTGATGTTTTATGAAGAAAGTGTCATCATGGTTGATACTGGCTTTTTTTCCATTTTCCCGTTTCCGTTTCTCTCCGGCAATCCAGAATCTGCCCTGCTGGACCGGAATGGAGTCATCCTGAGCAAACCGGTTGCGGAAAAATATTTTGGAGATGCTGATCCCATCGGTAAGGTTCTGCTATTTAATAACCAGCTTTCTCTGACGGTTACCGGTGTTGTTGATATTCCCTCAAAATCGGTTCAGCAACCTGATTTTATCCTTCCACTGAGGGGTAATTTAGCAACCGATTATAACTGGCGTGATCCATCCTTTATCCTTCTGCATGGCACCAGTTCACTCAACACCTTTAAGCAGAAGATTGCCGGTTCATTTATGGATCTGTACCCTCATCCTCTTCCTGGGGAACTCGTACTGGGTATCTTACCGATCTCGAAATCATACCAGAGTTTCGGAAGGATGAAGTACATCTTTATTTTTTCTGCGGTTGCTCTTTTTATCCTTCTTGTAGGGTGCATCAATTTCATCATTCTGACTACCGGCAGATCAACCAGGAGAATTTTGGAAGTTGGAATCAGGAAAATAACCGGGGCACAAAGAGGCCAGTTGGTCATTCAATTACTGACTGAATCGGTACTGCTTGCCTTACTGTCATTATTTCTTTCATTCATACTGGTAGAACTTACGTTACCCGGATTCAGCAGGTTTTTTGATAAAGAGTTGTCCATTGGTTATTTTAATCGTCCACAGATCATCCTCCTGTTCCTATTGGTATCCTTCGTTGTTGGGATTCTTGCCGGAATTTTTCCTGCCCTGTCGTTTACCCGGAGGAAGCCCATAGCTGCTTTACAGGTCATTCATCGCATTCGTACAAAAAAATCCCTGTTTATGATTGGTTCTGTAATCTCACAGTTTACCATATCGTTTTTTCTTCTGGCGTGCACCCTGTTGATCATCAGGCAACTCTCCTTCATGATGAACCAGCCCCTGGGATTCAATATAGAGAACATCATTGAAATTCCAATGAATACATCGTTAGGAATCCGTTTTGAAGCGTATAAGGAGAAGTTAAAGAGCAATCCGAATATTCTATTGGTTACTGCCGGTCAATCGGTCCCATTTGATGAGGATTATAAAACTGGCCTGGATTGGGAAGGTAAAAGTCCGGAACACGTTCCTTTTGTCCGATATTCCATCACACTGCCCGAATATATCGAAACGTTCGAGATGGAAGTCATCAAGGGTCGCAGCTTTACCAACGATTTTGTTACCGATGTCTCAAACTATATGATCAATGAGAAAGCGGTGCAACTTTTAAATGTGGATGATCCTTTGGGTAAGAAAATCACCTTTTGGGGAAGGCAAGGGGAGATCATCGGAGTGGTTAAGGATTTTCATCATGTATCGCTTCATCGCGAAATACTGCCTCATGTTTTTACCATTCACCCGGCAAATTACCATAGCGTGAACCATATATTCATAAAGATCAGTCCTGCAAATATTCCGGAAACACTGCAGGAAATAGAATCAATAACAAAAGAATTTGCACCCGGTTATCCCTTTGAGTACAGCTTCATTGATTCAGGTGTTGGGAAGTTATACACCACGGAGAAAAAACTGGGTACGATCATTACACTGTTCGCTTTCATTTCGGTTTTTGTCACCTGTCTGGGTGTTTTCAGCCTTTCAACCTTCATGGCTGAACGGAGAACAAAAGAATTTGGGATTCGAAAAGTGAACGGAGCCAGACTCATTCATCTTTTATATCATATGAATATTGATCTCATTCAATGGATCGGGATTTCATTTATTGTAGCGACTCCGCTGGCATATTTTGCCATGCACCGTTACCTGCAGAATTTTGCTTTCAAGGTACCGGTTGAAGCATGGATCTTTCTCCTTACCGGAGCAATTGTCCTGATCATTGCTTTATCAACATCGAGTGGTGTTACGTTTAAGTCGGCTTTGAGAAATCCGGTTGATTCACTAAGGTATGAATGAAACAAGATAAAAGTAAAAAGTAACTAAGGTTCCAGGAATGGTCATGTGAAATGAAACCATTTTAGTTGAACTCCTGCCGGCCGGCAGGCGGGGATCCCGCTAAAAAGCGGGATTTTATTAATAGTTATTCGTTAATCGGTTAGTTGAGACAGCCTCTCTTCCCTCTTCTTTTTTGAGGGTATGTATTAATTTTCTTTCAGTACATTCTCGTCGTACTCGATTTCGAAACGAAGCTTATGCTTCGCCTCTTCCTGGGCAAGCATCAGGAATATTCCTTTTGCCTCAACATCGTTTGTCTTGCCTGCCAGGTCTGTATAGAGTTTGAATGCGGCTTTTTCTTCCTTCATGGCAACGATCAGTGCATCCTGGTAATTCAGATCATCCCTGGATTTGTCCACATCGACAAGGTAATCTCCGATTTTAAGATCCTGCACTTTCTCTTCCGGAATGACAACTTTACTGCTTCCTTTAATGGATTGAAGTTTCTTTTTATGTCCCAGCTCCTCCTTTGAGAATTGGGTAAACACTTCAGCCATCTCCCTGTTCTTGCTTCGTTTGGCAAGGTCAGCATAGAGTGTGGCGGCTTTTTCCTCTTCACCAATGGCAAAATTCAGAATATCCTGTAGCGTTTTAAATTCTTCCATAATAGACATGTTATTTTGAATGAAACGGTACAAAGTTAATTTTTTATTTCAAAGTTACTATTCGGTAAGGTAATCCTGATGGTGTTGAGGAACTTGCTTAAACATTTGATTATCAATGAATAATATATAGAGTATAAGGTAAAATAAGTTGTAAAACATACCATGAATTTGGAGTCCATTTTTCATAAATATTACTTTTATTGCTTAATTTTCACGGTCTGTACCAGAACATTTCGCCCAGATCGACACTATTTTGGAGGATTTGTTCGAGTGAATATCAATATCTAAGGATGTAAGATGAATAAAATCGTTGAGAAGGAATATTTCTCGGAAGCAGTGGTAAAGCTGGTCATTGAAGCTCCTGAAATAGCCCGAAGCAGAAAAGCAGGACATTTTGTTATTGTTCGAGTGGGAGTGAAGGGTGAACGGTTTCCGCTTACCATTGCTGAAGCCGATGTGGAAAAAGGTACCATTACACTGATTGCACAGAAAGTGGGCGTTTCTTCAATCAAGCTGGCGAACCTGGAGGTAGGGGATTACATTACGGATGTTGTTGGCCCCCTGGGAAAGGCTACTCACGTCGAGAAGGTGGGTACAGTATTGGCAGCCGGTGGTGGTGTTGGAGTGGCTCCCATGCTGCCCATTGTGGAAGCCTTCAAACAGGCAGGGAACAAGGTAATCACCGTGCTCGCTGCAAGAACCAAAAAGTTGATCATCCTGGAAGAACTGATGAGAAAACATTCTGATGAGGTCGTCATTATGACGGATGATGGTTCCTATGGTAAAAAGGGATTGGTAACGCATGGGATGGAGGAGATCATCAAAAGGGAAAAAGTAAACCTGGCGATTACCATCGGACCGGCAATCATGATGAAATATGCTGCCCTGCTGACAAAAAAATACAAGATAAAAACACTGGCCAGCTTAAATACCATTATGGTGGATGGTACCGGGATGTGCGGAGCATGCAGGGTGAGTGTGGGAGGAAAGACGAAGTTTGTTTGTGTGGACGGACCGGAATTTGATGCACATGAAATTGATTATGATGAGATGCTGATGCGTCTGAATGCTTATAAAGATAAGGAAGAGAAATCTTATGAGCAGTTTATAAGCAAATATAGAAAAGCATAGATTATGGAGAGCCTACTTGCATATCTGAAGAAGGAGAGAGAACAGGAGTGGAGGGTTGAGCTTCGCAGCAAAATCAAAAATAAGGAGCGGACCAGCCTGGAGCGATTGGCTATGCCTGAAGTAGATCCTGATATCAGGAATAAGAGCTACTGCGAGGTAAATAAAGGACTTACTGAAGAACAGGCGATCCATGAAGCCCGGCGGTGTATTGATTGTCCCAGCCCAACCTGTATCTATGGCTGTCCTGTAGGTATTAATATTCCGAAATTTGTGAAATTAATTGAAGCAGGTGAATTCCTGGAATCTGCAAAAGTGCTGAAAGAGACCAATGCACTTCCGGCTGTGTGTGGTCGGGTCTGCCCACAGGAAGCACAGTGTGAAAAAACCTGTTTCTATAATGAGAAACTGAAGAAACCTCCGGTAGCTATTGGGAACCTGGAACGTTTCGCGGCCGATTACGAGCGGAACAGTGGTCATATATCTGTTCCGGAGATTTCCAGCCATAACGGGATTAAGGTTGCTACCATTGGTTCAGGACCTGCATCCCTCGCCTTTGCCGGTGATATGGCAAAAATGGGATATGATGTTACCGTTTTTGAAGCACTGCATGAAATCGGAGGGGTATTGAAATATGGCATTCCTGAATTCAGGCTTCCCAATGAAATTGTTGATGTTGAGATCGATATCCTGAAGAAGATGGGTGTACATTTTTTTACCAATTTCATCGTCGGTAAAACCGCTACTATCGATGATTTGAGAAAACAGGGCTATGCGGCATTTTTTGTTGCCAGTGGTGCCGGACTACCCAATTTTATGAATATTCCCGGGGAAAATTACATCGGGATTTATTCAGCCAATGAATACCTCACGCGGATTAACCTCATGAAAGCTGCAAACGATGAATACGACACACCGGTTATCAGTGGAAAAAATGTCGCCGTGATTGGCGGTGGTAACACGGCAATGGATTCAGTGCGTACAGCAAAACGATTGGGAGCAAAAAATGCCAGGATCCTTTACCGGCGTTCCATCGAGGAGATGCCGGCACGAAATGAAGAGATCAAACATGCTCAGGAAGAAGGCATTGAGTTTCTGAACCTTACAAATCCCCTGGAATATTATGGAGATGAAAACGGACGGGTTAAAGGCATGAAGGTTCAAAAAATGGAGTTGGGAGAACCGGACGATTCCGGGCGGAGAAGACCCATCCCCATTCAAGGATCGGAGTATGAGATTGAAGCAGACACTGTTGTTGTTAGCGTGGGTGTATCTCCCAACCCGCTCATTCCAAGAAATATGCCCGAACTGGAGGTCTCTGCCTGGGGCACGATAAAGGTGAACCAGGATACCATGCAGTCTTCCATACCCGATATCTTTGCAGGGGGTGATATTGTCCGTGGAGGCGCTACTGTTATCCTTGCCATGGGGGATGGCAGAAAAGCAGCAGGCGGCGTTGATCAATACATTAAAGAAAAGGTTAGAAATATCCTTTCCCTCATCAAGGAATTCAAAACCATCGGAGACATTCTTGAGTTTGCCAACAAATAACTCCCGGATACTGCTTTATTCAATCAAGATGTGCCTGACCATAGCATAGTTGATACTGCACATGGAAGAGAGCAATAGCTATACGATTATGTTTATACTGTGGGTTTAGCTTCGTCTTGTTCATTACAAACAATTTCGTATTTAATGCCCTCTAAATCCTTAAAGAAAAGAGCATAGTAATCAGGGCCATATTCAGAATATAATTTTGGCTTGTTTACTATCGTTGCCCCAATTTCCTTTAAGTCAAAATAAAGTCTGTCAACTTCAGCACGAGATTCTGCTTTAAATGCAAGATGGTGTAATGCACCTGGTTTCCTGCGATTTATTGTGTCGTCTATAAAAGCTTTTCTTGGAGAGGTGATAGCAAACGCCAATAAAGGATGCGTATATTCCACTACATAAACATCATGTTCTTCTATTACAGCACTTACTTTGTTCTTAATATCAAATCCTAAAAGGGGTAGAAACTTATCATAAAAAGGTTCTGCAATGTTCATGTCTTTAACAGTTATCTGTATATGGTCAATAATTGGTTTCATAATTATTTTTTACTCACATTATATTAAATTTATGTCAATCAAACAGTAAATCCAAGGGACTATTGACATTTTACAGGAAGGCGTGACATGCGGGAGTAAAAAACTTTCTGGTCTTTACATTACCATGAATTCATTGCTGGCCTTCTGATTTAGCCCGGGTTATTCATAAATAACCCGATCAGATCATTGACAACATCTTTTGCTGCTGACTTTGCCCCTCCACCTGCACCTCGTATTACAATCGGATCATCCTCATTTCTGTTGGTATGAATAACAGCAAGCTTTTCAGCACCTTTCAGGTTGCCAAGCAATGAATTCCCAGGCACCTTTTTCAGGCCAACCCTGCACATTCCATCCTCCAGAGTCGCGACAAAACGCAGGGTGCAGTTTTGTTGTGAAGCCCGGATGAACCTCTCCCTGTATTCATCATCCAAAATCCTGAGATCTGACAAAAAGGTATCTGAAGATAGCGAAGCCATGTCTTCAGGAAATAAACTCTCTGTAATTATATCATCACATTCAAGATGATAACCCGACACCCTGGAAAGTATAAGTATTTTACGTGCCATATCTTTCCCAGAAAGATCTTCACGGGGATCGGGTTCAGTATAACCAAGGTCTTTTAATTCGTTTACAATAACTGAAAAACCTTTTCCTTCTTCCAGTGATGAACATAATATACCCAAAGATCCGCTGAAACATCCTTCCATTTTGTGAATTTTTTTCCCTTCGGATAAAAGCTTCTCGATTGCCGGTATGATGGGAAGTCCGGCCCCGATAGTAGCCCTGAATCCCAGAGGGGCCCTCTTCAGCGATCTGAAGGTTGCTATCTCCCGGACCAGGGGTTTCTTGTTGGCTAATACCAGGGCAGCCCCCTTTTCGGCACATCCAAGAAGAAAAGGTGTGGTTGCTTCAGAATCGGATGCATCAATGATTGTGAAATCCCTGAGATCCGATCGCTCTATTTCCTGCAGGAGAGGGGAGAGGTCACCGCTATGTTTTCCGGACCCCGGCTGATTTATTGTTGTAGTTGAGTTTTTGGCAGAAATGACCTCCTCAAGAAACCGTTTCGGAATCCCCTCAGGTTGAAAAAGAATGGATTTGCTGTTGGCAATCCCAATGTACCGGAATATCCTGTTTCCGCCACAATCCATACATTCCAGAACATTCCGGATCACCTCCCGACCGACATTACCGATACCCAGTTGTATGATCGGTGTAATTTTCATGGGCAAAAAACAGAACGGTTTGACTCCTTTTACTAAACGAACTGCTTGTGTTAATCAGTGGTTATTCCTTATCTGTTTGAAGGTCTGCAGACTCCAGGATCTTATACACAGGATAAGCATTATACCCTCTTCCCCATTGTGGAGATAAATACCGGTCGAAATAGTTCCAGAAAAGCAGTCCGTCATCCGACTGGGGTTCGAGTAAATATGCGATAAGATTTCCCAGCGGTTGCGATGTGCGAACAACAGGTGTTCCGGCCGGGAATTCTTTTTCAATTTCAACAAACGTGCCTTTGACCGTGTTGGTATAGTGTCCCTGATTCAGCCGGTTACCCGGTGTTAGTTCTTCAACCTGGAACTGCTCTACAGCCAGCGTATGGCTTTCAGTTAAACGCTCAACTGTTATTCCGTGTTTTCTAAGCAGTTTCAGGATATAGGGGTCGGGAAATTCAATGACATAAGCAAAAGGAAATTTCACACTGGTGATTGGATAATAGTCGGCAAAGTAAGGCACCGAGACTGTCTTCATCCGATCGGTTTTGACCATTCTTCTTCTTCCTGCTTGTGCCTCCCCAATTTCAACCTCATACGCTTTTATGGTTACCTGTTCGGGTGTAGGTTCGGGTTGATAGGTAATGGCAAACGAGTCGGCTGGAGCAGGTGACATTCCCCGATCGATCGTTTTCAGATCAACCATCCTGATCATGTCACGGATCTCGCTTTTGTTTTGTGATGCATACTCCACTACTGAACGGATGAGAAAGTAACAACCCTGAACTCGTGATTTGAAGTCAGCATAAACATAATTCTCATTGAGTATTCCGAGCCTGTTTCGGATACCAAAATAATTGCTTATATAACGTGGTTCGCTGGCATTGGGGTACCATCCCTTCTCAAAATCCATCGGATCTCTGAAATTACCGTAATAACAGTTTTCGATATTGTATGTATCACGGAGGGTATTGGCAACATCCGGCATCATCTTATCGCGCATGTAGTTGATCAGCGTGCGGTCGCCGTTTGGATTAAGCATCCACATAAATGTTACCGGTTCTTCGTGATAGGATCCATTGGTTGTATGGCAATCCATGAAGATGAATGGATCCCAGCGGTTAAACACGTTGGTTACTACTCCTTCAATTTCGGGAGACTCGATTTTCATCGCATCCCGGTTCAGGTCAAGGAGCATGCCATTGTGCCTTACACCAACACCATTTACCGGTCCGTTCTGATTAGTCCGGTTTGAAGGAGTGATTTTTTCGTTTCCGTCTGCATTCAGGATCGGACAAATCAGTAAAACTACATGATCAAGTATGTTACGGTCTTTTTCCTTCAGCAAATCCCTGGTATACATTAAGGTTGCCTCTTTTCCTTCAACTTCTCCGGCATGAATGTTTGCCTGAATATATACCACGATCCGGTTATCATTTACCAGGTCTTCCGGTGACTTGGGTAAAGGTTCCCCAATTACCAGAAGGGGTATATCTCTGCCCTCTGCAGTCGTGGCGATATACTCGACACGAATCAGTGGGGAACTCTGTTCCAACCCGGCAATAAATTCCATGACATCCTTATACACGGATGTGGATTCGTAATTGGACCTTTCAGCAACCGTTTGAATAGACAACTGGTTGTATGCTATGGAGTGGATGAGAAAGGAGAGGGCCAGTAAGAAGAATATTTTTTTCATCATTGGTAAGTTTTTGAAGTATTAAAGATAGTTAATTATTCAAACGCTCTCATCTCTTTAATGGTGGTTTTGATGATTTGCCATATAGTAATTTTCAAGCAGGGTAAAAGCATACAGGTTGTTATTCAGGATACTCTGTTCGATTGCTTCATCCGATACATTGATATCGGAAATTTTCATTTCATACCGTGCCCATTCGCTGGCATATTTGGCCTGTGTTTCCTGGTCATTGCTCATCAGCAATTCCAGCAAATAATCGGGCAGGGGTCTTTGTCCGGGATCCGGAAGAGACTGGATCAAATGTTCATACGCATCGGGAAAATATTTTAATGAATTTGCAAAACATCAGTTCTTAAAATGAATGATAATAAAAATAGCTCAAGCGGACGATAATTCCTACGTTTGGAATACAATTTAAATATACAGGACATTCTCCGGATAGTGATAATTTTTTTATATTTACTTGATAACTTAACAGGAAAAAGATTATGGAAGATACCAACATGTTTAATCTCATCTCATTAAAAGTTAAATGTCCGGTGTGTGGCCAATCGTTGATGGATGAAGAGCAACTTGTGGATAACTGTCCCAGTATTAAGCTGAACATTAAGGTTGGGGATGAAACAGGGACTATCCGTTTGAGTTCTGTTTATGAGAGCTATAATTACCTTACGGATATTGAACTTTCCAAGGATGAGGTAGCAACAATGTTTTGTCCGCTATGCAATTCACACCTGGTTAGTAAGGAGGAGTGTGATGTGTGCAAAGCCCCTTTTATCTCGTTGGATATTGAACTTGGAGGAACCGTATCCATCTGCTCCAGGGTGGGTTGTACGAATCATTTCATGAAGTTTGTAGATTTTTCCTTTGCGTTGAAAAACCTGTTCGAGGAGACAGAACGGTTGCATCATCAATATCACGACCCTGAGGATGAGAAAATTGAAACCATTAGATCCGGAAGTTTTTTACACTCCTATTGCCCCCATTGCCAGAAATCACTGATCGATTCAGGTTCCATAAAGTTCCTTGTGAAACGGAAGAAGGAAACCGGTTATATGATGCTCAGCCCCTATCTCAACATCTTTACCTCGAAATCCACCATCCTGTTGCCGGAAGATCAGGTAATAGAAGACCTGTCGTGTCCCCACTGCAAAAAAAGTTTTATCCTGCCGAAAAAACGATGCGAGGCGTGTGGTAGTAAAATTGCCCGGATCGAGATCAGCGCCAGAAAAAAACTGATCGATTTTTATATCTGCTCTAAAAAAGGGTGCCGCTGGCACGGACTCAGCAAAGAAGACCTGCAGGAAATACGGTTGGAGGATAGTTTGGAATGGTAAAGGGTGAGAAGGAAAGTAAAAAGTATAAAGTAAAAAGTAAAAAGTATTTAAAAATATTCCATTATTCCGACTTTCCATCCTTACCAGGATAATGAAGTAAATGTACTTTAGTTATGGATCAGGAGGATTTGAAAGACAGACTGTTCAATTTTGCTGTCCGGACCATAAAATATTTAAGAAACCTACCAAATACACCAGAATATACAACGATAAGATATCAATTGTCAAAATCCAGTAACTCTGCTGGTGCTAACTATGAAGAAGCACAAGGAGCTTCATCACGCGCAGATTTTAATAATAAAGTAAAGATATCACTTAAGGAAATGAGAGAATCAAATTACTGGTATAGGGTAATCTTTGCAACCCTACCTAATGACCTGAAAACAGATGAACTTACTTTTCTTCTGAATGAGTCTGGTGAGTTGAAAAAAATCCTTGGCTCCATCGCAACTAAAACCAAGGATTAATAATACACCACTTTTTACTTTTTACTTTTAACTTTTTACTTGTTTCACCAAACCCCTGTTTGGAGAAACTCATCTATTCCCCGGGCTGCTTTTTTACCTGCGCCCATTGCCAGGATAACCGTAGCTGCGCCGGTAGCAACATCACCTCCGGCAAAAACACCTTTTTTTGATGTTTTACCCGTTTCGGGGTCAGCGATGATGTTTCCCCATTTGCCGGTTTCAATATCGGGTGTGGTAGAAGGTATCAGGGGATTCGGACTGTTTCCAATTGCGATAATGGCTACATCGATGGGCATTCTGAAGTTGGCATCCGGAATGGGAACGGGCCTGCGCCTTCCTGAATCATCGGGTTCTCCCAGTTTCATCCGTATACATTCAACCTCCCGTACCCAGTTCCTTTTGTCACCATGGAAGGCAGCCGGGTTGGAGAGGAATTGAAAAATTACTCCCTCTTCCTCCGCATGATGTATCTCTTCATCCCGTGCGGGCATTTCTTTTCTTGTCCTACGGTATACAATAACTGATTTTTCAGCTCCAAGCCGGAGGGCTGTCCTGGCACAATCCATGGCAACATTTCCTCCCCCAACGGTAACAACACGTTTGCCTTTAACAATGGGTGTTTTATATTTGGGAAACAGGTATGCTTTCATCAGGTTAGCCCGGGTAAGGTATTCGTTTGCCGAATAGATCCCATTCAGGTTTTCACCGGGCACTTCCAGAAACCAGGGCAGTCCGGCTCCCGTACCCAGGAAAATTGCATGATATTCCTTGAGTAATTCATCGATACTTTTGACCATTCCGATTACTGAATCGGTAAACAATCTCACGCCAAGTTTTCGAAGGTAATCGATCTCCCTGAAAACGATCTCTTTCGGCAACCGGAATTCGGGTATTCCATATACCAGAACTCCTCCCGGTTGATGCAATGCTTCAAACATATCCACTTTATGTCCCCAGCGAACCACGTCCGCTGCAACAGTGATTCCGGCAGGTCCGACTCCAACAATAGCCACCTTTTTCCTGGAAGGTTTTGGTTTCGGTGGAATTTCAATCTCTCCCTGCTCTCTCTCCCAGTCGGCAAGAAAACGTTCCAACCGGCCGATGGCTACCGGTTCATTTTTTACTCCGATGACACAAACCTTTTCGCACTGTTCTTCCTGGGGGCAAACCCGGCCGCAGACTGCCGGTAGTATATTCTGCTCCTTCAAAAGGTTTATCCCCTCCTTAAAATTTTTTTCAGCGATATGCTTGATAAATCCGGGAATGTCTATCTCAACGGGACAACCGGCAATGCATCCTGGTTTTTTACACTGTATACATCGCTGGGCCTCAAGAACAGCTTCTTCCGGAGAATAGCCAAAAGGTACTTCATCGTAGTTATGGATCCTCTCTTTAGGAGGTTGCTCCCGCATGGGTGTCTTTTTCGCACTTACTTTGGCCATAGGATTATCTTTCTTGTGAAATAATTTCTTCCTCCAGGTATGCTTTCCGACGTGACATAATGATATTCCAGTCTATTTTGTGAGCATCAAAATGGGGTCCATCAACACAGGCGAATTTTGTCTGGTTATCGACCACAATCCGGCATGCACCACACATTCCGGTTCCGTCGATCATAACAGGGTTCATACTGACTATTGTAGGGATTCCGTAGGGTTCAGTAACCTCAGCAACCTTGTACATCATGAATGTACAGCCAATGGCAATTATATAATTGATCTTTTCTTT
>Ga0315552_1000818_pt1 | contig 19289 bp, 13 predicted proteins | sample SalMarSW160170MG_2_FD_203102 | JGI IMG/M metagenome (GOLD analysis project Ga0315552, IMG submission 203102) | Salt marsh sediment microbial communities from the Plum Island Ecosystem LTER, Massachusetts, United States - Salt Marsh Sediment SW1601-70 ...
ACGTGCTAGCATGCGTGAACCGCTGGCTATACCCGCCCAGCGTGGAGTGTGCGCTGACCATGTCTAAGGTGTTGGCAGTGGTGAACGCTTGGCTATATCCGGCATAAGCGCTGCTTGGCAGATGATGGGTGAATTTAGCTGGAAAGCAGAGGCAAGACGCTTCTCAGACGCTACCAAAAATGCTCTGAAATGATATAATACCCTTGCTATAAAATAATGCCACCAAATAAGAGGATGAATAACGGCGTCTCTTATCTTGCCCGAAAAAATCGAAGGGAAAATTATTAAAGTAACAAATGCCTTACACCGAAACTTCTACGAAAAATGAGGTGGTAAATACTTGCCTGGTATTGAACTTAAAGGAGGGTATCATATGATGAAGAGAATACTTTGCCTAGTGTTGCCTATGGTTCTGGCTCTGCTTTTATGCAGTGTGCCTGTGGCAGCACAACCACCGATGCCTCCAGCAGTCCACATCTTCTGGGGCACAGTGACCATTGATGGCAGTCCCGCTCCTGACGGCACTACGGTTTCCGCTCATATTGGCGACCTTTTTTGGTCAACAACAACCAAGGATGGCAAATATGGATACGAGCCTCCAAAAGGTGAGGGGTTTTTGTCAATACCGGCTGACGACCCGGCTACAGGGGAGAAAGACGGTGGTGAGGATGGGGACGAGATTACCTTCAGGGTAAATAGCGTAATAGCAGTTACTTATGCTTTTGAAGCTTATGCGGTTACAGAGCTCAATTTGAGCATAAACACCACAGAGGTGACTTTTTACACCTTGACGGTGAATGTTAGCCCATCAGGCAGTGGCACAGTGGCCTTGAGCCCCGGCGTGCCTGGTAATCAATACGCGTCCGGCAGCACGGTGACCCTGACAGCCAATCCGGCCAGCGGCTATGCCTTCGACCACTGGAGCGGTGACCTGACCGGCAGCACCAACTCCGCCACCATAACCATGGATGCCGATAAATCGGTCACCGCCAATTTTGAGGAGATACCAATTGTCCACTACGATTTGACCATCTCCAGCACAGAAGGTGGCGCGGTGACCGAACCTGGCGAGGGAACCTTTACCTGTGATGCCGATGAGGTGGTCAGCCTTGAAGCCACTCCGGACGATGGCTACCAGTTCGATGAGTGGACGGGAGATGTGGATACGGTGACCGATGTCAATGATTCCACCACAACACTAACCATGGACGGCGATAAATCAATCTCCGCTGTTTTCAGCGTAGTTACGCCTGGCGTTTCGCCGGCGACTTTCTCCGCTTCGAATCTCAGTATTTCACCACAGGAAGTTCAACCCGACCAGCAGGTCGAGGTCTCGATTGATATAACCAATGACGGCGGAACGACTGGCAGCCGCACTGTTTTACTTTACGTAAATGGCAATCTGGAAGATAGCTACACTGTGAGGATTGCCCCTGGCTCAACCGAGAATGTGGTCTTTACGGTGAGCCGGTCGGCTCCAGGCACTTATGTCGTACTGCTGGAGGACCTGCAAGGACAGTTCACCGTGGTAGATTCACCCGGTGGATTGAGCACAGCCTGGATAATTGCCATCATCGCCATCGTTGCGGTAGGCATCGTGGTGGCGCTTGTCGCCAGAGCGCGAAGAAAGCAGGGCTAGAGCTGTAGAAAGCCGGGGCTCGCAAAGACGAGGAGGAGAGGATACCTCGTTATATCAGGTATATTGACAAAAGAACCCTGGCTGCTATAATAAATCCAGGCTATTTGGCAAATTACCAATTACCTATTGACAAAATAGAGCGATAGTTTTAAAGTAGAGGATAAGGTAGGCCTGAGGCTTATTATTATAGCTTCAGGCGAGGAATTTGTGTTTGAACTTTAATAATTGAATATTGTTAATATTGTTCGACGATATCCACTTGTCATTCTAAGCGAAGCTAGTGTAGTGCGAGGCTTTAGCCTCGTGCCAGGGGTGCGCGACCCTGAAGGGTCGTACTACAAAAATTGACGCAGCGGAATGACATTACTCAATAAATGGAAAGGAGGTGATGCCTATGGCAAAGTCCCGAAGCGAATCGCCCCCGAGAAGCGCTAGTCTGTAGTGCGAGGCTTTAGCCTCGTGCAGGACCATAGAAAAGCACGACCTTAAAAGGTCGCACTACAATGTGTACCCTTCTCAAGATAAGAGGGGGCACGGGAGTTATGGAAGGGATTCGCAGAGGGGAAGAGAACAATGCCTGGCCCGGGCAAAATAACAATTGCTTTTCGTCATTGCGAGGAGCGCAGCGACGAAGCAATCTCTTAATCAAGGGGCAGCCTGATAATGAGGCAGGCTTAAAATTTGGGTTTACTGAAGAAAAATGTTTCCAATGACTCGAGCCTGGAGTGGTCGACCCCGGGCAAGAGTGAAGATAAGTTGGATACCTATAAAAGGAGGAAATAATGACTAAAACAAGAGCATGGCCAGTGCGGGCGATGTATATGCTTATCGCTGCGGCACTGGTCATTAGCCTGATAATTGTAGCAGCGCCCACACAAAAGGTAGCTGCCGACCCGGGTCTCAGCGAATGGGACAGGGTCACTACCCCGGCTATGATGGACGACTGGGTCCTGGCACCGGAGTTCTCCATTACGCACTTTGCCGCAGGCGCGACAGCGATCTATGTCATTGGCACAGGCTATGAAAACAATGACCTAGATGAGACCGCTGATGTCCCTCAACTACTGAAGTCCACCAACGGTGCTGCCACCTGGAAGAACCTCACCACCGCACTGACAGAAGAGATTGACGAACAGGAGCTTGGCGACATTGTTACGTTGGTGAAAGTCGCCTGCGACTATGCCGACCCCAGCTTCGTGGCTGTGGCCGCTGTGGTAAGCATGGATGGCGATCCTGACGAGCTGCATGTCTTCATCTCCAATGACGGCGGAACGACCTTCCGGGACACGGGCGAAGTTGACTCCGCTTTCACTGCAGCCGGAGTCTTCGACTTCGCAGTCTCCGGCGAAGTGGACGGAATGCGTAACATCGCTATCGCCGGTACTAATTGGGCGGGGGGCGAATTGCTTTTCCGCTGCCGGGCTATTGGCGATGTCGGAACCGGCTGGGAGGATACCACCGCATACGATGGCTGGGATAACGACGGTGCAGACTCTGGCGCTGTTGTCGCCTTCAAGTTCGCACCCAGTTGGGCCACGGACAATACCGTCCTGGTCCTTACCGTTAACGATGACATGGACAACGTCTACCTCCAGTCCGGCACCTGGGGAACGATCGAAGCCTGGAACGACGAGGCAGGCTTTGAGAAGGCCGTGGAAATACTTGCAACAGCGGAAACCATCCCACTCACCACCATTGGCACACTGGTAGCGGGCATAAACACGCCCCTGGACTACTCGGGCCAGGATGCCTCCAAGAGATACCTCTGGGTGAACGTGAACTACGATGATGACCCCGCAGTTGCTGTTGTTGATCCCGTAGGCAAGATATTCCGCGTGAAAAACAAGTCCGTTATACCCATTAATCAGCAGGTCGAGGGCACGCCCTGGCTGACCAATGTATCTTATCTTGGCTACATAAGCGAGGGTAAGGCTATCGCCAGCCTGCTGGGCGACGGAACTTTTACGAATACGGACTGCTGTGAGGGCGTCCAGATCTATCGCAATGACTCCATCACCGACATGGATATCTGCTGCCTGCCCTGGAACGAGGCGTGCAAGCCGCCGACCGGGAGACTTGTCATGGCGGCATTCTACGTGAGCGCCACCAAGGCTTATGCCGTCGCCCTATCAGGGGCAGACTACGAAGAGGGCGCCTGGTCGGTGAGCTTCGACGATGGAGATACCTGGAACCAGCTCAGCCTGGTCAACACATGGATTGACTACCTGTCGGATGTCGCCGTATCGCCCGACTGCAACAAGACCATGCTGGTCAGCGTGAACCTGGAAGAAGGTTGCGAGTGCGACAGCGTCTGGCTCAAGGCCGACAACCTTCCCGAGGCTGAAGAGTACAGCGGTCAGTGGCTGAGGACCTGGTGCGGCCTGCTCGAGGGCGATAACAGCGCTGCCTTTGCCGACTTTTCCGATCATCCGGAGCGTGGCCTTCTCAGACTGGCTCCCGAGGAAACGACCGGCGACACCGTGTACCTCGTTGACCGCATGACCAGCACCATATACTGGAACGAGCTGGAAACCCTGGCTTGCTGGAAAAAGAGAAGCGCCACCAGCATAATAGATACTATCGTTGACCTGGCAGTGAAAGACGAGAGCACCATCTACGCTCTGGGCCAAACTGGCTCCGTCGCCATGTCCGATGACCACGGCGCTGCTCCTAGCTGGGAAGAGGCGGTGGACAGCGAGGTCACAAGCGGTTGGACCATAGCCGTTCTGGGCGAGGACGTACTTGTCGGCGGCCAGAGTGGAGATGTTTCCTACTCCGCCGATGGCGGCGAGACCTTCACCGAGCTGAAAGATGTCGATACCTCGGGCTTAGTCACGGTGGCCTTTGACAGCTACTTCGACACCAATGCCACGGTCTATGCTGCCATATACAAGAGTACTCGGACTAACGGCGGCGTCTACCGCTGGGTCATTGACGAGAGCACCGAGTGGAGAGACCTCAAGGCTGAGCCAAGCACCTTCGACGCGATCGGCACTGGAAGCACGATAGACTCCAATACGCTTGCCTTTACCGGCCTGGTGCTGGACAATGCTGATGGCAACCCCATGAGCGGCGCTGACACCGGCGGCGTTCTCTACGCCAGCTATGTCGCCAATATAGGTGGCACGCTGTACACCGGTGTGGCGCGCAATCTCAGGCCTGCTGCCGAACTATGCTGCGAGGAAGCTGACTGGGATTACCTGATTGTGGGACTGACAGGCGCCGAAGGCTTCGAAGCGATGCCCAAGGCACTGAAGATTTGCGGCTGTCTGACTCCAGACAGCAACAGCAAGCTCTTTGCCATTGACTGGTGGCAGGATTACGCCATGAAGGATGCCGAAGAAGGTACTGTCTGGACCTTCGAGGACTGCTATGCCAAGGCAGCTCCGGCGCTCGAATCTCCTGCCGACGGCGCAACCATTGATTCGGACCCCTGCTACTGCATCAACCTCGAGGTTATCCTCAGGTGGGATCGCCAGTGCGATGGCTGCTCCTACGACATCCAGATTGCATTGGATGAGGACTTCGCCCAAGTACTACCCGCATTCGACATAGAGGATATTACACCGTCCAAGGCAAAGGACCCCAGCTACGTCATCGATCGGGGAGACCTTAACTGCGACCGCACTTACTACTGGCGGGTCAGGTCTGCCGATGCCGAGACCGGTCAAATAATCCACAGCTGGTGGTCTGAGCCGCGGAGCTTCACGGTTGCCCTTGGTCCGGCTGCCGCCGTTACGTTGACGGCTCCGGATAACGGTGTCACCAATGTGCCCATAACCGATATCGGTTTCACCTGGACCACGGTGCAGTCTGCCGATGAGTACGACTGGGTACTGTCGGCCAACGCCGACCTCTCCTCCCCCGTGCAAAGCAAGACCGGGCTGAAAAAATCGGCCTACACCTACACTGAAACGCTGGAGAACGACACTGTTTACTACTGGCAGGTGACTGCTTACAAGGATGGCACTGTAATAAGCCAGAGTAGCATTAGCACATTCACCACCAGGCCTGAGGCAGTATCTCCACCTCCGACGGAAGAACCGACAACTCCCGCCTGGGTGTGGGTGGTTATCGCCATTGGTGCTGTCCTGGTGATTGTAGTAATAGTGCTCATCTTCAGGACACGTCGGGTATAAGCACACCCCACCCAACCCTCTTTTAAAAGAGAGGCGAAGGTGATTACCAGGAGGGGCGGCGAAAGCCGCCCCTCCCCTTTTCTTTGACTATTGTCATTTTTAATGTAGTGCGAGGCCTCACCCTCGTGCAACAAAGCACGACCCTCAAGGGTCGCACTACAGAACTCGACGCAACGGCATAAAAATGTAGTGCGAGGCTTTAGCCTCGCGCAATAGAGCACGACCCTGAAGAGTCGCACTACAGCACGGTTATGTTACAATTTATCGATCAATATCAATGAAGCCAAGCAAAGAACACAAAAAACCAAGGAGACTTGAAAGCTTTTCTTATCGTGGTCATTACCGGTATTTCATCACTATACGCTCACACGATTTTAAACATCATTTCCTGAATGACGAAGTCGTCGCCAAAGTAATCGAGATTCTAAAGAGTACGTGTGAGCAAGAAGGTTTCTTAGTCTGGGCATACTGCTTTATGCCCGATCACGTGCATCTGCTAATAGAGGGAGGGAATAGCAATGCAGATATGAAAAATTTCGTCACCTTGTTCAAACAAAAAACTGGCTACTGGTTCAAAGGCATTTATGGTGTGCAGTTATGGGGGACAAATTATTACGAACATGTGTTGAGAAACGATGAAGCTACCAGAGCTGTAGCCCGATATATAATCCAAAACCCTGGCAGAAAAGGGATTGTAGAGGATTGCGCCAACTATCCCTATTCAGGCTCATTTGAATTAGAAAACATTTACAACCTGTAGTGCGAGGCTTTAGCCTCGTGCGGCGGGGCACGACCTTAAAAGGGCGCACTACAGAACTCGATGCAATGGTACAAAAATGTAGTGCGAGGCTTTAGCCTCGTGCGGCGGGGCACGACCTTAAAAGGGCGCACTACAGAACTCGATGCAATGGTACAAAAATGTAGTGCGAGGCTTTAGCCTCGTGCAACAAAGCACGACCCTCAAGGGTCGCACTACATTTGCGAAGCTGATGCAGTCAGTCGAATCAACCCCGATGGTGAACGGTCGAAACCAAGCCTTTTTACCTCGGCGGCATTTTCGGTTATAATAATGAGAGGTCAGTCAAATGCGGCTGCTATTTCGATTCCTGATCGTTCTTGTCGTCTGCTTTATAGCCACGGCCCTGCCGTCTGCGCCTGCACAAGCCGTATGTGTACCTTATGGTATCGAACTCTCCCCCAGCTGGGGAATTCCCGGAACAAAGGTTGCCGTCTATGGTCATGATTTTCATGAGGACACACTAGTTGACGTTTATTATGACAGGAAAGTAGTAGCCACAGACAGGACCAGTAGCAAGGGAGATTTCACAATCACCTTCACCGTCCCCGAAGGCTGCACAGGACCCCATGAGGTAAAAGCTGACGTAGGGTATACCAGAGTACATACTTACTTCATCGTGGAGCCGGGGTTGACGGTAAGTCCTGAAAAGGGCCCTGTGGGCACTTCGGTTACCGTGAAAGGACAGGGGTTTGCTAAGAATGAAGAGGGCATCAAGGTGATGTATTACCTTGATGGCAGCTACGAAACGATAGAAAGAAATATCGTAGCCAATGCCCAAGGCAGTTGGGAGACGAGTTTCCAAATCCCCCCCTCCACCAGGGGAGAACACAAGCTAGACGCCGAAGGTGCTATTAGCAAGTTTTACGAGGTCAAGGATGCTATCTTCAGAGTAACTGCAGAGACGAGCATGGATAAATTATCGGGCACTGTGGGCGACACCATAACAATGACGGGCAGCCGATTTGCAGCTAGCGAGAGGGACATCAAGATTTTGTTTGATGGCCAGGCAGTGGTCACGGACATCGAAGCCAGTCCCCAAGGTGACTGGGAGGCGAGCTTCGAGGTTCCCGAGATACCCACAGGTGAGTATAGCATCATCGCCGAGGGGCAGCAGACCAAGAAAGAAGACATCAGTGAGCTCAGCTTCGAGATAGAGCCTGACATCATGCTGTCCCCCACCGAAGGACACTTGGGCACGGATTTGACCATCACCGGCTGCGGATTTGCCGCCGACGAAGATGTGAACATAAAGTACGATGGTAGCCAGCTAGCGACAGCTACGACCAACGACAAAGGCAGCTTCGATGTAAGTTTTGCCGTGCCTGAGAGCAGACATGGCGAGCGACTGGTGACAGCCGGATATGGTGACGGCAACGCAGCCAACGATATCTTCACCATGGAATCAGACCCCCCGGACACACCGGACCTCATTTCACCAGTCAACAGGAGCCGGCTGAGATTCACGGGTGAGGTGACACCAACGTTCGAGTGGTCTGAAGTATCCGATGACAGTGGAGTTCGCTATCGCCTGCAAATAGCGACCAGTACCAATGTCACCGCCAGCGGAGAGTTCGCTGACCCCCTAGTTTCGGTTTCCGGCTTAACCGAAACAAGTTATACTTTAAATGAGACAGAAGCCCTGCCTTATGGCACCTACTACTGGACTGTGCAGACCGTAGATGGCGCAGAGAACGAAAGCGGCTGGACCGCGGTCTATTCTTTCCGAGTCGGGCTCCTGCCCCTATGGGGACTCATTGCTATCATAGTCGCGGCAGTAGTGCTCCTGATCGCCCTGATTCGCTCTCTCGTAATAAGACGAAGCATCTATTATGATCGCTGGTAAAAAGGAGTCTTCCCCCTCACCTTAATCCTCTCCCACCAGAGGAGAGGAAATTGGATCAGGGACAAGACCCACCCGGAACAAATCCAAAATCCAAAATCCAAATGCTTAAATGTCAAACTACTCCTCTTTGTCATTTGGGTTTTAAACTTGATTTGGCATTTGAGCTTTATCATTTATCATTGTCTAGAATTTAGCCAATAAGGTACTTACTTTTTGGTAGCATTTTCGTTTATAATAGCAAAAACACTATGATTATAAAGGACCAAAAAGAAGGGAGTTCATCGAATATCAGCAAGGAGGATAGTTAGATGAAATTGCTGTCAAGATTGGTCATCGTTCTTGTCGTCTGCTTTATAGCCATGGTCCTGCCGGCTGCACCCGCACAAGCTTATAACACAAAAATCACGCTCTCTCCCAGCTCAGGAGTTCCCGGGGAGGAGGTCACCGTCCATGGCTATAATTTTACGGCTTATGAGTGGGTTGATATTTATTATGACGGAACTCGGAAAGAGGACGTCAGGGCCGATGGGGACGGAGATTTCACATGGGTAACTTTCACCATTCCCGAAAGCTGCACGGGATCCCACGCGGTGCTCGCCGAGGATGAGAAGGGTAAAAGCGCCTATAGTAACTTTACCGTGAAGCCGGGGTTGACGATAAGCCCCGAAGAAGGTCCTGTGGGTACTATTGTTACCGTGGAAGGGCATGGGTTTGCCGAAGACGAGGAAGACATCGAGCTAAGGTATTATCTCAACGGCGATGATGAGATAGTAAAGGAGGATATCACCGCTGATGAGGATGGCTGGTGGAGGGAAAGTTTTCAAATCCCCACCTCCTCCAAGGGAAGCCATAAGATAGACGCCACTGGTGACGATAGCCACCTTTACCAGGTTAAGGATGCCACCTTCGAAGTAACACCGGGGATAAGAATGGATGAGTCATCGGGCAGCGTGGGCGGCAATATAACGATAACAGGCAACGGATTTTATGCTGACGAGAGGGACATCAAGATATTATTCGCTGGAGAGGCAGTGGTCACAGAAATCAGGGCCGATGACACAGGTTACTGGGAGGAAAACTTCAAGGTACCCGAGATGCCCACAGGCGAGTATGGCGTCACTGCTGAAGGAGAATGGACCGACAAAGAAAACATCAGCGAGCTCAGCTTCGAGATAGAACCTGGCTTAGTGCTGTCCCCTGACAAAGGACACGTGGGCATGAACCTGACCGTCGCTGGCCGCGGGTTTGCCGCCAACGAAGATGTGGACATCATGTACGAGGATGATGAGCAAGCGACAGCTACAACAAACGACAAGGGTAGCTTTGAGGTGAGCTTTTCCGTGCCTGAGAGCAGACATGGCAACCGAGTGGTGACAGCCGAGGATGCTGCAGGGAACAATACTACCGCTATCTTCACCATGGAATCAGACCCCCCGGACACACCGGAACTCATTTCACCGTCCGACGGGGACAGAGTGGGATTCATAGGCAGGGTGAGGCCGACATTTGAGTGGTCTGAGGTATCCGATGCCAGTGGAGTTCGTTACAGCCTGCAGATAGCGACCAGTGCTAATAGCACCGCCGCTGAAGGATTTGCTGACCCCGTATTTTCAATTAAGGGCTTGGTGGCAACGAACTATACTCTGGAGAAGACAGACGCTCTGCCTTATGGCACTTACTACTGGATTGTGCAAGCCGTAGATGGCGCAGAGAACGAAAGCGGCTGGACAGCAGCCTCCTCCTTTAAAACTGGACTCTTGCCTCTGTGGGCATTCATTGTTATCATAATCGCAATAGCGGGGGCCATTGGCACCCTGGTTTACTTTTTCATAATAAAGAGAAGGCTATATTACTACTGAGGGTAAAGAGGAAATAAAAGGGAAAGAGATAAGGAGGGAAAAATGAAGTTAACAGTTATTGGACTAGGGCAGTGTGGCTGCCGAATTGCTGATCAATTTGCCAGGCTAAATTTCAGGGCGCGTGCCCAGCGCAAGGCAACCATAGCCCCCAGCGTCATTGCCGTGAATACAGACCAGGCAGACTTGACCGGGCTAAAATTTATCAGGAATGACTACGCGCACCGCGTACTCATAGGCTTACGCCGGACCCTGGGACATGGAGTAGGCAAGATAAATGAGCTGGGAGCTCAATTGGCCAAGGAGGACGGTGATAAAGTACTGGATGCCGTGAAAGCTACCCCCCAGTTTTACGAGACACACGCTTTTCTTCTCATTGCCGGCGCTGCCGGCGGCACCGGGTCGGGGTCGCTGCCCATAATAGCCCGGGCAGTTAAGGATAGATATATCAGCAAGCCAGTTTATGCCCTGGCAGTCTTGCCTTTTGAGCATGAGCAGACCTCGGAGTCCAGAAGCACATATAACACCGCCACCTGCCTGAAATCCACTTACGATATAGTGGATGCCGTTTTCCTCGCTGATAACCAGAGGTATGTGAGAAAGGATGCCAGCCTCGTTAGTAACATAGACAGAATAAACAGGATGATTGCCGAGCCTTTCTATGATTTAATGTGTGCTGGTGAGGTAACTAAGCCCAAATTTGTGGGTTCGCGGACGATAGACGGCGGGGACATAATTGCCAGCCTGGAAGGGTGGACCACCATTGGTCTTGGGAGAACTGAGCTTCCTTCATTCCGCTTTCCCTGGGAGGTAAGAAAGAAAAGTTTTCGCGACAAAGCCCTGGAAAGCTTCCGAGGGACACAGGCCTTAGACGCCACCATCACCGACCTTTCTCTCACTTGTAACCCTGGTGATGCCGGCAAAGCTATATATATCATATCCGGTCCGGAAAAAGAGCTGAATATGGACATGGTCAAGAGCGTTAGCGATTACATCAAGGAGCTGGCAGCCAACGCCCTGATTCGAGGCGGCGATTTTCCCGGAGAAAAGCACTTTATCGATGTTACCTTGATATTATCCCAGTTATCCTTTGTGCCCAGGATAAAAGATTTTTATGAGCAAGCTACCCAGTATGCCAAAGAACACAAGGGACAATTAGAGCAAACTAAGAAGAGTATTGCATCCCTGGCTGAGCTAAGCAAAGACCTGCCTAGCCTGGAATGAAGGTGGGGATAAGCCCGAATCAGGACATTGCCCTATAACGGTAGTGGCGAGGTTTATCCTGGAACAATGACATCTCTATCCCGTCGTTGCGAGGCTGACGAAGTCAGCCGAAGCAATCTTGGAGGGGCAAGGGGATTGCCGCGCTTCGCTCGCAATGACACAATAGGAGCCTGCTTAGCTTTCCCTGAGCCAACCTTTTGCCTCCCTGGGGCCGAGACCTTCGGCAGCCTGAACCACCAGAGCCAGGCTCACGAGAAAATCATCATGTCCCTCTTGAGGGTCAACATAGAAGTTCATCGTTTGGTTCGGGCGATATCGTGCCCTGGCTCTTTCTAGCTCAAATAAGGTCTCTTTATACTCCCGGGAGCCATCCTGCTTATAGAGCTTAAGCCTCCCGGAATCGACAAAGGACAATAGCTCAAATCCCATGTTGGATTTGCTCTTCGAGGTAATGACGAACGGGATGACCCTCCTTCCCAGTTCTTTCCTGAGAAAGCTAGCTACAGGCTGACCAATGCCGGTGGCGTCCACCACTATCCGCCGGCAGTTCCAGACATTGTTAAGGATATCAGTCATCTGGGTATAAAGCTGGCTATGAGGCGTCCCAGTCCACTGGTATTGTTCCACAACTTTTAACACTGGCTGCGATAGTTTAGCGGCATCCACCTCGGCAATGGTGATTACTGTGGAATCACACCCTCCTCCCCTATCATTACCAAGAGCACCCCCTCCTGTCATTTCTTGCTCATGCTCTCCGGCCAAATCTATGCCTGCGATATAAGTTCCCTTCCCCCCAGGCTGCGATTGCCTCTGGTGTTCTCCCAGCACCAGAGCTATCTGCTGCCGTGACAGGAAGCCCCCGCCGTGGGTGACAGGTAATAAAGCATATTGTGTCCTGAACAAGGGATGCTCTTCGCCCAATCTCTGCCGCTCTGACTGGATGAACTTGACATAGTCAGGATTATACTGACCGACCTCCTGCCAATCATACCTGAAGTGGCGCTTAATGCCGTCCTTTCTTTCCAGTTCCAGATTAGCCTGCTTCACCTCTTCCAGCAAGGTGCTATCGTCCCAGGTAGTGCCATATAGAATCGTGGTCACGTTGGTAGCTGAACCCATGGGGCGAAATTCCTTGGCGTACTTCTCCTTGCTGACATCCTGCGATTCATCAATCTCCAGAAGTATGTCAGCGGTGTGTCCCACCACTGAAGACGAGCCTTCAGCCGACAGAAAGACAGCTTCGGCGTTGCCGAGCTGAACGATATAGCCCCTCTGGGAACGATAAATGCCATCAAAACCAAAATCATCCAGCCTCTGTTTCAACCTTTCTATAGATATAATGGTTTGAGGCTTGAAAGTCGGGGAGCATTTTATAAGATTGCCTCCCCTGGCCATATACAGCGTTAACAACAAGACTTCCAGATGAGCGGAAAGCTCGTTTTTGCCCCCCTGCCTGGCAATCTCCACAGAAAAGGTCAGTCCCATTCCTTTCTGGATAGAGTCCATAGCCGCCCGGGCTATTTCCAGTTGATAAGGTCTCAGCTTCATAAAAAATAGTGGTAGTAACAAGAATACAGAATTCAGTAGCCAGTAGGATAATCTTCTGACTACTGACTACTGGCTACTAATTTAGGGATTTGGTGCTCAGGATTTAGGCTGCAACATGCTTACTTGCTTGCCACTTTAATTCCGATACCGACTCCCAGGGGCACAGCGACTTCGGTCAGGACTTTCTGGATGGCTTCCTTGAGAGACTTCTTCTGTTCTTTGGTAATTTGATATCGGGTTCTTACCAGTCGGGCTATAATATTGGCTGCCTCGAAGTGCAGGTCAATTCGCTCTGGCTGCTCTTCCAAAAGTTCCCTGAGCTTTACTCTGAGAAGGGCAATCTCCTCGTCGATTCCTTCGACATGAGAAGCTTCCTCCAGCTCCAGCTTTTCCGCCTCATCCAGAGCCCGGCTATAGAAACCCTGTGGGCTACCCTTTCTCCTGCTTTTTCTTTCTGCTGCCATAACACTTCCGGGACACCCGAAAATTCAGAGAATTTTGGGGTGTCTTTACCGAGGCTTTGACCAGGCCGTAGACGAGGACATGCGCTGCCAGGTTGTAATCCTGCTTTTGAAGAGCTGCCGGCAATAGCTTCAAACTCAATCTACCTTCCTTATTGAACCCTCATTACTAATTTTACGAAGCTAAAATATAGCACAGGTGTTCTAAGAAGGCAAAGGAGTTTTGTCACCTCAAAAAGCAATCTTCAGAAGTGATGCTATTATCCAGCCGAGGGCACCGCATATCGGAAAGGTCAAGACCCAGGCCAGTACGATATTCCTGGTCACTCCCCATCTTACTGCGGAAAGGCGCTTCGTGGCACCCACACCCATTGTAGCTGCCGTGGCACAATGAGTGGTGCTTACGGGAATACCCAAGCGTGAAGCTATCTCAATAACAGTAGCCGCCGAGGCCTGGGTAGCAAAACCATGTATAGGTTGCAGAGCAGTGATCTTTACCCCTACAGTTCTAATAACTCGCCAGCCGCCCAGAGTGATGCCCGAGCTAATGGCTAAAGCGGATACGATTATTACCCACAAGGGGATATTATCCCACACCCCAACCTGTCCGGTATGAATCACCAGCGCCATGGTGATGACGCCTATGGGCATCTGCCCATCATTTTGGCCGTGGCTATAAGCTAAAAAAGCGGTAGTAAGCCATTGCAGACGGCTGAAGACAACTCTCATCCTGGCTGGAGCGCTTCGGCGAGTCGCCCAGAGCAGGACAATCATAAGGGCAAAACCCCCGATGAACCCCAGGGTCGGAGCAATAACCACCGATGCCCCGATCCGTTCCAGGACACTCCATATCACAGCGTCCCAGCCCACCACCGCTATCCCCGCTGCTGCCAGCCCGGTGACAAAGCTATGACTTATACTTACCGGCAGACCCAGACGAGTAGCTATAGTTCCCCAGATGATAACCGTTATTAAACCAGAAATTACTGTTAAATATGAGATTGCCTCAGGGACCAAAATCCCCTTGCCGATGGTTCTGGCGACCTCCAGGCCGGTAGCGGCACCAGCGAACTCACAAAAGGCAGCCAGTATTATGGCGTTTCGAGGAGAAATGGCCCGGGAGCCAATCGAAGCAGCAACACTATTAGCAGCATCGTTAAAACCATTAACTACGCCAAAGCCGATGGCTGCTGCAATCACCAGAACCAGCAGAGCGAGCTCAGGCATGCTTCAATACTATACCTTCAAGAACATTGGCAACATCTTCGCCCCGGTCGGTAGCATTTTCCAGGTGCTCATAGATTTCACGCCATTTAATTACCTCGCATGCGTTAAGATGACAAACTTCGAATAGCTCAGCCAGGGCAGCATGTTGCACATCGTCAGCCTCGTTTTCCAGAGTATTGATCTCCACACACTGCTTCAGAATCCACCGGAACTGGTCACGGCGGCGCAAACGAGGTACTACCTCGTTTAATTTGCGAGTCATCTTAAGCACGATTCGGGTTAGTTCTCGGGCCCTCTCCGTGGGTTGAGTAATACCATAAAGAAAGGCTGTTCTGCCCGCAGCCTCGATGAAATCCATGACATCGTCCATGCTATGGACCAACTGCGTAATATCCTCTCTATCAATGGGTGTCACAAAGGTGCGATGCAGTCGGGCTATTACTTCGTGCGTTATGACATCACCTCTGTGTTCCAACTCCTTAAGCTCTTTTGCTTTCACTTCCACATCTTCATAGTTATCAAAGAGGTCAACCAGCTTCTCTGCAGCAGTGACCAGATTAGCCGTTTCCTGCTCGAACAGGTCGTAGAACCCCATATCTCTAGGAATCAGGGAAAACTTAGGCAAAGTGCACCTCCTTTCCCTTACCAGATAAGGGGATAGGCAAGCGAGAGTATTCGTCCGCCTTTCTTTCACCTGGAAAAAGCGACGTCAGCCGGATCACCCTAGTCGCGATATCAAGAATATGAGAAGCAATGCAGGAATGCAGAACCAAGCCCTTCTTATTTCTACACTGGTCAATATGCACTTCCCGTCTCAAAATTCTGCTCTGATATGTCCTGTATTATAGCACACCATAAGAAATTTCAACTATGCCTTGTACTCGCTAATGTGATTTTCGTGTTTCGGGCCCAACACCCTTACTTGAATCTCCTCACCTGGAAGCGATAAAGCCTGACTGGCTCGCTGGACGATATCCCCGCCTTAAGCCGGCAAATAGCAATTTGCTCCTCAACGCTGTCCACGCCCTCCAGGTCAGGCAGCAAAAGTCCTCTCCTCCAACCGTACTCCACAATAACGCCACATGTCTTAGGGTCAAGCTGACTGATATCTGTGACCGGTTCAGGCTCGGTGAGGATATCCACGCTATATTCCAGGTCATCAAGCTCAGATGCAGTCACTGGTGGAAAGCGAGGGTCTCCGGTAGATGAGCTAATAGCGTTGGCAATGATCTCTTCAGCAACATTGTTCTTAGTCGGCTCGAAGGTGCCAATACATCCCCTTAATTGCCCATGCTTATGAAGGGAAACAAAAACCCCCGCCCGTTCTTTCATTTCCGGAGTTAACCTCCTGGGCTTGGGCGTTTTACCCTTCCGGACATAGCTTTCCACAGTCTCCTTGGCCAGTTTTACCACAGGATGCATTCCCTTTGCCATAAAGCACCTCCCCGTAGTTGCCTGATTTATCAGGCATCTCTCATGTCCGGAAATTAAGCTCAGCTCCGCAGAATTTACACTTCGAGCCATCAAGCCCCACTACCTGGGTATCATAGCCAATGCGTCGAACAATCGTCCTGCCACAAGAATAACACACGGTATTTTCATACTCGTGCCCCGGCACATTACCCAGATAGACAAATTTCAGCCCCGCCTCTTTGCCAATCTGATAAGCCTTTTCTAGAGTGGATATCGGTGTAGCGGGCACGTTGGCAAATTGGCGCATGGGGTAGAAACGAGTTACATGCCAGGGAGTAAGCTCACCCAAGTCGTTTCGAATCCAGGTAGCAATGTTCCTGAGCTGTTCCTCATCGTCGTTCATCGTAGGAATGATATTGGTCACCACCTCAACGTGCATATGCCATTTCTCTTTAGCCCGCCTGGCGACTTCCAGAATACCCCGCCACTGAGAAATCTTGGCCAGCTGCCGATAGAACCCGTCGGTGAAACCCTTGACATCCACCCTCCAGGCATCAAGCCAGGGCCCTATGGTATCCAGAGCTTCAGGAGTCGCATAGCCGTTGGTCACATATACGGTGTATAGATTATTTTCTTTAGCCAGCCTGGCTGAGTCCAGCGTGTATTCCAACCAAATCGTCGGCTCATTGTAAGTCCAGGCAACGCCCTGGCAATTATACTTCTTGGCTAGCTCTATCTCTTTTTCCGGGAGCACTTGCTGCGAATCTCGCGGAATATCCACACAGGAAATCTCCCAGTTCTGGCATCCCTTACAGTGGAAATTGCATCCCCAGCTGCCTAAGGAAAAGGCATAGGTACCAGGGAAGAAATGAAACAGAGGTTTCTTCTCAATATGGTCGGCCGCCATCGAAGAAACCTCGGCATAATTCATGTTATACAGCGTGCCATCGCGATTGATGTACATATGGCAGACGCCGAGCTTACCGGGATTAATAAGGCATCTCCACTGGCAAACACAACACCTCACCTTGCCTCCAGGAAGTGCCTCATAGAGCATCGCCTCCCTTTCCATCCCTTATCATTATACCACCAGAGACTATCCCAATATAGCTCCAAGACTATTTACCAGCGGTGTGATAAAGAACAGGCCCCGACCCTACAGTAGCGAAAAATCTTAAATCCCAAGCCCCGAAGGGGGAAACTCTAAATAATAAACAATATCGAAGCATAAATGACCAAAACATTTAGGATTTGAAGCGGAGCGCCTTCGGGATTTGGAATTCAGCTCTTGTCGATATACACCTGGCTCAGATCGGGAATACCCAGAGGACTGAGCTCATAGCCTTTGACATAGGGCTCCACCAGGATATAGTTGGCGCCATGGAACAGGGGGAAGCAAGGGGCATCATCAACTACCAGTTGTTCGGCTTGCTGGTACATAGCCAGGCGGACAGCCCTATCTTGTTCTATAGCTGCCTGGTCGAGTAAAGCGTCCAGGGTGAGGTTGCTGTATTCGAAGATATTAACTTCGCTTCCAGTATAGAATAGAATGTCCAGGAAATTATGCGGGTCGGGGTAGTCAGCTATCCAACCCATTACAAACATTTCATCCTTCTCTTGTTTCAGTTTATAAAGGAAATTCTCAGTTTCCAGCTGCCTCACCGAGATTTCCACGCCGAGGTTTTGCTGCCATTCCTGGATGATGGCACCCAGATAACCGGGAATGCTATTGCCATAGCCATCAACAGTCAGTGTGATAGGGGGCAAGTTCGAGACACATCCATATTTTGAGGCGGCGATGAGCTCTTTCGCCTTTCCCACATCGTAGTTCAATCCCTCAAGAGCTTCGTTATAGCCAGGCATGCCCGGCGGCAAAATACCATCAGCTTCATTTACCATGTCCCTCAATATCACCTTAGCGATATGCTCTTTATCCACAGCATGACAGAAGGCATGGCGGACGTTAACGTCGTCGAAAGGAGGCTGGGCGGTGTTGAAGCCAATATAATAGAGGCTAAGCTCGGGTGTTACAGCTAGCTGGGGATAAAACGGGCCAGTCTCATCACGCACTTGGTCAATGTAAGCCAAGTAAACAGGAACGACGTCAATTTGCCCTGTTTCGTACAGGGACATGGGCACACCTGACAGAAGATAGACGACCTGTTCCAGTTTGGCCAGCTCGCCGTAATAAATCTGGCTGCGCTCCAAAATCAACCACTCTCCTGCTTGCCATTCCTTTAGCTTAAATGGCCCTGTCCCATCTGGCTCCCGCCACCAGTCCTCCCCGGATTCCACATTAGCCTTATCAACTACAAAGGCGGTCGGATAAGCCAGCTTGTCCAGGAAGTAGGCCTTGGGAGCATCAATAGTAACCTGAAGAGTATAGTCATCAATGACTTTGACCCCGGAGATTTCTGTCGCTTTTCCCGCCAGCATATCCTTGGTACCAACGATATCGCCCAGGTAGGTAGCGGCTGTGCCAGAGCCAGTAGCAGGGTCGCAAGCTCGCTCCCAAGAGTATTTAAAATCAGCAGCTTTGACCTCCTTACCGCTATGAAATTTCACCCCCCGACGCAGATAGAAAGTATACGTCTTGCCATCAGGGCTTGTCTCCCAGTTTTCAGCAATATCAGGCACTATGTTCAATTCATGGTCAAGACGAACCAAGCCAGAGAAGATATGCATGACGTAGTTATGCGAAGACATGTCGGCAGAAATCGCCGGGTCAAGCGTTAGGGGACCGGTATCCCAGAGGCGGAGGACATCTTCGCCAGCAGGAGGGAGCTGCTCCAGTTGGCAAGCAGTCGAAGATAAAACCAGTAAAGCCGACAAAAGAAGAGATAATAAGGCAAGCTGCCAGATTCTTTTCACTGGTCACCTTCGGCAAAAAGAGACTGTAACGCTGCAAATAATTGAGAAGGCCTTTGACAACTTCTTGCCAGCTTCTCGAAAGGACATAAATCTGTGCCATCGTAGTTAGAGATATAAGGAACTGTGCTCTTACTACTAACGGTCACCCTTTGCCCCTTCAGCATATCAAGCGCTCCCTGGCTTGCTATGCCAGCATATATCGAGGTTATCTGAGCATGAAGGCAAAGCATAGCTACAGCCGAGCCCACGATGCGGTCAGTCATTGCAGC
>Ga0315552_1000824_pt1 | contig 19259 bp, 12 predicted proteins | sample SalMarSW160170MG_2_FD_203102 | JGI IMG/M metagenome (GOLD analysis project Ga0315552, IMG submission 203102) | Salt marsh sediment microbial communities from the Plum Island Ecosystem LTER, Massachusetts, United States - Salt Marsh Sediment SW1601-70 ...
GGAGTTCAGGTATCCTCATTCTGATTCTCCAGTTCACCGGGTAATAGTTATTTATTCTGCTTCCAAGGTTGTTCGCAAAGCCCAGATTAACTCCTTTGTAAGTTACGATAAACCATCCTTTCGGTAATCCTGATAAAACAAAACTTTCGCGATGTAAATAGTCTACAGCCTGGTGATAATCCAGTTCGGAATGCGGGAATGAACCTTTCCTGAATTCCTTAGAAAGAGCAAGTTCGTGAGAAGGAAGATAATTTTTCTTCTTAACTGTACAAACCCTGATACCCCCTTTAATAATATTCAGATTCGCAGCGAGAAAAAGATAGTCATCCACTCTCCCGGCCACAGAAATAATTTCATTGCCGTTTCTTAACAGGTTTTGATCCGGAAGAGTGGTCCAGTCTCTTAGAACAGGAAGATCCAGTTTTCCGGGTCTATCCCCTGTTTTCTTCCGGTTTCTGATTTGTGTTTTCCCGGATTTCCCGGTTTTCCTGATTACAGAAACAAAGAATCCTTCACCTTTTATTTTATCGGGATAAAAACCATACCCGGTAATATTTCTGTAATCAATCCTGGTGATCTCCCTGAATTCAGAAATATCGAGCCGTACATTCTCTGCCTCCTCATTATTAGTCAGCCATTCAACAACTTGTTCATTCTCCGAAGGATTAAAGGTGCAGGTACTGTAAATTAAAATTCCGTTTTCTTTCAAAGCCGGCCAGACATCCCGTAATATCCTTTTCTGCCGTTGGGAACAGAGGACTGTATTTTCCACAGACCATTGCCTTACTGCAATGTTGTCCCTGAACATACCTTCTCCCGAACAGGGAGCATCAACAAGAATCAGGTCAAAAAAGCCGGATAGCCTGCCAAAAACTACAGGATCACTATTCGTTACAATTGTATTGGACGCCCCCCATTTGGAAACGCTTTCAGCCAGGACTGAAGCTCGCGACCTGATTACTTCATTTGCAACGAGCAGGCTATCAGGGCTTATCAGCGAAGATAAATGTGTGCTTTTTCCTCCCGGGGCACCGCAGAGATCAAGCACCCTGATATCCTTGTATTCAGAAACAGTCTGTTTAATAACCTGTTTAAGAAACATCCCTGAAGCTTCCTGAGGATAATAACAACCGGAATGATAAAGCGGATCAAGAGAAAAAGATGGCCGTGATTCAAGATAGAAACCGGTTTCACACCAGGGGACAAGTTCTGCATTAACCGGTTTTCTATCCCATTTTTCAGGATTGATCCTGATGCTTACCGGAGATGGTTCCTCCAAAGCATCCAGAAGTGCTTCTTCATTTATATATTTTTGATATGTAATCCTTTGTCTAAACTCCTCCGGGAACATAAAACATTTGGATTATAATAATTCATTTTGCTGTCACGTGGCCGTTACCAATCAGAATAAAAGGTGACCAGTAAAGAGGCTGGGGATAGATCTTAATCACATCACGCTGAGCCAGTGTAAGCGCTTCCACGAGGTTATGATCCTTCAGGTAACGGTAAAAATTTACCATAAGCAGTGAGGTCGGATAATCTGCAACTGCCCACAGACTGACAATTACTGAAGAAGAACCTGCGAAGAGGAAAGCCCTGCTTAATCCTACCAGTTCGTCACCCTGATTGATATTGCCAAGACCTGTTTCGCAGGCACTCAGAGTCACCAGCTTGGCATTAATATTCATCTCAAAAACCTCGAAAACGTTAAATCTGCCATCATCCTGCTCACTGGAAGGAAACAGCAGATGTGAATAAAGCGGTTGTTCATAATCATACGTACCATGGGTTGCAAAATGAATAAAATCATAACCATCCGCATTATTCTTTACGAATGTTTCCGTACTTTGTTTTCCGAAAGCTGAGATGTTCTCAGTAAAAAGCGGAAGAATATTTCTTACTTCATCCTCTGTCCCGGGCAGACCGGCTCTGTTTTCAAGCATAACATCAGACAGAGCTATCCCCATAAATCTTGCGCCGGGTTGAACCTCCCTGCTGTTACAGACCATATAAACACTGGCCGACGGAGCATAAATAAGATAGAACTTCTGGATAAGATACTCTTCCTTGTCATCCATAAGTGCCTGAAATGGAACAAAATGGAGAGATCCATTGGGTATTATTACCAGATTATTTATATTAACAAGCTTATTTTCAACCGGGGAAATAAGAATAGAGTAGAGAGATGACAGGCCGGCTTTTGTTTCCTCAGGAAAATTTGACTGAATGGATCTTCTGGCTCTTGCAACCATTAAGGATAAAGTATCCCTGTTAATATTTACTGATCTGCTGGTGATTTCCGATTGAGTAATAATCCAGCATATTAATTCATTTGCGCTGATCCAGTAAGTAAGAACAGCCGTACCAGGTTCAAGCACCTTTTGAAGATCGCCGGGATTTACCGGATCAACAGAGACCATTTCGGCATATGCCGGATTATATAGCTTTATCCTCTGAAGAATATCTTCATATTCTGACTGGCTGTTTGCGAGAGCATCCCTTAGCTGATCTATCCCTGTTTTCCTGGATCTGCCATCACTATAGAATACTGCATCCTCTTTCTGCAGAAGCTTATAGAGTTGCTGAATTTCGATCCGTTTTTCCTGTTCAAGCGACATCAGATCACCCGGTAAAGAACCTTTGTAATCGATCTTTTTATTCGCCAGTATATCATAAAAGGCTCTTGCTCTAGCCTGTTCTGAAATCCTGAACGCTTCCACAGGTTTTTCAGTCTTTATCAAAAGCTTTATTAACCTGTCAAATACTTCCCTCTTATTATTGAAATAAATACTTTTAAACTCATCGATAGTAAGGTTCCCTCTGATTTTTTCAATTACACTTATGGAATTCCGGTATGATGCTATTGCGTTTAAGTCGTCGTTAAGCATCTCATACATTCTTCCAAGGTGATACCAGGCCTGCCATACTGTCTCAGGAAAATCGGACGCTTTACTTGCCGAATCAAGCAATGCGTATGCCATGTCTGGTTTCTCCTCATCAACGAATATCCTTCCTTTAAGTAACCTGACATTTGAAACTCCCTGTTTGTTATGGCTTTCCATGAATTTATTCCCAGACTGATCGAGAAAGATAATGGCACTATCGGAATCATTCTTCTGGATAAATAATTCCGCAATACGCAATGATGAGATAGCTTCACCGGTCACAGAGCCCTGTGATGAAAAATACTGGTTTGCACTCATTACTTCACCCAGCCGCAAGTTCAGAGAAGCCTCCAGGCTTCCGGTTTTCATGGCCAGTGTATCTTTCTCCATACGTGCTTCATTGTAGTATTTTCCGGCTTTGCTGAGATCACCAAGTTTGCTGTAAATATCTCCCAATCCTATAGTTGTCCAGATAACCTGACCCATGATCCCATAATCTCTGGCCTCTTTCAAAGCTTTCTCCTGGAACCTCAGTGCATTCTCATACTCACCTGTTTCTGAAGCAATTGATGCAAGCAGCTGGTTATGGCGTGACGTTCCCATATTTAGTTCCAGAGTCTTCTTCATAGATTGTTCAGCAAATTTTCGTGCTGAAATAAAATCACCAAGGTCAGAATGTATGTTACCAAGAGCAAGGTACGATTCCATTTCTCCTTTGGGATCATTCCCCTGCAGGAAAAGTGTCAGAGCCTTGTCAATATAATTAAGGGATATACCTGATCTTCCCATTGTTGCATATAATTGACCTAGTGCAAGATATGTGTCGGCAATCGAAAGTCTGTTTACATTCTTCAGGCTCTGATCCTTACCTTCACTCAGGGCCAGTGATTTTTCGAGTGAATTGATGCCTTTACGGCTGAATCCAAGATACACATATATTTTTCCCTCATGCCGGTAGTCTGCAATTCTGTTCAATTGATTATTGTAAATGGAATCAAGAACAATGGCTGATTGTACATGAGAAAGTGCCGGTTCATATTTTCCCATCATCTCATAACAATTGGCGATCTTCCTGTGAACGTCCGATTCCATAGACGGATTCCGATAAATTCCGAGTTTTTTACTTGCATCAAGCATAAGCAGATAGTGCTTTATTGCTTCGGTGTAGTTATGCATGTTGAAAAAAACATCTCCCTGGTTCTGTTCACGGGTAACCTTTATTGAAGGAGTTACACATGTTGTTAACAGAATTACTAGTCCTGAAAGGATCAAAGTAACAGATATTGCCGGACGCTGGAATGAGAGATGCTTCAATATATCTTTCAGCATAACAGAAACTTAAAATAAATATTGTATCATTATTTTATAAAGCGGATCTGCAGGCACATTTTTCCCTTTCAAAGGTATCCTGACTGATTCACCCAACCTGAATCTTTTTACCTGGAATACAAGGCTCGGTTCGTAAGACAACGCCCACTCGGCTGGTATTTCCTGGGTAACAATTGATTCAACTTCCCCTTTGCTTTTATCTGAAAAATTAATTTCGTTAGCAAGAGCAATCCATTCGTTAAGGTGAAGGTTCACACTCAGTCCGCTTTCAAAACGGTTCCCGAGCCTGAAGTTGCTTTCAGCATCATCCGCTGCACTGAATTTCTTTGCACCCTCGAAATTATGTTTGTACTCAATATAACCTGCGAGTGAATACGGGTATAATATCTTTCTTGCGGATATGTTAATCCCCAGGGCATATGTTCCTTCACCTACTGGCAGATCATATTTTTCAACACTCCTTATATTGGTTGGATTTTTTTCACCGGTTGGAACAGTTACGTTTATTCTTCCGGTGAGAGACATTCTTCTCTCAATCTCCTGCAGGAACTGATATGTAACTGCAAAATGACTATCCCCCAGACCAAGACCTTTCTGCCGGGTTGTTGTTACAATAGTGGTATTTGTACCTGCCACAATTTCTTTATTTTGAAATTCCTGAAGCTTGTTCCTGTATTCAGTTTTTATATCAAGCTGCAATCTGTCAGTCAATCCATACTGAAGGATTATTCCATAAGCTGATGTTGATCCCCAGGAGCTGGTAATATAATATTCTTTCTCACCCGATGCGTTAAAGTATTTATCTGCAACACGGTAGTTCATTATTATCCCTGTTCTGAAAAACCCTTTTCGCAGCGTAACAGGTTCACTGACAATAGTCTGTTGCTTAAGATCAGCCGGCACCAGCTGCCTTTCAGTCTGACATAACATTGTTGCAGGGAGGAGCATAAACAGGTAAATGAGATATGATTTCTTCATACGGCTGAATGTTTTCATTCACCTTAAGAATGGGAACATATTAAATCGTACTGTAGTAAAAAGATAAAAGGGAGCGTCACTGTTTTTTCCCTTCACCGGAAAGCCAGCATTCTGGCATATTATCAGAGTTGGAGAGATCTGTAACTCGAATCCGGGTTCAATTGTAAAAAGCCTAGTTTCGGGATTTGAATACTTATTCCCCCAGTATTCTGTCCATCCTCCGTCTGACTTCCGGTAGTTGCCACTCAGTCTTATATCGAACCATCCGGTTGCCTGATAATGAAGCGAAGTATAGATTGTTAAAGTCCTGTTAAGCAGATAACTGTAAGAGTTGTCATAATAAGAAAAGTCTCTTTCAACCAGAGCCTCTTCCCACCTTATATTTTGACCTTCTTTAGTTGGATCACTGAAAACAATACCGGTGTTAAGAGTGAATTTATTTAAAGTAAGTTTGAATGCTCCCGATAATTCATAAACAGGCACACCGAAACCATTTGTATTATTATAGTGATAGTCCACTGTATAGCTGTTTTCCTCTTTAATACCGGAAACTGCATGGGACGGTTCCTGAGGCTCATATCTGGATGAAGGAAGGTATAGTCCTCCCCTGAGTGCCAGGTCGAACCATTTGTATTCAAGCGGAAACCGGACAGCAGCTGATAAGAGTATATCTCCCATTCCCTTTACCTCAGTAAGTTTATTTACTGTTACCTGCTCAGAAGAAGGGAGAGTAGTACTCACATAAGTTGTTGATTCAGACCTTATACCTCTCTTAAGGAAATTAGTTTCAGCAGCCAGTTCAATAAAGTCTGTCAGACCATACCTAAGCTCGATAAAATAGTAATGATATACAGATCCTGTACCTGTGTTTCTTAAGTAAACTACCTCACCTTCAGAATCATAATATTGTGTCCGGACAGCAAATTTATAACCTGTGCTACCATGTAACTGACCTCTGTAAAGTGTAAGAGGTCGCTGGTTAAAAGGCATTGTAAGAAGTTGATACTTGTCCCTGCCCGGAACCTGTCCTGAAACAACATTCTTAAGTACAGAGGTTACTATTAAGATTACCAGAAAGATAAATCTAAGCATCATACTAATCACTCTAATTAATTGGTAATGTGTATCTTGCCACACCCCTGCTATATAATCCAAACCACAGGTTCCCATGTTTGTCTTCACCTATTGAATAGATACTATTCTCAGGAAAACCATTTACCTCCTTGATAGAATGGGGTATTACTCCATCAAACCTGATAAGTCCGTCGTTATACGTAGCAAACCATATATCACCTTTCCGGTCTTCAATAATATCATTAATAAAACAGCTGTCTGCTCCTGTAAATAGTGACAACTGGTGGATTCCTCTACTGTCGATCCAGGATACTGTTTTACCACCTCTTGTACCTATCCATAATCTTTCCTTACTGTCAGAAAGAAGTGCGCTGACCCTGTTATCCGGCAGATTGTCGGCAGCTGTTAAATAGGAGTAGCCCGATCCGTCCCATCTGATCAGTCCGTTATCTGTTCCCAGCCAGATATTTCCGTCCGCATCTTCTTCAATAACGTTAACATTCTTATAGGTTTCCGAGTAGGTTTTTACAAAACCGCTACCATTATTAACATAAAAGCCCTGTTCTTTTGTTCCCACCCATATCCAGCCATTGGAAGCCACTTTTATTGTATTGATATACATACTTGTTACAGAATCAACATATGAGTCCCACTCATTCTCATCATTAAGGATTGATATTCCTTCGGATGTACCGAAAAGAATTTTGCCATCTGCATCCTCAGCCAGGCAATTAACTATGTTGGTAAGCAGGGGGCTGTTGGCTGTGCGGAAATATATCCAGTCGCTGCCGTCATATTTTGCGGTTCCGTATCCCGGGAATGTAAACCACAGGTTATCACGGCTGTCGCGTTTTATTTCAGTGACCTCGTTAGAAGGCAGTCCGTCGGTAGTATCAAACAGTGTCCAGATGCCTGCTTCTGCCGGATCCAGAAGGTCATATTCGCTATGTTCACAGCTGTTACTAAGTATCAGTGGTATAAATATTCCTGCGACTATACCAATGTTCCGGAGGATATTAGTCTTTCGCATATTTTCACTCTTTACGTAAAACTACAGATATACCAGTCTCAAATTTCATTCCAATTATTTAATAATTATCATTTTATACGTTATCAACAGCGAAAAGTATAAATTTTTTCAGAATTTTTGATTAACAGCTGAAATTCATTTATGAGAAAAATATCAACCAAAGGAGTGTTTAAGAAATGTTTAACCATGGTGTTACACAGAGCTATCATTCTGAATCCCATCATTTTTTGACGAATGTTTGCGCCAGAGGAAGAATACGGGGATGCCAAGCAGGACAATAATAAGACCAGGGAATGTATAGTTTGGCTTATAAATCAATAGAATGATCATTATTGTTAAAGTGGTTAGAATATAAAATGCAGGAATAAAAGGATAACCAAAGGCCTTGTATGGCCGCGGAATATCAGGTCGTTTGGCCCGTAAAATAAATATTGCCATGATGGTTAATGAAAAGAATATGAGAACCGCAAATATGACATAATCAAGGAGGTCGCTATATGTGCCTGAAAGACACAGCAAAACAGACCATATACACTGAACCGCCAGAGCAAAGCCGGGGACACCTTTTTTATTGAGTTGTCCGACCTTCCTGAAAAATAATCCGTCTTTAGCCATGGCGTAATAGACCCTCGGCCCTGCGAGAATGAGGCCATGATTACAGCCAAAGGTGCTGATCATAATGAAGACAGCCATTATTATGGCAGCGTAATCACCAAAGACAACACTCATGGCAGAAGTAGCTACCCGGTCGTCGGTGGCAAACTGTATTCCCCGGCTTAAAACATCTGTACCCTCTGGTGAACCTGACAATGGCAGAATTTTAATATAGACGAAATTTGTAAAAAGATAAATTACAGAAACGATAAGGGTACCAAATAACAGGCTCAGAGGCACGGTCCGTTTTGCATTTATCACCTCGCCTGAAATATAGGTGACATTATACCACGCATCCGACGCAAATAATGAACCTACCAGAGCTGTACCAATTGCTGCTACCAGGCTAAAACCGGCCAGAGGAATAACCTGGTTATCAGGACCAATCTGGTTTGCCTGCCAGAAGACCTCTTTGTTAATCTCAAATGAACTTATCGCTTTTGTTGCAAAGAATCCGATCAGTATTACTCCGAAAAGAGAAATAACCTTTGTCGATGTAAAGAAATTCTGTACCGTTTTACCAGTTACAATCCCCCTTGTATTAAGCCATGTAAGGAAGGTTATCATTACAATTGCAAGTAACTGTGTTGTGGTTATATTTAATTTCCCGATTTGCAATAAAATATTTTTATCAGATATCCATGGAAACAAGATCCCTGTAAATTTGGCAAAAGCAACACCAACAGCAGCTATTGAACCTGCCTGGATTACAAGAAATGTCGTCCATCCAAAAAGAAATCCGATCAACGGGTGATAAGCTTCCTTCAGGTATACATATTGTCCTCCAACCTCCGGCATCATGGCAGCCAGTTCACCATAGCTCAATGCCCCTATCATTGTAATGATTCCGGTAATAAGCCATACAACCATCAGCCATCCTGGTGAACCAACATTTCTGGCTATATCAGCACTGACAATAAATATTCCTGAGCCAATCATTGCTCCGGCAACAATAGAGATACCATCAAAAAGGTTTACCCGTTTTTTTAGCAGATGGTTTTCTTCCAGCATATTGTCAGTTTATAAGCTAACAAAAATAATTAAACAATTAAGAAAACAATGTTATTGAAAATCTTTGTTATTATATTTCCATAACAAACTGAAGCACTCAATAACTGGCTGGTTAATAAGCTTAAAGGTCAATAAAATAACTTTTTATACTAAAAAAGTACAAGAGTTGGCTCTGTTTAACTTACCGGTTAAATAACGTTTTTATCTTTTCAAGTACACGACTGGTTTCAGGGGCATCAAGTTTACCTGCCCTTATATCACACATAAATTCTTCGCCCGGAGCAAGAATTTTGATATTACCTTTCTCTTTTTCTGTATGATAGCCTTCAGTCTCACATGTGCCAGGTTCAACTATTGCCATTGCTTCATGATCGGGGGTAATAGAAATCCAGCGGGTAGCTCGAGGAAGCTGTTTTTTCAGGTGACAGACAAAATCTGAATTCCCATCAGGATGCACCTGAAGAGTATAACATTTCCCATCGTCATCAGCAGAATAGTCAATATAGAAGCAGAGTTCAGGATCAGCCTTCAACTCGTTTGTAATATTGTGATGAAGGGTTGGATCTGACTGCAGGGCATTGACTAATTCCATGTAGCCGGGTCCGGGTTTGATATGAGAAGGGATACTTGATCTGCTCCTGACTACTTTAGGAGAGTACTCAGCGCTGTATTCGAGCCGGCTTTCTATTACCGGCTTAAAATTAATATGACATACATACATAAGCTCCATCGGCTTATTACCTGTATTCCTGATCTTCATCGAGATTTCTATTTCAGAAGAATCTGCCCGTAATTTAACCACGGGATTAGCCGAATATTGAGGACCAAAAAATTCCTTATATTCATAACTCCCGCATAATGAAATATATGATCCGTTCTTATCATTTCCAATATTAATCCAGGCATTCTGGTATGGAGCATTGGGCAACTCCCCATGGAGAGGATGGTTATCGCCGGGTGAAGGTGCTCCAACCCTCAATGCCCCGCAGTGGAGCATGAAGCTTCCAAATGTCTTTAAGAAATCGGTGGTGTTAACAGGCTCATTGAAAGCCGTCTTCATCCCAAGCTCCCTTCCGTCAAACTTTGCTCTCCATATCTGCTGGCCCTGGTAAGGAAGAAGCTCAATGCTCCCCCTGCCGTTCACAAACCGGATTCCGCAAACACCTGTCCTGTACCTGAAAAGGGAAGCGTTCAACTCTTCAGATTCAATTACTTTCTTCTCTTCCGGATGAAAGAACCCGGATTCCAGGTTGAATTTAATCTCATTCATAACTAAACTTTTTACACAAATTAATAAAATTATTCTCCATCGCTTCAATCGTGTCAATTAAATCTTTATCAACCTCTTCAATAAATCCGCACAATTTGACCAGCACATTTCTGATTCCTTCTTCATATAGTCGAATGAATTCTGTGTCTTCCGTCGAGATCCGGCCGTTTTCATCAGTAGCTCTGAAATGGCAGGCAGATAGAAGCACCTTCAGGATCCTATCGTATGGCATATTTACTGACCGGGCCATACGGATTGCACCAACAATCCTGTCATCCGGACCGAGCTTGCGTTTAAGGTCGCATCCTACCCTGTATATTGTATCGCCAAGGGCTTTATTCCTGAAGCGGTAAAGCAAGTCGTCAATATGCTCAGATAATGATCCCATGGAGAATTCACCAGACCATGCTGCCATTAGAATGTCCGCGGCCTGAAGCATTGTATTCCTCACAAATTTATATATTTCCGGCACATCGAGAGCCTGCCATGTATAGGTCAGGTTTTTATCATAAATAAACCCATAATAGGCCACAGATGCATGACCCAGGTTATGGATGAACAATTTCCTGTCGGTCCATGCTTTCATATTATCTTTCGGATCGAGTCCTTCCACATCGGGAATAGAATTCTTAAAAGCTTTTTTATCGATTATAAGTGTGTTATATGGTTCGGCATAAACTCTGAGCATATCCTCTTCGATATTCTTTTGCGGCATTATCGGTACCATTTTACCGATGCTGGTCTCAATAAGTCCGACTAATCTATCTATAGGGTAATATCCCGGTAACAGCCTTGCGAGCTGTTCATGAAAATAATTGGCTGCATTCCGCATATTCTCGGCAATGATTATATCAACAGGCACGTTGTTGCGGGCCTCATATCTCATCAGGAGTCCCTTTGCAAGTACCTTCATAACATCGGGCAGACCTCTGAGGCCCACGCTTACACAGACAATTCGTGCATCTGCTATTTCGTCATAAACCATATTTATATCAGCAGCATAGACCCCTCTGACATTTAGAACGGTAATTTTCTTATCCTTTTCTGACTTAATTATTATATCATACTGCCTGCGACGGTTAAGTTCATCAATCAATACTTTGTTTATATCAACAAAAACCACTTCGAACCCGCTTCGGCTGAAAAGCTGACCGATGAATGACCTGCCTATTTTACCTGCACCGAAAAGGACAAGCTTGTTCATTATACAAAAAAAGTATTAATAACCAATCTGTTCCAGATATCTGTTTCTTATTTCTCCAATCTTCTGGATTTTCTCTCTGATGAAGTTTTCGAAAAAGGTTCCTCCTATATAAGAACAGGTAAATCCACCTGATGCTACAGCCCATGACAGGGCGGAAATAAGATCAAAATTTTTTCTGTATGATTGAAGCTGGAGGGCAAGTGATGTTATAATGCCTCCTGTAAAATTGTCACCGCAGCCGGTTGTGTCTCCAAATGCCCTGAACCCGGGTGTCACCAGGTCTGAAACGGGGAAATATGAAAGCTGCATCTTGTTGAACAACCCACCATTTGAGTAAGCCGCAATATTCCCGGCTCCGTTGGTAATAAAGAATGAAGAGACATTATTCCCGATAAAGAATCTGGCTGCCTTTTCATCATCAGTTTCTCCGCTAATTCGCAATGCCTCCTCCCTGTCCATTATGAGCACATCAACAAGCTGATAATCCCTGACAAGAGGCCATGACTTATCCGGATTATTTTTTTCATTCCTGAAATCAAATACCGTATTTACCAGAGTAAAAGCATTACTCTTTTTAGCTTTTCTGAGAAGACTCTCCAGATTGTCGTGAATATGAGGCACAAGTGCTGTTCCACCAAAACAGACAATATCGGAGCTAAAAAAAACATCATCCAGAATGTCAGGTAAAAAGTCCCATGCGGCACCGATATTGTTAATAAATGTTCGTTCACCATGACCACCGGCAAATGAGGGATCTGATAACACATGAGTAAAAGGCGTTGGTTTATTGCTTCTTTTAATATAAGCACTTACATCTAAAGGAGTCTTCTTCACAAGCCCGAGTATCTTTTCAGCAGTCTCATCATTACCGAGGCTGCCATAAAATCTTACTTTGTAATCTTCAGAATAAAGCATCTGTGAAGTATGAATAAATGACACCAGACCCGGACCACCTACATTAAAAGCATCAGGTTCTTTGTCACCGGAGATATCTTTCAAAATTTCAGAATACGGGATACCTGCAAAATCTTCAAGCTCTTCCGTGAAAACCAGCTTACCAGGAGAGAGGCCTCCATCGCCGGATTTTTTCGACAGATATTTTCTGAACCCGGATTTGCTAAAATCTATGCCGGTATACAGGAAGTCTGCGAGTGCGCATCCGGTTCCTGAAATGGTTATTTTGTCCCGACTCATTCTTTATAGATATCTGGAATAGTCTGAGACCAGGAGATGAACCGGTTTCTCATTTTCGATGACCGCGGGGAAACGGCCTACAGGTTTATAGAAACGATTATCGGAAGTGTCGTCATTAACGGCACTTACCTCACCTACCAGCACTTTCCCTTTACCTTTTTCACCATAAAACCGGTGGTACAGACCCTGCTCAAGACAAATACTTTCACCAGGTGTGAGAATAAGGATTCCACCTGAATCTACCGTTCGTAGAATTCCATCGGTTTTAACGGTAACAGGAGTATCAGATAAATCCTCCTTTTCATCGGAGTTATAAAGCTCTATCACAAGATTTCCTCCCCCCCGGTTAATTATATCTTCCATCTTGCTCCAGTGCAAATGCATAGGTGTCTCCTGCATCTCCTCAACGATCATTATTTTCTCAGCGTAGGGTTTTTTGTCCTTTCCCGGATTACCGTTCCGTGTTGTGAACAGTATCAAACCGCATTTCTGAAAATCATTAAAACCAAAATCAGTAAGATCCCAACCCATCATATTATCAACTATTTCTCTGCATGTTTCATACTGACCTTTCCACTCTTCAGGTTTCCAGAAAGCCCATGGCGGAAGCTTGAAATTCATCCGGTCAAAAAATTCAATAGAACTGATTATGAGATGGTTAATTTCACTTCTTTTCATAACAGTACTAATTTTCCGGTAATATAAATTATAAAAAGGATACTGGTAATGCAATTTAATAATATATGAGTAAAGGCAAGATAAATAATGCTTAAATTTGATCGATCAGGAGTCACTTATTAAATCTTTTAAATTTAATCTGAAATTCCTCATTCAGCTATGCTTCGTTCGGATTGTCATTCCGAACGAAGTGAGGAATCTCTAACATTAGTCGGACACTATTGAAAATTAATTTACATTAAAAGACGGGAATAAAACCTCACTTCCGGTTGTCAGTAAATAAACCCATCAGGTTTATCTTAATATAACTCTAAAACAAAAATCTTAAATCCTATGAAAAAATTTGTTCTGATTTTTACAATTCTCTTCTTGTTTTTTTGTGCTTCGGCACAAAAGTTCACTGACCTTGCCAAAACTCCACCTATGGGATGGAACAGCTGGAATAAATATCATTGTGATGTCAGCGAAGTACTAATCATGCAAATGGCTGATGCCATGGTCAGCAGCGGCATGAAAGATGCCGGTTATGAATACGTGGTGATCGATGATTGCTGGCAGGTTTCACGTGACGAAGACGGTAATATTGTCGTGGATCCGGAACGTTTTCCTCATGGTATGAAATACCTGGCGGACTACGTGCACTCAAAAGGTCTGAAGTTCGGGATTTATTCATCTGCCGGGACAGTGACCTGTCAGAGACGCCCCGGCGGGCGCGGCCATGAGTATCAGGATGCCCTTATGTATGCCAAATGGGGTGTCGATTATTTGAAATACGACTGGTGTGGCAGCAGTACCCAGAATGCCCCGGCTTCATACACAACCATGCGTGATGCTCTCTATGCAGCAGGCAGACCGATTGTATTCAGTATTTGTGAATGGGGAAGTAACGATCCCTGGGAATGGGGCAGTGAGATTGGTCATCTATGGCGCACTACCGGCGACATAAGTGATAACTGGAACAGTATGATCAGCATATTTGAGCGGCAGGAAGGCCTTGCAAGATATGCAGGTCCGGGAAGCTGGAATGATCCCGACATGCTTGAAGTCGGCAATGGAGGAATGACTACTGAAGAGTACAAAACCCATTTCTCTCTCTGGTGTATGCTTGCATCACCGTTGATGGCCGGGAATGACCTTGCCAACATGGATCCTGAAACAAAAGACATACTAACGAATAAGGAGATGATTGCCATCAATCAGGATACTCTGGGAGTACAGGCCACATGCTACAGGGACAACGGCAATTACCAGATATGGGTTAAAGGGCTGTCAAACAACGAAAAAGTTATTTGCCTGTTGAATAAGAGCGATGAAAAGAAATCAGTGCTGGTCGATTTTGCTCTTCTGGCTCAGGTCAGAACCATGACACGCAGATTCAGACCTCCCTCAGGAACAACAGGATTTGGAGCACCCGGTGGAGCCGGAGTACCCGGCGTACAAAGAGCACGCAGAGGAGCACCTCTCACAATTGATAATTACCGTGTAAGGGATTTATGGGAACATAAAGACCTCACTCTGAAGGAATCATCAATGTATATTGACCTCGATCCTCATTCAGTGAAAGTGTACCGTTTTATTAGAAAGTAAATTGATAATAAAGCAAATATAGGGGGGAGTTATAACATTCAGTATAACAATAAGTCCCCCTTGGGGGATTTAGGGGTGAAAAAAACAGGAGGGACTTTCTCAACAGCCCCATCAATTCATAATCTGATATATCTACAAATCAACCAGTACTTTACCGGATTCTTTAAGTAACCCGGTGGCCCACTTGATTATAATAAATGAACTTATAACTGCGGCAATAGTATCGATATATGTTATGTTCCATATCATTGCTGCTGTTAGTCCTGTTATTGCCGCAATGCTGGTAATAATGTCGGCCAGGACGTGGAAATAGGCTGCTTTAATGTTGTTATCCGCTTCGGCTTTGTCGTGCCGTAGTAAAACAACACTCAAAAGGTTAACAATTAATCCTGCAAATGCAACTATAATTGCTTCTTTGTACTCTATCTCAACAGGCAGGATAAACCTCTTTACTGCCTGAATTATAATAAAGATGGCAAAGACCAGCAAAACCAGGCTGCTGGTATATCCTGAGAGGGAGAGTATTTTGTCTGTACTGTTGTCGTATTTTGAATTGTCAGATAATCTTCTGACGATTATATAAGCAATCCAGCTGAGTCCGATTGCCAGAACATGTGATCCCATATGAATACCATCGGCCAGCAATGCCATTGAACCGGTTGCCAGGCCGGTTACAATCTCAACTATCATCGCTACTGCAGTGAGCAGTACTACCCATCTGGTCTTTCGTTCAAATTTCTCTAAAGGAGTCACAAGTGCTTTTTTATTAACTAACAAATGAATCAGTGAGTATGTTTAACTGACAGGACCGTTGCAGCTATTAATAAGATCAACGTTGTTTACAGCGTAGTAACCTTAAAAAGACTAACGTAGTTACTAAAAAGATCAGCGTAGTTTCTAAAAAAACTCGGCGTAGTTTGAAACTACGCCGAGCACTTTAACAGTTCAACAAAATATCAATTTTCAAACGGCACTTCTCTACCACTAAGTCTTACACGTCCTGTCAGCACTTGTGTAAACTGAGGATCGAGGTAACCTTTGAAGCCGGGTTGCTTGCCGCCGATAGAAATTGTGAAATAACCAGGCTCAATAACTCTTTTATCTTCTTTATTAATGATTGAAAATTGTCTTGGTTCAAGTATAAATTCCACCTCTTTGCTTTCACCCGTATCCAGTGTTATTCTTTCAAATCCTTCAAGCTGTCTGATCGGCCGTGGAGTGGAAGCTTTCTCATCGGTAAGGTATAACTGGATAACCTCATCACCGGCTTTTTCACCTGTGTTTGTAACTGTCACTTTAACAGGCACTTTCTCTCCTGCCGTAACTTTTTCGGGTATAAGCAGGTTGCTGTATGAGAAAGAGGTATAGCTTAATCCGTAACCGAAAGGATATAATGGTTCCTGGTCAAAAAACCTGTATGTTTTGCCCTTCATATCATAATTCTCAAAAGCAGGTATCTGATCTATCGCTTTATAGTATGTTACCGGAAGTCGTCCGGCCGGATTATAATTACCAAAGAGAACATCAGTGACTGCATTACCACCCTCCTGCCCGGGGTATCCGGCAAGTAGAATTGCCGCAGCTTTCTCCTGGACTTTATTAACCGATAAAGCACCTCCGTTCATAAGAATCACTATTACGGGTTTACCTGTGGCAGTCACAGCTTCAAACAGTTGCTCCTGTACAGCAGGAAGATTAAGATTAGTTCGGTCTCCACCCAGGAATCCCTCAATCTTGATGCTCATTTCTTCACCCTCAAGGCGCTGGGAAAGTCCGAGAACAAGAACAACCGCATCTGCTTCTCTCGCTGCCCTCACAGCTTCCTCAGTAAGGTTAGGGCGAGGTGGTGCCCATAAAAGCTTCATATCAGCATCACCGGCATAATTTCTGTACAGGGCTTCAATTTTATATTTTTGACCTGCCTGAAGGTCTGCTGAATACTCTTTATGAAATGCATGATGTTCATTCCTGTCAGCGATTATCCTTTTTCCGTCAAGCAGGATTTCATATCCCGATGAACCCCATCCCCCAAGTGCATAGGTTCCTGTTTCGGGAGGGACAAGATAAGTGGTCCAGTGCACTCCAAAATCATCATCAGCCATGTCATACCTGGGAGATAGATGTTCCCAGTAGAAATTTATCTGGTCATCAACTCTGGTAAAAACCGGGTCCCCTTTCATCTCCCTGTTGTCAAAATACTCCCCAAAGGCTCCCTGCCTGCCATCAGGTGTCTGAAGGTATCTTGACGGAATAACTGTAAGATTATGAATTCCTTCTGCAAGATCACTTCCTTCAGCATATACGATAGTGGTTTCAGGCTTCAGCTTGTTTTTAATCCCTTTAAGAATTGTTACAGGATCTTTAGGGATGCCGTTATAATTGCCAATAAGTGATTCAAAATTGTCGGCATTCGGACCGATAACAGCAATTGTTTTTATATCTTTATTAAGCGGAAGAATATTATTTGAATTCTTAAGAAGTACAACAGATTTCTGTGCTGCACGTCTGGCCAGTGTTTTATTATAATCGGAACAATTTACAAAAAATGGTATCTGAGCATAGGGAACCATTTCATCGGGATCGAACATCCCAAGCTTAAACCTTGCTGTAAAAATTCTCTTTGCAGCAATATCAATGTCATCTTCAGTCAGCAAATCACGTTCAATGGCTGCCATAAGATTCCCATAATCAAAACCGCATTCGAGGTCGGTCCCTGCCTTAACTGCCTGGGCTGCTGCCTCTGCTGCATCTTTCGCATAATTCTGGTATTTGTAAAAGTCAGAGATAGCCCAGCAATCTGATACGATATACCCTTCAAATCCCCATTCGTTACGAAGGATCCCGTACAGTATCGGATTGGCGCAGCATGGAAAATCCCTGAACATATTATAGGCACCCATCACCGAGTAAGCTCCGGCATCAACGATCAGTGTACGGAATGCGGGGAGGTATGTCTCCCTGAGATCAACCTCACTTACTTTTGCATTAAAAGAGTGTCTTAATGGTTCAGGACCGGAATGTACCGCATAGTGTTTCGCCGTGGCAACTGTTTTGAGGTACGTCGGATCATCTCCCTGCATACCCCTGACAAACTGGTAGCCCATCCTTCCAGTCAGGTACGGATCCTCACCGTATGTCTCATGACCTCTACCCCACCGTGGATCGCGGAATATATTGATATTCGGCGACCAGAATGTAAGTCCCTGGTATATACCTCTTTTGCCTCTTCGCTGGAACTCGTGATACTTGGCTCGCGCCTCATCTGAGATAGTATTGGCGACATTGTACATCAGGCCCTCATCCCACGAGTTGGCAATGGTTATTGATTGTGGGAACACCGTGGCGTAGCCTGCTCTGGCCACTCCATGCAGTGCCTCGTTCCACCAGTTGTAAGCAGGAATTCCCAGACGGGGAATAGCCGGAGCAGTGTAAAGAAGCTGGTCAGCTTTCTCTTTTAGTGTCATCCTGGATATCAGATCTGCAACTCTTTCTTCAATAGAAAGAGAGGGATCCTGAAAGGGATAGGTGTTAACAGACTGTTGAGCTTTAACGAGATAAAAGCTCCCTGTAAAACATGCAAACAGAATAAAGGTTAATGCTTTTTTCATAACATCCGGTATAAATGATGATTGAAAAGTTAAGAAAAAATGCCGAATATTAAAAACTAATTTTTTGAATACTAACCGAAGTATAGTTATATACAAGTAAATTAACTGACTAATAACCTGTGAGTTGTTTGTCAGGTAAATTATCTCCACTCTTCCCCGGCTTCCAAATCACTCATTTGATATTCCACAGAAGTAACGGCAACCGATTCTTTATATAGTTCATTGAAATCCGGTAATGATAAGTCACTTCCTTTGCGAAGGAAGACAGGCTGCTGATGAAGAGGGGCATCAACTTCAAGATATTTTCCACCCTGATATTCCTGGTTATCCCAAAGGTTAACCCAGGTTTCGCCCGCTGGCAGGTAGACCAGTTGTTTTGTTTTTCTATTCTCCCATACAATGGATACAAGCAAATCATCTCCAAATTTAAAGGTTTCCCAATCGTTCCAGCTGCCATCCTGTTCCGGGTATTCCAAAAACAGAGGCCGGACAATGGGCATTCCTGTTTCACTGGCCTCCTTTGCCAGATTGTACACATAATCAACCAGGCTCATTCTCAGGTTGGTGTAGAAGCGCCAGACAGCCAGTAATTCATGATCGTAAGAGGGTTGGCTATCCATTCCCCAGAAACCACAGTTATTAGTTGGACCCACCTCCATAATTGGAGAAAAGCAAGCAAAACCTAACCATCGCATGGTCACTTCTCGCTGGAGGCGTTTGGGATAACCTCCGGCATCAGATCCCCATACAGGATAGC
>Ga0315552_1000827_pt1 | contig 19175 bp, 18 predicted proteins | sample SalMarSW160170MG_2_FD_203102 | JGI IMG/M metagenome (GOLD analysis project Ga0315552, IMG submission 203102) | Salt marsh sediment microbial communities from the Plum Island Ecosystem LTER, Massachusetts, United States - Salt Marsh Sediment SW1601-70 ...
CCCAAGGCTCAACAGCAGAAACAGTGCCGCCATTGTCAGTAATAAAACGACTCACGCCATCAATTATGCCATCGGCGGCCTCTTTGGCCACCTCCGGACTGATAATCACCACCAGTTCGTAATCACGGGGATTCTTATCTTCTTGAGCTGTCATATTCTCCTCTATCAACTTGGTGAGACATTATAACACACATAAAGAAACGCAAACAACATCTTGGGATACCCCCCAGCCAGCTTGACACGATAGCACACCCCCTGATAGACTTTGGCTACTGGCTAAAGGGTCCCACTACCAACCCGTGACCACTTCATAAGATAAAGGCCCCGTGGTGTAGCGGTCTAACATGCCACCCTGTCACGGTGGAGATCGGGGGTTCGAATCCCCCCGGGGTCGCCACTTCCCCCCATTAAGGCGAAAGCAGCAGTTTAAGAAATCTCCTTCTCTATATAACGGAAGAATTCCGGCCGGAAGGGGTCCCACCGCCCCACCAGACGGTCAAAGGCAGGCTCAGGGAAATTTTCCTTAAATATCCGGTAGTAGTACAGTTCCTCCACGGAAGATAGCCAGGGATTACCCTCTATCCGGTTATGCTCTGCCAGTTCTTTTTCGGTGATGTGTTCCTCGGCTATTTTACGCATAATATAGGCCACCCCCGACCCCTGGACAAAGAACCGCTTGGTCTGGTAGATGATATGTTCGGGCAGGGAGTCCTCGAAAGCCTGGCGCAGGACCCACTTGCCGGCCTGTTCCTCACCGTGAATCTTGCACTCCAGCGGAATCTTCAGGCAGAAGTCCATCACCCTGGTATCTAGAAAGGGGGTGCGGGTCTCTATGGAGTTGGCCGCTGCCAGTCTATCCAGCCCCCGCTACCAAAGATAATTTAGGGGCACCGCCAAGAGCGGTGCCTTTTTTGTTTATGCTATAATTTAGATTGTATGCCCCATTTAGCCCATCGCTGGGCAGACAGAAACCGAACGAAGGGAAAATGACGTTATGCCACGTAAAAGGTCACCCGTATTTTACCCTGCCCTGCTGGTTATAGACATGCAGAACGGCTTCTGTATGTCCGGAGGTTCGTACGAAGAGTACGGATGCTCTATTGGAGCTGATATCAAGGCGTACAGGAAAATAATACCCAATGTTGCGCGGGTGATAGCTGCCTGTCGTGAAACACAAATACCCATTTTCTACACCCAGCAGGTTAGAGAGAAATCGGGCATAGACCTTTACACACGACTGCACCGGATTATACCAAGCAGAAGAGCAGAATTCCTCAGGATACCCGCATGCGTGCGGGGAACATGGGATGCGGAGATAATCGATGAACTTAGACCAATGAAGAGCGACCACATAGTCGTTAAGAGACGAGATTCCACCTTCCAGGACACCGAACTCGACCTGTGGCTAAGGAGCGCCTATGTTGATACGCTTATATTTACCGGCGTAGACACCGGAATCTGTGTAGACAATACCCTAATGGACGGATTCAATCTGGGTTACGACGTAATACTGGTGGAAGATGCCACCGCATCTTCCTGGTCAGGGATAGGTAAGGCTACTATAACTAAGGTTAAGGGCTCATACGGCTGGGTATTGAAAACAGATAAACTCATAGAGATGCTGCACGCTTATAAATCCGGAGACGGAGCCTTTAAATTCCCTGTATAGCCACCATTTTTGATAGTCAGGCCATATAGCTCCCGCTACCAAAGAAGTTTACAGGAGGGCAATTTACATGGGAGCTAAAGAGCCAAAAAGTTTGAAGGCACAGGCCGTATCTCAACCGGTTTTCGCCTGCTGAAAAGAATCCAGCACCTTAATGGCGTGAAAACCATGAGTTCACACAAACCGTCATTTTGTTCATCGGGGCACGCAGCTACAAAGTTATGTTCTCGACTCTTACCTCGATTCGGCAGGTGTTTCCTCGCGGCTATGCTTCAGATCACCGTCCATGGTACCCCGCACTTGCTCTCTTTCCTCAGCAAAATCAAAGCCAGTCCAGATGCCGATGGAGCCGAGCACCGAGTCCTGCGGGTGATACTGGCGGAAGATTTTAAAGTAGTAGGCTGCCTCACGGCTGTTAATGGTGGCATCAGGGTTTTCCGCCTTGATGCGTTGGTATTCATCCTCGCTTACCTCGCTCTCGGCTAAAGTTTCGCCGAGGCTTTCACAGCCAGCACCCTGCGTGTACTGTACCTTATAGCGCCATAGAATGTCATCGGGGAGGTAACCGGTATCTTCAAAAGCCTTACGCAAAATCCACTTCTCTATCTTATCGCCTACTTTTTCCGACTCGCGTATCTTAAGTTCAGGTGGAATCTTCATGGCAAGGTCAATCATCTCCACGTCCAGGAAAGGCACCCTCAGCTCAAGGCTGAAAAGCATACCCATGCGGTCGGCGCGCTGCAGGTTGATGTTGTGCAGATTGCCGATGCAGCGCTTTGCCTCTTTATTTAGTACGTCCGTGGGATAGTGCTTCATGTAGTGATAGCCGGTAAATAACTCGTCGGCACCTTCGCCAGTCAGCACCACTGTTACGTGCTCCGCAGCCAGCTTACAGGTAAAATAACAGGGAACGGCACATCTCACCAGCGATGGGTCATAACTTTCCAGCTTTTGGATGACAATTGGCAGCGCTTGGTAATATTCGTCCTCAGTAAAGATAAGTTCGTGGTGCTCGGAGCCGATATGTTTAGCGGCAATACGGGAAGCCTTAAGGTCATCGCTCTCACTACCGTTTTCGTCCTTCATTCCTACCACAAAGGTATGGAGATGTGGAATCTCCTCGGCGGCTATGGCCGCTACCAGGCTGCTATCGATGCCGCCGCTGCAGAAAGAGCCCACGTGGATTTCTTTATCCGACAGCAGCCGTTTTTTCACCGCCCTGACGAAAGTTTCCCTGATGAGCTTACAAGTCTCTTCGACATCGGTCAGCATATGGTCCTGGATTTCCGGTATCTGGTAGTACTCTACAAATCCTTCTCTGGGGGTATAGTAGTGTCCAGCAGGAAATTCGTGCACTTGGTCAACACCGGCCAGTGTCATTGCTCCCAGTTCAGAGGTGAAGTAGAGATTATTATTCACATATCCATAATAGAGCGGCTTGATGCCGATAGGGTCGCGCGCCAGCATGAAGTCGTCGCCGTCGAAGATAGCAAAGGCGAACATCCCGTCCAGTTCTTTCACACATTCCGGCCCCTTCTCCTGATAGAGATGGAGAATGACCTCAGTATCAGAGTCAGTTGTGAACTGGTATTTATCAGCCAGTTTATCCCTGAGTGTTTTGAAGTTATATATCTCACCGTTGCAGATAATGCCCGTCCGGCCGCCGTTGGTCAGAATGGGCTGGCGGCCCTTGGCCACATCGACGATAGACAGTCTGGTGTGGCCGAAAACTGTATTATTAAACGTATGGATGCCGCGGTCGTTGGGACCACGGTGGGGAAGAGCGTCCAGCATTTTATTAATAGTTTCCGTATCTCTTGTTCCAAAACATCCGGCTATTCCGCACATAAATTTTCACCTACCTTTTAATAACTGTATTAATTTCGCTCTCCTTAAACTCTTCCAGCACCTTGATGGCGTGAAAACCATCCAGGCAATAGACATCGGCGCCTATCTTCCGGGCATACTCGTCAGACACCGCCGCCCCCCCGATGAGAACCTTGACCCTACCCCTTAAGCCGTTATCTTTCAGGGCTTCGATAACCACCCCCATTCCGGTCATGGTGGTGGTAAGCAGCGCCGATAGACCCAGGTAATCGGGGCTTTCCTTCTTGATAAAATCAATAATCTTTTCTGTGGGCACATCAGTACCCAGGTCGTTTACTTCGTAGCCCGCCCCTCTGAGCAGTATGGCGACGATATTCTTGCCGATGTCATGGATATCCCCCTGCACGGTGGCGATGGCGAATTTCCCCTTGGTCTCGACTTTGGCCGCCTCCAGAATCGGCTTAAGGATATCCATCGCCTCACCCACCGCCTCCGCCGAAGCCAGCATATCCGGGATAAAATACTCTTTGCTGGAATACTTCTCCCCCACCACCCGCATCCCCGCCGTCAGCGTATTGATTATCTCCTCCAGCGAGATCTTTTTCTCCAGCGCCAACCGGGTCAACTCCACCACCCCCGGTGTCCCCGATAGCTTCTCATCTATACCCTCATCTTGCTGGGTCTTCCTTCCTTGGATAACATTCTCTTTAAGCCGGGCAATAATATCGCCTTCAGTCATATCTGTTTCCCTTCTTTATAAACGTTCAGCCTGGGCAACAGGCCGGGAATCTCCTGGAATATCTTGGCCGTGGTATCCGGGGCTATATGCTCCACAGGTTTGGCCAGAAGCTCGTTCATCCTCTGGTGGGCCAGGGCAAAAACATCGTCGCTTTCCCCATCCCCTTCAAAGGGATAGGGCGCCGATATTTCCCCGCTTCGCATCACCTGGCGAATATAGCGGATATACAGCTTCTGCGGTGTTTCCACCACCTCTCTTATCTGCTTCATGGTTTCCTCAAGCTCCTGCTGATTTATCCTTGGGGTTTTAAGAAAAAACTTGATCATCTGGAAGTGGGCATCGTCCAGCACCGCCTGGAGCAGGCAGAAAACGGCGTTGCAGTCGAGGAGGCCGTAGGCGCAGTGCAGGAACTGGGGCCCGCTCAAGGTCACCAGGATATCGGAAAATAACCTCTCAATAGATGCCTGCTGCCCCGGTATCTTGGTATCGCATACCCCGGAGGTGGAATAGTTGGGCATCTTATAGAACCGCGCCATCTGAACACAGTCAATGTTATACTGGCTGGTCTCCACCGAGCCGTAGGAATCGCTTAAGGTATCCATCCGCGCCCTCACCGGCACGCTGCCGTAGAGCATCGGCGTTCCTTTATTTACCAGCTGTCCCAGGGTTACGCCGGCCAGAACCTCGGCATTTATCTGGGCCATAATACCCGCCTCTTTGATGGGGGCCGTTGTCCCCGCCTGCGGGGATGACGAAACTGCGGTGGGCAGTCCCCTCCGGCAGATCTCAATAAAGGTATCGGTGGTATCGGCAACGAACTGCAGCGGGCTCTTGACCAGGCAGGTGATAAAAGAGATGATGGGGTTTTCTTTGAGCGCCTCTTCTCCCCCGGCTATCAGCTCGGCCATTCTCACCACGTTGTCCAGCTGTTCCAGCTTGGTCAGCCCGGACATAAAATGCTTGGTGGTGTTATTCAGCGAGGCGAAGAACTTGTTAACGTCCTTATTATCCTCGGTGATATCTTCGTCCTGAATGTTTACGGTGCGGATGTAGCCGTCCAGTGTCTCCAGGTGCTCACAGACGTGAGCCGACTGGCAGAGGTCGGCCACGGTAGCGCGCCGGGGGTGAAACTCCGGCACCTTAATCTCAACACCACTGTCAGATTTCTTGACATAGGTGGGAAAATCAACATCCAGCCAGATATTAGTCTCCGAGCCGGTAATAAAGAAGACCCTCGGCTCGTCACCCTTCATTATCAGGGCATTATCCGGGTTACGAGCGCCCAGCTTGACCGTCTTGGGGGCGCTGTCAAGGGCCTCTACAACCAGTTTTTCCGGTATTTTTATATGCCAGTGGGGGTGGTCAGCAGAGGTAACGGCGGCAACCTCGGCACCATTACTGTGAAATATTTCCGCCGCTTTCTTACTAAAGCAAATCAGGCCGGGGTCAACCAGTATCTGCAGGGAAGCCTGGTGAATCTGCTGGATCTGCTCATCGGTAATTCTTGTATAGGGATTAGAAACTAGTATTCCTTCTCTGGGCAATTTACTCCTCCTCCTGGAACATCAGCCTATCTCAATCCACGATGCCGGTTATTTCGGAGAGTATCTGCTCTCTCACCTCCGCAGGCAGGCGGTATTTAGGCTCGGCGATAAGCCGCTTCGCTTTTTCCCCCGCCTTCTGCCAGATAGCCTTCCCCCCCTTAGCCTCCCACGCCTCCCGGCTGTTCTGGTCGCTCAAAGTAGGCCGGTAGTGCTCACGGCGCATAAAGCGCCGGGTATGCCTGGCGGCAACGAAGTTACCCCCCGGCCCCACCTCCTTGATGAGGTCAAAGGCCAGGGTATCATCGCTGACCCTGATGCCAGCCACCGCCCTCATCACCATTCCCAGTATCTCACTATCAATGACGAACTTCTCATAACAGGCCGTCATGGCGAATTCCATCATCCCGGCAGCATCGTGGATGAAATTGGCACCGGCCAGGGCACAGAGGAGACTGGTTATAGCCGACTCGTAGCCGCTCTGGGCGTCCAGAACTTTAGAATCGGTCATACCACCGGTGGCGTAGAAGGGAAGATGGTAAAACTGCGCCATCTGGGCACCGGCGGCGTTGAGCAGCCCCATCTCCACCGAGCCGGCCAGATACTTAAAGTCGCTGAGGTCGGTGTTGGTCGCCACCGAGCCAAAGATAACCGGTGTACCCGGCTTTACTATCTGGGTAAGCATAACCCCCATCAGTGAGTCTGCAGTCTGGATTACCAGGTTGCCGGCCAGCGTTATCGGCGAGGTCGCCCCGCACAACGGCTCGGCCGGACATACCAGGGGGATGCCCCGCTGGGCAATCTCTATTACCAGGTCACCGTAATTGGCGTCCATCTTCAGGGGGCTTATGCTGCAGCCTATCATGGAGACGAGAGGGCGCTCTTCCAGTTTTTCCGCGGAACCAGCCACCATCTCGGCCATCCGCAGCACCTGTTTTATCCCGTCCAGGGTGTAAACCCCCCCCATGATATGCTTGGTGGTATTGTCCAGACCGGCAAAGAAGCGGTTTACATCAACCTGCTCTATGGGGAGCTCATTGGGATAGGTGGGCAGCATAAAAAGGTGGATATTATCCAGGCGGTTAACCAGCCTGGCGATACGTTTAAGGTCTTCCAGGGTAGCCGGCCGCTTCTGCCTGGTAGCCGGCTCATAAATATAGAGGGCGGTCCCCCCCGTACCAGTGTAAACACGGCTGCCGCCGAGGTAGATGTCATGCTTCTCTTCCTGGCCACAGAGCCTGACCTCGGGCGGTGCTATCCCTATCAGCTTCCGGGCTTTTGCCTGAGGCAGGCGCACCCGCTGCTCATCTCTATTCACCCAGGCCCCTGCCTGCTCAAAGAGGTTAAGGGCCGCCTCCGAGTTTACCTCAAAACCTACCTCCTCAATTACCCTCATAACCGTCCGGTCTATCTTGATTATGGAGTCTTCAGTTAGAGGACGGTAACTACCGCTGACTAATCCTTTACGAATCATAACTAAATTATATCTTCCACCTCTGCTTTATTCAGGCTCTGCTTTATTCAGGTCAGGCAAGTACTGAAAAGAAAACCAGCCAATAAAAGTTAATTAATGAGAAATCAGGCATGGTAAGGAAGGCTTAGTGGGTTTAAGGTTTAAAATTGGGGATATACTGGTGCGCCCGGATTAAATATGGTCGGGCTCTTCACTCGGATGTCTGTTTGAGGATAGAAATGATATCAAAAGTCCGCAACCAGCAGGTCACCTGTCTTCCTTGGTAGGTTTTTGCCACGGCCAAACCCCCCAGTCAAATCAGTTGTCTAATATACTACACCATCAGCCCCTCTTTGTCCAGTGGAGGTTGGGGCCCCAGAACCCAAAAACAAAAAGCGCCAGCTCGTTAAAGCCAGCGCCGTTAAATTGCTGGTGGAGACGGGGGAGAGTCGAACTCCCCGTCCAAGAAAAGCTGCCCAGAATATACTACAAGCTTAGTCAGCCGTTTAATCTCGCCGGGCTAACCTCTGCTGACCGAGTTTAGCCAGGCCAGTCGATAGTTCTTTCACCACCCTTATCAACGTCGGGGTGGCGGCACCTCAATTCAACGTCGCCCGGCCCCAACCCATTGAGGACAGGTCAGGCGAGCGCGTAGCCTATATTTAACTAGGCTGCGTAAGCGAATTCAGGTTCGCCAATTGTTTTTTTCCGCCGGTTTTATGAGGTTAGCGGCACCTCAGCTTGCAATCCTGCAACACACTTCCCCTGTCGAACCCGCGCGTCCCCCTGTTCAATTGTTAAAGTCCCGGCGGGCTATCCCCTCCCCGCACTCCGCCTCTTTAGCGCCCGCTCAATCTCCCGGTCTGTCTCGTGGCGGGCTATAGCCGCCCGCTTATCATACTGCTTTTTACCCCTGGCCAAAGCCACCTCGACTTTAGCCAGGCTATCTTTAATATATATCCGGAGGGGGAGCAAAGTAAAGCCCCTCTCCTGCACCTTGCCGGTAAGGCCATCAATCTGCTTGCGGTGCAGCAGCAGCTTCCGGGGCCGGGTTGGCTGGTGGCTCATATAGCTGCCGGCGTCATAGCGGGCTATGTGAGCATTCAGCAGCCACAACTCCCCATCCTCAGGCCGGACATAGGCATCAGCCAGGCTCACCCTGCCGGCTCTTATAGACTTTATCTCAGTGCCGGTAAGAGCAATGCCGGCTTCCACGCTATCGCTGATATGGTAGTTATGGTATGCCTTACGGTTGGTAGCTAACGTCTTTATGGTCACTATTAATTATATCACAGCCACAAGCCGGGCTAAAAAAGGGCTAAAAACCGCCAATATTGTTGAATATTGTTGCCAACGAACCATTATGTTATACTGTTAAACTGACTATAAATGCTAGCTTAATAGCAAGGAAAGGGGTTAAAAGCTTGCCAGATACCACTACTATCAAGGAGCTTTTAGAAGCCGGCGCCCACTTCGGGCACCAGACCAGCCGCTGGCACCCGGCGATGAAGAAGTACATCTTCACCAAGCGCAACGGGATTCACATCATTGACCTGGAACAAACCACGGCTATGCTCGATAAAGCCTGTGAGTTCGTTCGACAGACAGCCGCCGAAGGCGGCACCATCCTCTTCGTCGGTACCAAAAAGCAGGCCCAGGAGTCGATAGAACAGGAGGCACAGCGCTGCGGCATGTTCTACGTTAACCAGCGCTGGCTGGGAGGGGTACTGACCAACTTTGCCACCATCCAGGCCCGCATAGACTATCTGGTCCGCCTGGAAGACCAGCAATCCAGGGGAGACTTTGAGCGCCTGCCCAAAAAGGAAGCGATGAAGCTGGGGGAGAAAATTCAGCGCCTCAACCGGAATATGGGCGGCTTTAAAGAGATGACCAGCCTGCCAGATACCATCTTTATTGTCGACCCCACCAAAGAAAAGATTGCCCTGGCCGAAGCCAACCGGGTGGGGATTCCGGTGGTAGCCATAGTTGATACCAACTGCAACCCGGCCAATATTGACCACCCCATTCCCGCCAACGACGATGCCATCAGAGCCATCAAGCTGATATGCAGCAAAATCGCCGATGCCGTTCTCGAGGGCAAGACCGGCGATATGGCGGCTATGGGAGAGGGTGCGGCGCTGCCGGAGGGCATGGAAATCGGCGAACCGCTTATTTTCACCCCTGACGACGAAGCCAGGGATGAAGTCAGGGATAAAGCCAGGGATGAAGCCAAGGAGGCAGAAGCTTGAAAATCACGGCCGCCATGGTAAAGGAGCTAAGAGACCAGGCAGGCGCCGGTATTATGCAGTGCCGCAAGGCTCTTTTAGAATGCGAGGGAGATACAGAAAAGGCGCTTGAGACTCTAAAGAAACAGAGCCTATTCAAAGCAGCCAAAAAGGCAGAGCGCCCGACTGCTCAGGGCTTAGTTGAAGCCTATATCCACACCGCCAGCCGGGTGGGCGCCATGGTTGAGCTGAATTGCGAGACCGATTTTGTCGCCCGCACCGACGAGTTCAAGCAGCTGGCCCACCACCTGGCAATGCAGGTAGCCGCCATGAACCCCCGGTTCATCACCGAGGAAGAATACAAGCCAGGTACCGAAGAAGAACCCCAGGCCGCCTGCCTGCTGCTTCAAGCCGATATTAAAGAGCCGGATAAAACCATAAAGGAAATTATCACCGAAGCCATCGCCAAAACAGGAGAAAACATTAAAATAAGCCGGTTTATCAGATTCGAACTGGGCGAACAATAATGGCAAAAACAAGGACTGCTAAATACAAGCGCGTCCTGCTCAAACTCAGCGGTGAAGCCTTCAGTGGCGGAGCCCCTTACGGCATTAATGCCGATACCCTGGCCAAGGTAGCCAAGCAGATTAAACGGGTACTGGCGATGGGAGTAGGTGTCGGTATTGTGGTCGGCGGCGGCAACATCTGGCGCGGGGCTAAGGCGGAAGCCAAAGGAATGGACCGGGTCACCGCTGACTACGCCGGAATGCTGGCCACGGTAATAAACGCCCTGGCCCTCCAGGATGCCCTGGAGAGAGAAGGGGTGACCACCAGAACCCAGTCAGCCATAGGCATTCAGGAGGTGGCCGAACCCTATATCCGGCGCCGCGCTGTTCGCCACCTGGAGAAAGGCAGGGTTGTTATCTTCGCCGGGGGCACCGGCAACCCCTACATGACCACCGATACCGCCTCAGCGCTGCGAGCCATAGAGATTGAGGCTGAGGTGCTGCTTATGACCAAGAACAATGTCGACGGCATCTACAGCGCCGACCCCCGCAAAGACAGCAAGGCCAAGAGGCTCGACCAGCTCAACTACTTCGAAGCGCTCAATATGCGCCTGGATGTAATGGATGCCACCGCCCTATCTCTATGCCTGGAAAACAAGCTGCCGATAATTGTCTTCGACCTCCAGGCCCCCCAAAGCCTGGAACGGGCGGTAAGCGGCGAAAAGATAGGCACCCTGGTCAACAGCGGAAAGTAACATGGTCAATCAAGCTCTATGGAATATTGAGGAAAAGATGAAAGCCTCAGCCAAGGGCTTGAAGGTAGAACTGGCCAGCATCCGCACCGGGCACGCCTCGCCGGCTCTTGTCGAGCACATCAAAATAGACTATGCTGGCGTTCCCACCCCCCTCATCCAGATGGCTGCCATCTCCGCCCCCGAAGCCACCATCATCGTCATCCAGCCCTGGGACCGGAGCACCATACCCAGCATAGAGAAGGCAATACTCAAGTCTGACCTGGGGTTGAACCCCGTCACCAGCGGCAATTTAATTCGTCTGAGTCTGCCCCCTTTGAGCGAAGAGCGGCGGCAGGAGATGACCCGGCTGGTGCGAAAGCGAGGGGAGGAGAGGAAGATAGCCGTACGCAACCTCCGGCACGAGGCGATGGGGAGCTTAAAGGAGATGGAGAAAAACAAGGAGATATCCCAGGACGAGCACAAGCGCGCCCTGGACCAGCTACAGAAGCTTACCGACGGCTTCATCGCCGATATTGAGCAGATAGCCCGTGATAAAGAAACCGAACTCATGGAGGTCTAGCCGGCCGACACCGGGGGCGACTTGCCCCACCCCGATTATTCAGCTAGTATGGGTGGCAGAATGGCAGCTATTTCACCGACCAAGAAAAAACTTACCCAACTGCCCGAACATGTAGCCATTATTATGGACGGTAATGGCCGGTGGGCAAAACAGCGCAACCTGCACCGGCTCGAAGGACACCGGGCGGGGGTGGAGAACATGCGCTCGGCCATCGATTATTTCAGCCGGCTCAAGGTGAAGTACCTAACCCTCTACGGTTTTTCCACGGAAAACTGGAACCGCCCCGAAGAGGAGATAAACGGCCTGCTCAACCTGTTGCAGGAGATAATAGATGAGGAGACCCTAAAACTTCACCGCCAGGGGGTCAGAATCCGCCACCTGGGGCAACCCGAGCGGCTGCCCCGTAATCTACAGACAGCCATAAATAAAGCTGTCGAGCTCACCAAGAACAACACCGGGCTGAATTTTAGCTTCGCCTTCAGCTACGGGGGACGCACTGAAATCGTAGACGCCGCCCGCCGCCTTATCGCCGAAGGCATACCGGCGGAAAAAATCGATGAAAAACTGTTCAGCCGCTATCTCTATACCGCTGACCTGCCCGATGTAGACCTGGTCATCCGCACCGGCGGCGAACTCCGCATCAGCAACTTTCTCATCTGGCAGGCGGCCTACAGCGAATACTACTTCACCCCGGTGCTGTGGCCTGACTTTGATAATAAAGAGATTGACCAGGCACTGCTGGCTTACAGCCAGCGGCAGCGGCGCTTCGGCGGATTGTAATTAAAGCATGCTAAAGCAAAGGGTTATCACCGGGCTGTGGGGCATTCCCCTCTTAATTTTGGCGGTCTGGTTTGCCCAACCCCTCCCCTGGTTCACCATCCTGGTAGCTGTCTGGGGGCTGCTGGCGGCCTACGAATTTTATAAAATAGTGACCGGTAAGGTGCCACCGCTCATCTGGTTCGGCCTTATCTGGACGCTGCTCTTTATCATCAGCCCCCACTGCCCCTACGCCCCCACCCTGCCCCTCCTCCTGACCTCGGCGGTGGTGCTATCCCTGTTCTGGTTGCTGCTGCGCCCCAGGAAGGAAGGGGCTTTTCTGGGCTGGGCGTGGACTATAACCGGCATCGTCTATATCGGCTGGCTGCTCAGCCACCTGGTAGCCCTCCGGGGCCTGGATGACGGCCGCAGCTGGGTATTCCTGGCGCTGCTGGCTAACTTCGGCTCGGATACCGCCGCCTACTTCGCCGGCCGGGCGCTGGGCAGGCACAAACTGGCCCCCAATATCAGCCCCGGCAAGACCTGGGAAGGCACCATAGCCGGCTTTCTGGGGGCTATTATCATCAGCCTGCTCTTCACCATACCCTCGCCGCTCAGCCTGCCCCTAGTCTACTGGCAGGCAATACTACTAGGCCTACTTATCAGCGTCTTTGGACAGCTCGGCGACCTGGTCGAGTCCCTGCTCAAGCGCAACATGGGGGTAAAGGACTCGGGCAGGCTGCTTCCCGGCCACGGCGGGGCTCTGGACAGGATTGACAGCGTTGTCTTTGCCGGCGTCGTAGTATACTATTACGTTATATGGGTGATATAAAACGGGTAGTCGTTCTGGGCTCCACCGGCTCCATAGGCCGCCAGACACTGGAGGTAATCAGCGCCCTCCCCCACCGCTTTAGTGTCATCGGGCTGGCCGCCGGCCGCAATACCGGTTTACTGGCCGAGCAAATCAGCCAGTTCCAGCCCAGGTTCATCTACTCCCAGGATAAAACTCCCCCCACCGGTGCCAAATACCAGTTTCTATCGCTGGAAGCGATGGCCAGCCACCCCGAAGCGGACATCGTGGTCATGGCCACCTCGGGAAAATGGGGGTTAAAGCCGACACTGGCGGCGGTAAAAGCCGGCAAGAGAATCGCCCTGGCCAACAAGGAATCACTGGTCATGGCCGGTGAGATTATCACCCGGCAGGCCAAGCAAAGCAAGGCGCAGATTTTACCCGTGGACAGCGAGCACAGCGCTATATTTCAATGCCTTCAGGGTGAAGCGCAAAAAGCGGCCCGGATTATCCTCACCGCCTCGGGCGGCCCCTTCCGCGGCTATTCCCCCACCCGGCTGGCCAAAGTCACCCCGGAGCAGGCCCTCAAACACCCCTCCTGGCGGATGGGCAAGAAGGTCACCATTGACTCGGCAACGCTGATGAACAAGGGGCTGGAGGTAATCGAAGCCCGCTGGCTCTTTGATATGCCCTTCGATAATATCAGGATTCTCATCCACCCCCAGAGCATCATTCATTCCATGGTCGAGTTTGCCGACGGCTCGGTAAAAGCCCAGCTGGGCCAGCCCGATATGCGCCTGCCCATTCAGTCCGCCCTTAGCTACCCGGAGCGTTTGGGAAACCCCAACCTCCCCCACCTCGACTGGGACAATATCAAAGAGTTTAACTTCGAGCCGCCCGATTTTGAAAGCTTCCCCTGCCTTAAACTGGCTATTGAAGCGGGTAAGAAGGGCGGAACCTACCCGGCGGCGCTCTGCGCCGCCGATGAAATAGCCGTGGAGCTATTTTTATCAAAGCGCATTAAATTCACCGATATCCCCCGGCTGGTCGGGCAGGCGCTGGCCGAGCATAAATCTATAGCCCACCCCACCCTGGAGGAGATTCTGGCGGCTGATACTAAGACCAGGGAAAATGTTAAAAAAATGGTCGGTGATAACCGTTGAGCATGATAATCACCATACTTATTTTTCTGGGCATTCTGGCGGTGCTCATCCTGGCCCACGAACTGGGGCACTTCGCCACGGCTAAAGCCTTCGGCGTAAAGGTAGAAGAGTTCGGGCTGGGCTTCCCTCCCCGCCTGTTCGGGGTAAAAAGGGGAGAAACGCTCTATTCGCTCAACGCCGTACCGCTGGGCGGCTTTACCAAGATGGCCGGCGAGGAAGACCCCGACGTGCCCAGGAGCCTGGCCAGCAAGAGTGTCGGCGCCAGGGTGATAGTCTTAAGCGCCGGCTCAATAATGAATTTCCTGCTGCCCCTACTGCTGTTTGCCATCGCCTTTATGGTCCCCCACAACGTGGTAACCGGCGATGTGGTAGTTGGGGAAGTAGCCACCGGTTCACCGGCGGCAGTCGCCGGCATTGAGACCGGAGATATTATCCTCAGCCTGAATGACGAGCCGGTGAACAGTATCCGCGACCTGCACATCTATACCCAGCTCAATCTGGGCAAAGAGGTCAACCTGGCACTCAGACACAGTGATGAAATGGTAGAAGAAGTCCGGCTCATACCCAGGTGGAAGCCCCCGCCTGAAGAAGGTTCGATTGGCGTTGCCGTCAGCATGCCGGATGCAACCATTACCCGCCAGAGCTACCCCTTCTGGGAAGCGATACCCATGGGCGTCAGCGAATGCATAGACACCTTCGTCATATTCAAGAACGAGATATTAAAGTGGTTTATCGGGGCTACCCCGGTTCAGCTAACCGGGCCGGTGGGCATCGCCCAGCTAACGGGAGAGGTCGCCCAGGCCGGGCTTAGCCCGCTCCTGCTATTTGCCGGCTTTATCAGCATAAACCTGGCTATCATCAATATCCTCCCCCTCCCCGCCCTGGACGGGGGCAGAATCGTCTTTGTCCTGCTGGGCTGGATACGGCGGGGCAAGCGCATCTCGGCCAAAACGGAGGGGCTGGTGCATGCCATCGGCTTTGCTCTGCTGATAGCCGCCATGATAGCCATTACCTACCAGGATATTATCCGCATTATTGCCGGAGAGAGCTTAATACCATGAAACCAAGACGAAAATCTAAACCGATTCAAATCGGCGGGGTAACCGTCGGCGGTGACGCCCCCATCGTGGTGCAGTCCATGACCAAGACCGATACCCGCAACGCGAGGGCAACCATTGACCAGATAAAGGAGCTTGAGGACTGCGACTGCGAGCTGGTTCGGGTAGCCGTTCCCGATATGGAAGCCGCCGAGGCAATATCAGCCATCAAAAAGGGCGTCTCCATACCCATCATCGCCGATATTCACTTTGATTACCGCCTGGCCCTGATGGCGCTGGTGGCCGGCGCCGACGGCCTGCGCCTGAACCCGGGTAATATCGGAGAGCCGGAGAAGATTAAAAAAGTAGCTTCTGCCGCCAAAGAACGGGGCGTCCCCATCCGCATCGGGGTCAACGCCGGAAGCCTACCCCCACCCAAAAACCCCAAGCTCCCTATCTCCGGGCAGATGGTAGCGGCGGCTTTAGAACAGGTAAAACTACTGGAAAGCCTGGACTTTGACCTGATTAAGGTCTCGCTCAAAGCCTTTGACGTGCCCACCACCATCGAGGCTTACCGGAATATAGCCAAAAAGATAGCCTACCCACTGCACATCGGCATCACCGAAGCCGGCCCACCCAGAACCGGCATTATCCGCAGCACGGTGGGCATAAGTACCCTCTTATATCTGGGCATCGGCGATACCATCCGGGTTTCACTTACCGCCCACCCCCGGGAGGAGGTCATCGCCGGCTACGAAATTCTTAAAAGTCTCAATCTGCGCCAGCACGGCCCGGTGCTGGTCAGCTGCCCCTCCTGCGGCCGCGCCGAGGTTGATATCGTAAAACTGGCCGGGGCGGTGGAAAAGGAATTACTAAAGATTACCAAACCGATAAAGGTGGCGGTGATGGGCTGTATCGTCAACGGCCCCGGCGAAGCCAAAGACGCCGATATCGGCATCGCCTGCGGCAAAGGCAGAGCCGTTCTATTTAAGAAGGGCAAAAAGATTAAGACTATAGAGGAAAGGGATTTTATAAAGGCATTGATGGCGGAGGTAGAGGGGTTTTAGCAAAGGAGGCAATCAGATGGCAGAAGAAGACAAAACAAGATATTGGGGTGTAAGAATAGGAGAAGGTGGAAAATTTGTTGAAGATGCTAAGAGAGGCAACTATATAGCCATAGGTTGGAATGCGCTTGATAACCTTGGTTGGCTTATGAACAAGGAAAAAAACTGGGATGACATATGGACTGAGTTGTATGACAAATACAAACCTATTTACGGTGGTTATGAGACTGAGATTGCAATTGGCATTCACATCGGAATAATAATTAACTTCGTAAGGGCAATGAATAAAAATGATATAGTCGTTGTCCCAGATATGGCAAATGAGAGAGCCCTTGTAGGTAGAGTTACTGGGAGTTACGAATATAAGGAGAATTGGACAGATGGTTGTTCATACCGACACCGCAGAAATGTTAAGTGGGAGAAAGAGGTAAAAAGAGAGGATATACCCCCAAAATTGAAAGCTAGTCTTAATGTAGGTCTTACAGTTTTTAATCTTGAGCGTTGTAAACAGGAAATCCTAGTAATTTTAGGTTCAATACCTGTGCCTACATTAAAAAGCAAGTTTGTAACTGGAAACGAGTTGGCTAGCACGGTGATTGAAAGGTTATTCGATTTAGACCCTGAGCAGTTTGAGTATTTCGTAACACACTTATTAACTTTAGTTGGTTTCGAGGCAACAACAACACAACTTGTGGGTGATAAAGGCGTAGATGTTATCGGGACTTTAAATCCCGAGGGGCTAACAGATATCACTCTAAGGGCACAATTGAAAAGGGTTAGAAGCAATATTGGTATATATGAAGTTCAAAGACTACGAGGTACTTTAGGAACAGATGAACATGGAGTTTTTATTACTACTTCAGGATTTACTAAGCAGGCTCGCGAGGAAGCTCAAACTGAAGGGAAAAAACCAATCGCAATTATAGATAAAGAGGCTTTAGCAGACTTGATTCTAGAACATTATGACGAGCTAGATGAGAGGTATAAACAGATTTTTGCGTTAAGCAGAAGGGAAATACCACTGAGAGAACGTTTCTATATGACAGTAAGGAAAATTTAAGAGTAGCTTTACCCCTCTAAAACCACTAGAATAAACCCGCCCGATATGATTTAATACATAGAACCTCTAAAAATGCGTATATCAAAACTATTCGGTAAGACACAGAAAGAGACGCCCGCCGAGGCGGAAACGGCCAGCCACCGGCTACTGCTGAGGGCTGGTATGATTAACCAGGTAGCCGCCGGCGTCTACTCCTACCTGCCGCTGGGATTACGGGTGCTCAAAAAGATAGCCGATATCATCCGCGACGAGATGGATAAAGCTGGCGGGCAGGAGCTGATGATGCCCGTCCTCCAGCCTTTAGAGCTCTGGCAGGAAACGGGCCGGGACAAGGCTTTCGGCAAGGGGCTTTTCACCCTCACCGACCGCCGGGAGCGCCGGCTGGTGCTGGGCCCCACCCACGAAGAGGTCGTTACCCAGCTGGTCGGCCACAACGTCCAGAGCTACCGCGACCTGCCCCTGCTGCTGTATCAAATCCAGACCAAGTTCCGCGATGAGCCCCGCCCCCGGGGCGGGCTGATACGGGTCCGCGAATTCTCCATGAAAGACCTCTACAGCTTTGATACCGATGAAGAGGGGCTGGACCGGAGCTATAAAAGGATGCTCCAGGCGTATAAGAATATCTACACCCGCTGCGGCCTGCCCAGCCTGCAGGTTGAAGCCGATAGCGGCGCCATCGGCGGCAAGGACTCCCACGAGTTCATGGTGGTAACCGAGGACGGAGAAGACGAGGTTATCTACTGCCAAAAATGTAAATACGCCGCCAATGTGGAGAAGGCTCAGAGCGTCAAGGGCAATATAGAACAGGGGGAGCCGCTGCCCAAAGAGGAGGTAGCCACGCCCGGCGCCGCCTCCATTGAAGAGGTAGCCGGTTTCTTTAAAATACCCCCCAGCCATACTCTTAAAGCGGTGTTCTACATCGCCGACGGCAAGCTGGTCTTTGTCGTCATCAGGGGGGATATTGAGGTAAACGAGATAAAGCTCAAGAACGCCCTGGGCTGTACCGATCTCCGCTTCGCCACCGAGGACGAGGTTATCCAGGCCGGTATCGTGGCCGGGGCCGCCTCCCCCATCGGTATAAAGGGCTTCAAGATTATCGCCGATGATTCCATAACCTCGGGGGCAAACTTTGTCGCCGGCGCCAATAAACCGGAAACCCACCTTAAAAATGTCAACTACCCGCGGGACTTTAAGGCTGACCTGATAACCGATATCGCTCAGGCCCACGCCGGGGAGGAGTGCCCCCACTGCGGCGGCAAGCTGTCATCCACCCGCGGCATCGAGGTGGGGCATGTCTTCAAGCTGGGCACCTTCCTCAGTGAAAAACTGGGCGCCCTCTTTATCGACGCCGAGGGCGCATCACGCCCCATCATCATGGGGTGCTACGGCATCGGCCTTGACCGCCTGCTGGCGGCGGCCATAGAGCTGCACCACGACGATAAAGGCATTATCTGGCCGTTATCTATCGCCCCCTATCATATCTATCTCTGCGCCCTGCATACGGAAAACCTCGATGTAGCCGCCGCTGCCGAAAAGGCCTACAACGATTTGGAAGCGCAGGGCCTGGAGGTGCTCTTTGACGACCGCCAGGAATCGCCGGGGGTAAAATTCAACGACGCCGACCTGCTGGGGATGCCCTTCCGGGTTACCATCAGCCCCAGAACTTTAGAGAAAAACAGCGCCGAAATCAAAAAGCGCTCGGAAAAAGAGTCTCAATTAGTGCCACTGGAGGGGTTAGCCGAAAAGCTCAAGGAACTTACTAAGAGCTAGTTTTCCCCCACCCCTTTTTAACAGTTCTTTTCTTTCCCATACCCGCCCGCCCAAAAAGGCTTCGCTTCTTTGCATCTCTTTTTTCCCCCCACTGGGGAGAGGGGCTAAGAAAGTTTTAGAAGCGCAGCTTATGAGGGTGGGTTGGGTGGGAAAAAGAACGCCTACTAACAGAGGGGCTGTAACCTCATCCCGTTTTATATCTTTCCCCGCCCGCTGCCCTTTAAGGAAGCCCCACCCCCAAGAAGAAACTGATAGAAGTATCAC
>Ga0315552_1000828_pt1 | contig 19174 bp, 8 predicted proteins | sample SalMarSW160170MG_2_FD_203102 | JGI IMG/M metagenome (GOLD analysis project Ga0315552, IMG submission 203102) | Salt marsh sediment microbial communities from the Plum Island Ecosystem LTER, Massachusetts, United States - Salt Marsh Sediment SW1601-70 ...
TGGAGCGTACACTCTATAATGCACTTCTTTCCGGTGTTTCCCTGAGCGGCGACCTATTCTTTTACCCCAACCGCATTGAATCCTATGGTCAGCACCAGCGGCAGGAATGGTTTGGCTGTGCCTGCTGCCCTTCCAATATTTGCCGGTTCCTGCCATCCATACCTGGATACATTTATGGAAAAACAACGGATCGGCTGTACGTTAACCTCTATATTGGCAACAGGGCTGTGATTGATCTGGATGGTGAGCGGGTCGAAATTGAACAGCAAACGGATTATCCATGGGATGGCAACATCGAAATAATACTCAACCCGGTAAACAAGATGGCTTTCAAGCTGTATCTCCGGATACCCGGGTGGGCAAGGAATGAAGCCATACCAAGTGATCTCTATCATTTCCTGACACCTTCTGATGAAGAGATAACCCTGACCCTGAATGGCATGAAAAAACGTGCCGGGATCGAAGAGGGTTATCTGATCATTGACAGGGAGTGGGAACCGGGTGATGTTGTAAAACTTACCCTTCCAATGCCGGTCAGAAGAGTTGTGGCACACGATTCAGTTGCCGAAGACAGAGACAAAATCGCCATTCAACGCGGACCGATTGTATATTGTGCAGAAGGGAAAGACAGGGAAAACGGACAGGTCATAAACCTGATACTTGATCCGGAAGAACCTATGAGCACACGGTTTGAAGGAGATCTCCTCCAGGGAGTACAGGTTGTCACCGCAACGGCAAGCCCGGCAAGAAAAACCCTTGAAAATGAAATTGCCGTGGATGAACCCACGGAGATTACCCTGATTCCATACCATGTCTGGGCAAACCGGGGACCTTCCGAGATGATTGTCTGGCTCCCTACTACAACGGAGGTTAGCCATCCATCACCAGCCCCGACTATAGCCTACAGGAGCACGGTGACGGGATCACTTCCAAAAGCCGATATAAATTGCATTAAGGATCAAATGCCTGTTCAGCATTCCAACGACCACTCGGTTCCGTATTACCACTGGTGGCCCAGGAAAGATCAGACCGAATGGCTGCAATATACCTTCGATCAACCGGAAACCATTTCAGGAGTAAGAGTATACTGGTTGGATGACCGGCCACACGGGGGTTGTAGAATTCCGGACTCATGGCAGGTTCTTTATGAATCGGGTAATGGCTGGAAACCGGTTCAGGTGAAGGGTGAATATACCATTACAAAAGATGATTGGGATGAGATCGAGTTCGAACCCGTTATAACCATAGCCTTGAAATTACAGATACAACTGAGTAAAGAATTTTCCAGCGGGATATACGAATGGGAAGTATGGTAAATCAGACATAAATTATTAACACATGAAAAAGATAACCTTTCACCTTCTTCTTTTGATAACTACTACAACCCTTTCAATCCGGGGATCAGCCCAGGAGCTATCATTTGATGCTTTCCATTACAGAAATATAGGTGCATTCAGGATCAGTGCCTGGGTGGGTGATATTGCTGTACCGGAAAATCCGGGAGAGAAACACAAATACACGTTTTATGTTGTTCCCCGTGCCGGTGGTGTATGGAAAACCACGAACAACGGGACCACATTTGAATGCATTTCGGATACCATGGGCACCTCCTCTATGGGGGATGTAGCGATAGCACCATCCAATCCGGATATTGTCTGGGTTGGTACCGGTGAGGATTTCAATGCCCGCTCTTCCTATTATGGAAATGGGATCTGGAAATCGGAAGATGACGGGCAAACCTGGGAATATATGGGACTGAAGGATTCCCACCACATCGCAAAAATCATCATTCACCCCTCCAATCCGGATATTGTCTGGGTAGCCGTCATGGGTCATCTGTTTAGCAACAACGAAGTGAGAGGGATATTCAAAACCACCGATGGAGGAGATAACTGGGAAAAAGTACTCTATGTGGATGATGCTACCGGTTTTATCGATATGGTCATCCATCCTGAAAATCCGGATATCCTCTATGCCTGCAGCTATGAGAAGATCAGAACTCCCTGGACCTATGTGCCTGGAGGTGAGAAAAGCAGGATCTATAAAACAACCGATGGAGGAACCAGCTGGAAGATACTTACAGGAGGATTACCGGAAGGGAAATTAGGACGCATTGGCATCGATATCCATCGGGCTGATCCGGACATCCTGGTGACGGTAATCCAGAACCTGAATGTCAAACCGGGAGCAGATCCCGATGCTCCGGTACCGTTTGACGAATTCACCGATCATTCCTTTGATAACCTGATCGGCGGGGAAGTCTACCGGTCATTCGATGCCGGAATGTCATGGGAAAGAATCAATGACCCGGAGAAAATCGATGTCAGTGGGAAAGCAGCCTATAGCTTCAACAAGATCTGCATCGATCCGGTCGATCCGGATAAAATTTACATCATCGGGGTGGGACAATACTATACACTTGATGGCGGCAAAACATGGCCATCTTTCAGGGAACAGGATCGCTTCCAGTCGAATTTCGGCGATAACCGCTCATTCTGGATCGATCCGAAAGATCCACAACACATGATGCTTGGTTCTGATGGAGGAATATACGCTACATGGGACGGGGGAAAGACCATGAATCATTATTACCAGCTGCCGCTCGGTGAGATCTATATGGTTGAGGTGGATGATGCTGAACCCTATAACATTTACATTGGTCTCCAGGATCATGAAGTGTGGAAAGGACCCTCCAACAGCTGGTCAGGTCAGATCAGTATCAAAGACTGGGTCATTGTGGGTATGTGGGATGGGATGCATTGCAAAGTGGATCATACAGATAACCGCTGGCTCTATTTTACCACCCAGTTCGGCAAACACCACCGCGTGGACCAGTCCATCGGTGAACGGGTCGAAATTACACCCAGGGCTCCGGAGGGTGAGGATTTTTACCGCTATACCTGGAATACTCCAATCATGCTCTCTCCTCATGACAGCAAAGTGATCTATACCGGTGGACAAAAATTGCTTCGATCAGACAATCGCGGGGATACGTGGGAAGCGATCAGCCCCGATCTGACCGATAACGACCAGGAAAAAATTGCCGGAACCGGACATATCATGTATTGCACCATAACCACCATTTCGGAGTCCCCTCTTGAAGAAGGAGTGATCTGGGTGGGAACCGATGACGGACATGTTCATCTGACAAAAGACGGAGGCAGGACATGGCAGGAGATGACCGGTAAGCTAACCGCTCTCGGTGCTCCAGCTGACCGCTGGGTAGGCCGGGTGGTGACCTCAAACCACGAACCCGGAACAGCCTTTGTAGCCAAATGTGGATTCCGGAACGATGACTTCAAACCCTACCTGTTCAAAACCACAGATTATGGTGTAACCTGGCAGGATATCTCTGCTGATCTTCCGGATTATCCTGTCAATGTGATCTATGAAGATCTCATTAACAAGAACCTTTTGTTCGTGGGTAATGATATCGGGGTGTACGTTAGCCTGAATGGTGGACAGAGCTGGTCACCCTTACAGGCAAATATGCCACCTGTTGTCGTACGTGATCTCCTGGTCCATCCCCGAGAAAATGACCTCGTGGTTGGAACCTATGGACGGGGAGCCTGGATCACCGATATCAGCCCCCTGCAACAATTTACACCGGCAGTGCAGGAATCGGAATACTACCTGTTCGACATCGAACCCAAACCACAGATGAATTTTTCACAGCAGGCATGGTGGGGTAACTACCACATGACTGGCAGCAACCATATCCCTGCCCCTAATGAACCGGTCGGCCTGGAAATATGGTATTACTTCAGAGACAACCACGATGGAGAAGCAACAATTACCATAATGAATGAGAAAGGGGAGAAAGTTCATAGCCGTTCCGTTAAACCGGAACAGGGGATTCATAAATTGTATTGGAATACAATGCGTGCCGAACCGGGTGAATATTCCGTGAAATTAGTCCTTGGTAAAAATTCGGTAATTAAAAAAGGAGTGGTGACCGAAAGATGGCAGTGGCCGGTGCTGAATTATAAGTAAAACGAATATTAAATATTAATTTGATACAAATGGATAAAATAAATTGTAATACCAAAAAGCTCTGGCAAACAGAAACATCTACACTTTCTAAACTCCTTCTCCTGTTTGGTTTTCTTTTTGTTCTTCCTTCAGTATGGGCACAACAATCCCTTTCAAAACAGGATTATGAAAGAGCCCTCAGCTTTCTCTGGGATAACGTGAACAATAAAAAAGCCTTTAACCTCTTTGTTCCACCCAACTGGTTTCCCGATAGCACGGGAATGTGGTATCTCTATCATCAGCCTGGAAAGAAAACATTCCGGAAGGTAGAGTCGGATCAAATGAAGATCATGCCGCTGTTTGATCACAAAAAAGTGGCTGATATTCTGACGGATTCGCTGGAGAAAAAGGTGAATCCCGATTCGCTCCCTTTCAACCGGTTGGAATACATCAACAAAGATCTGCTGCGGTTCAGGGTTGAACGGAAAACCTGGGATCTCGATCTGAAGACTTACCGGATCAGGCAATACAGGGAAAAAGAAGACCTGAACCCGAACGAATCCAGATCACCGGATGGGAAATGGATTGCCTGTGCCGATGATTATAATCTATATATCCGGTCAGTTGAATCAGGGGATACATTTCAGCTTAGCTACGATGGTGAAAAGAACTACGAATATGCCAGCTACTTTGGATGGTACGACATCATAGAAGGGGAGCAGGGAGAACGGCCTGAACATTTCGCTGTTAACTGGTCAGATGATTCAAGGTACCTCCAGGCCTATATTTGTGACCTGCGGTTTGCAGAAAAGATGTACCTGCTGGATTGGAGTATCGATTCCCTTTACCGGCCGAAATTATTGGGCTACTACCGCGGTTCCCCCGGCGATACAACCATGGTTCATATGATCCCGGTATTTTTTGATGTCGGAAAGAAAGAAAGGATTCCACTGGACCTGCCACGGAATACACATATAAATTCTGCTTCTTTTCGCTGGTCAGAAACACCTGGAATGGTTTATATGGAAGATCAAAAACGGGGATATCAGAAACTGGAGTTGTCCCTCATCGATCTACCGCAACGAAAAATCAAAAACCTGGTAACCGAAACATCAACCACCAACATCGACAATTTCAGCTATTGGCTGGTTGAGGATGAAGATTTGCTGTTTTTCGCTTCGGAACGAAGCGGATGGAGACAACTGTACCGGTATGATTTGAATAAAGAGGAGATCAACCCCCTGACAAAGGGAGAATTTTATGTAAATAGCGTGGAATACATTGATGAGAAGAACGGATTGGTCTATTTCATGGCTTCCGGCAGGGAACCCGGACGAAATCCTTACTACCAGCATTTGTACAGAGTATCATTGAACGGAAAGGGCCTAAGGTTACTGACCCCTGAGGATACACATCACCAGGTGAGTTTTTCGCCGGACGGGGCTTTTTTTGTTGACAATTACTCAACCGCACAGCAGCCAACCCGGACTGTTTTATGTGAAGCCGGTTCTGGTGAGTTGGTTTTAACCATGGCGGAAGCGGATATTGACAGCCTGGAACGTACAGGCTGGTCACCTCCCGAAACCTTCGAAGCCATTGCGCGTGACGGTAACACCATAATTTATGGTGCTCTCTGGAAACCAACCCATTTTGACCCTTCAAAAGAATACCCGGTTATCGATAACAGTTATACAGGACCTCATACACAGGTATTTCCAAAAGATTTTCAACGGGTGGTGAGCACTGAGAACCAGGTGCTGGCTGAGTTCGGATTTGTTGTCATCGCAGTGGATGGCATGGGATCTTCAGGCAGATCCAAGGCATTTCATGATGTTTCCTATAAGCATATGGGATATAGCCTGACCGATCATGTGCTGGCGATCAGGCAGCTGGGTGAACAGTATTCCTGGATCGATACCAGCAGGGTAGGAATTTTTGGCCATTCTGCAGGTGGTTATGATGCAGGACATGCCGTATTGCAGTTCCCCGATTTTTACAAGGTAGCCGTTGCCAGTTCTGGTGATCACGATCACCGGATGGAAAAAGCCTGGTGGCCCGAGATGTATATGGGCTGGCCGGTGGATTCAGCCTACCAAAACCAGTCCAATATCACCATGGCTCCGAACCTGAAAGGGAAGCTGTTGCTCGTTCATGGGGGTCTGGATGATAATGTTAATCCTTCGGCAACCTTCAAGCTGGCAGAAGCCCTGATCAAAGCGGATAAGGAGTTCGACCTCCTGATCATTCCCAGCCAGCGGCATGGCTATGGAGGGGAATACCGGAAATACTTCATGAAGAAACGGTGGAACTACTTCATCGAAAACCTCCAAGGAAGAACGCCTCTATGGGATATTGACTGGTAGAATCGCAATTGTATAAAACAGGTAAAAAGGAAAAAGTAAAAAGGAAAAAGTAAATGAAACACATTATTCACGAAGCATAGCTGAAGTGGATAATGCTTGTTGAATTCCTGCCAGACGGTAGGCTGGTATCCCGCTGTAAGCGGGGTTATACGTTGATACGTTGATACGTTATGCCGAAGGCCCGCCTGCCGGTCGGGCAGGCATCACTTTGTGATAAGTTAATAGGTTGATCCCCCTCCGCTGAAGCGTTGGAGGACAAAGTAAGCGAAACCGTGTTTTTATTTGACTTGATCAAAAAATATCAGTAACTTGCCTTAAAAGACTACTAAATGTCTACAACCAAAATTAATTATGAAAATCTGGTCTGGTGAAATTAAGGAACTTGAGAAGCTCCACGATTCGCTTAAAGGGAAACACCCCAAGTTGGATGATGAACTGCAAAGGCTGACAAGAAGCGATGATGAGAACATCGTACTGGTCTATGCGAGAAGGTGCCTGGAGGTCATCATTACTGACCTCTGTGAACGGGAACTGCAAAGAGACCGGGGGACCGAACCGTTAAAGGGCATTATCGATAAGCTGAACCGGGAAAAAAAGGTTCCGCACAACATCATCGTTTCCATGCAGAACCTCAACAGCCTTTCCTCATTTGGTGCCCATCCCAAGGACTTCGATCCCATGCAGGTGAAACCAGTCCTTCTCGATCTGACAACCACCTTAAAGTGGTACCTGAAGTATATGGAAACTCAGGCAACCGCGGAAACAGAACCGGGTGGTCCGGGGGAAACAAGTAAAGTACCGTCCGGAACCCAAAAAAGATCCCCAGGCCTTAAAAAGCGGATCCTGCTGGCTTCAGCCATTGTATTGGTTTGTGCTGTTGTTGTTGTGGCATTAATCCTTACGGATGTAATCAAAGGAGGAAAGGGTGTACAGGCCGGGGATATAAAATCACTTGTTGTTCTTCCCTTTGGAAATTATACCGGGGCAGATTCACTGGAGTATTTCGTTGATGGGATGCATTCTTCTCTTATCACGGATATGGGCAAGATCGGTAGTTTGCTTATTCCGGGTAAAACAACATCCAAAGCGTTTAAGAATTCTGATAAGACCATAGAACAGATCACATCTGAGATACATGTTGATGCGGCACTTGAAACTGATGTATTGTGCCTGGGGGATTCTATTTGCTTGCAGGTAAGGTTGATTCAGCCTGGAAAGGAAGAAAAACAGCTCTGGGTAGCTGATTACAGGGTAGAAAGAAGCCAGATCCTGAACCTGTATAACCGGATCACCAGACAGATTGCGGATGAGATAATAATAGAATTAACTCCTGAAGAAGAGCGATTATTTTCCAAGATAAGAACAGTTGACAGGGAGGCGTATGATGCATATCTGAGGAGTCATCAACACTGGGATGATCTTAGCCAGGAATCCCTCAACAAGGCCCTGGAATACCTTAACCTGGCCGTTGAAAAGGATCCTGACTTTGCCCCTATATATGCCGGGCTCGCAACGGTTTGGGCTGGATTAGCGCAGCTGGGATTTGAGCCACACGAAGTAGCAGGGCCGAAAATCTTCGAAAACCTGGATAAAGCAATAGAATTGGATCCGGATTTTCACAGTTCACACTATACAAAGGCAGTAATTGGAGTATGGCAAGAATGGGACTGGGAAAAGGGTGAAAGGGAATTTAAAAAAGCCCTTGAAATAAACCCGAACGATGCAATGTCAAGGATCTATTACGCACATTTTTTATTTATCCTGAAAAGATTCGACGAGGCATATTTTCATTCACAGATGGCGTATGAACTGGATCCCATGAACCCTTTGGTACTGGCATTAAGTGCAAATGTGGATTATCATGGTAGGATCCAACAGTCATTGGAAAAAATCAAAAAAGCGCTAGAAATAGATCCGGAACACCATTTTGCATTGCTCTCTTTCATGGACGCTTCTTATTTTAATTGTGATTATAAGAATTCTATCGAAACAGAGCTTAAAATTTGTCCAGGATTAGATGATGAAGCCAGGGAGGCCATAATGGCTGTATTTCAGGATAAGGGCTATGTAGAGGCAATTAATACTATGCTTCCCTACCTGGAAGAATATGCCAGGACAAATTATATGGGCCCTATAATCATGGGTAAATATTATTACAGAGTAGGTAACCTGGATAAATCAATCGAATATTACATAAAAGCATATGAGATGCATGACCCAATGATGCCCTATTTTACAGATCCAATGTATGGTTTTAACGATATAAAGGATGATCCCAGGATCATTTCCATTGTGGAGAAAATGAACCTTCCCTTTGCGGCATCTAACTGAAAAATAGTCTTCTGATTCTTCGAATAATTACGCCAGTTAACATCCATGCATAAGCCATTCCTGCTGGCAGGCGGGACTATGTGATAAGTTATACGTTGATAAGTTAATCCGTGTATTGAATTACTATAGTCCAAAGTCCCGCAAGGATCCATATGGAAAAATCCTGCGGAGAACAGAGAGTAGCGAGCTCACGAACTCGCCGGTAGGTGGTGAGTAATTACAACCGAGTTACCATTGTCCGAAGGACTCCTTCGGAGAGTTACTACTGAGTTACAACCGAATCACTATCGAATTACCATTGAATTACAATTGTATGACTATCGTATGACAATTGTCTGACAATCGTATGACTATTGAATATTGGACGTTGGGAGTTCTACCGAAGGCATGCCTGTGGCAAATGTTGAACGTTGTCATCTTTTAACCGTCCGCACTCCAAACACCGGCCCTGCCCTGTGTCCCTCATGGGCTTTAAACGTTATGGTCACCTTTCTTTTGCCATAGGTTATCTCTTCCGGAATATCGTAGGTGATGTGTATGAAGTGTCCATCCTTCTTGTTGGAGATGTTTTCCGTGGCAATGAGCTGTTCATTGGCAAGAATATCAAAAGTTCGTGATCCGGGGAATCCGCCCCAGTATTCCACTGCCAGTGCCATGGGCTGACCCATCATCACGTTCAGGTCGTAGGAGAACCATCCGTTTCGGCTTTCACGATACCGCCTGTTTTTGAATTCTCCGGGATTGGTTTGTTCCCCCTGAAAATTGTGATCCCGTTCGGGCTGCATCTCTCCGGGTTGAACAAAATCATAGGTCATCTCTTCAATTCTCTTTTTTTCTTCCAGCTGTGCCTGGTATTCAGCCTGAAATTCTTTCCAACCTGCTTCGGTAAACATATCCCAGTAGATGGTATACCGGCGTTCATGTATAGCATAAAAAGGTTTAACAGGAACATCCCTTGGCTGCCCTACACCGGATGTCATGAAGGTGTTCACCTCACCGGGAAACGGTTCAAGCCAACCGGAAGGATCACGGTTTTCTGTCATCAGAACAGGTACATACAGGGGATCAGAGGCACCCGGATCGTCCTCCGGACCCAGATCGCCGGCCATGACCATGGGACCGTACATGATGGCCACCCGGTTGGAATCATCCGGCATGGTCTCCAACCTCAGGGTAAAGGGGAAATGGATTTCGACCCGGTCGCCCGTTTCCCATTTTCGGGTGATGGGGACGAAACTGGCAGGCGACTGGTTAATCTTCAGCTTCTTGCCGTTTACAACGATCTCCATTCCCTTTGCTGCCCAGTAAGGAAAACGAACCTGCAGGGTTAACCGGGTCGGCTGCTCACATTCAAATTCAATGGTTGTGACCTGTTCCTCCGGGTATTTTGTTATTTGCCGTATTTTCATGTTTTTCTCTTTCCAATCCAGTTCTGCAGCAATGAACTGGCTGATGAACAACTCGGCATCGTTGTGGAAGAAAATATTTCTTCCATACTTGGAATGGTTTTCCATACCGGTTCCCACACAGCAGGTAAACCAGTAAGGATCCTGGTAGGATTTATACCCCCCCATTTCAAGTGACAGGTTGTAAATGACCCGGCCATCTTCCGGGTGCTGTGAGGAGAGGATGTGGTTGAAAAGCGCCCGCTCGTAGTAGTCTGCTACCTCGGCTGAAGCTTCCCATTCAAACAGGTGACGGGTCAGCTTCAGCATGTTATATACGTTGCACGTTTCGGTCGTGCCACTGCTTAACCGGTTACTCAGCGTATCCGGCGGACCGAAGTATTCATGGTTACCGTGTCCCCCGGTCACATAGGAATGATGATGGACAATCCGGTCCCATGCAAATTCTGCAATAGCCCGGTCTTTCTTATCGCCGGTTAATTCATAACGCCGGGCTACACCGATGAGCTTGGGGATCTGCGTATTTCCATGTTTTCCCGGGAAGATGTCTTTTTTCTCAGCCAGCGGCTCCAGGATCGCTTTATGATGGAATATCCGTGACATCTCAAGGTATTTCTCATCCCCCGTGTCACCATACAATTCAGCCAGCACTTCATTGATTCCTCCGTGTTCGCAGTGAAGCATTTCCTGCACCTGTTGGTCACTTAGCCCGGTAACGATCTTTTCAAGCCAGTCGGCAAACTTCACGGAAATCTCAAGCGCTTTTTCATTACCGCAAAGCTGGTAAGCATCACGCAATCCACCCATCACTTTATGTTGGGTGTAATAGGGAACCCAGATACCATTCAGGTCAAACCCCTGCGAACGAATATCTCCTTTTGCCACCTCTTCTTCAAGGATCCGCTTGCCATCGGGGAATGCCCCGATATATCCGTCCCCGTCGGCTTCCTGGCAGATACCCAGCTCATCTACAATGTAATTGACACGGTCAAGGAAACGCTGATCCGCGGTAGTTTGATACATCAGTGCACAGGCACTCAGGTAATGCCCCAGGCTATGCCCGGCAATGGTGTTGTCTTCCCATCCATGGTAGTGTTCCGCTTTCGGCTCCAAACCGGCTTCTGAACGGAATTTTGCGAGCAACCGGTCCGGCTCATAATTCAGCAGCGATTGAACATTCAGATCGGTAGCATGCCTGAAAGGACCATCAAGCAACCTGACCTCAGTCAGTTCAAAAGGCAGGGCACGGAACGTTACCACTTCCGGACCACCCGTTGTTACACGGTGCTCTGATGGTGATTGACAGGCAGTCATGATCAATCCGATTACAAAAAATGAGAAAGAGAATTTAATCAATGTTTTCATACCGTACGTATTTAAACGTAAATCTAACACTTATTTATAATAAAACCTAGGAGACAGTTAGACATTTATTAATTTGAGACCTATAAGACACGTAAGGCATTCTTACATAGTGATCCCAATGGGGTTTCGGAAGAGGCATTTCATTTACTCGTACCGCGAACTTCTACCAGCACAATTCCTTTCCTCAGTCGCAGTACGAGGAAATTTTTCCTTAGTCTTTGATTACCTGGCACACCAGCTCTGCTCATTAACAGAAAGGAACTTCTATTCAATTCTCATAAATTATGTTATACTTGTATTACTATATTTTCTTAACCCGGTAATTTTCCATTCCTATATGGCCAAACATCTCGATTCAAGTGTAGACCAGCGATTCTCTTCCCGCTGGGGATTAATTCTGAGTGCAATGGGGATTGCTGTAGGTACCGGTAACATCTGGAGGTTTCCGCGAATTGCCGCTCAATCGGGAGGAGATCATGGAGCCGGTGCATTTCTGATCGCCTGGCTGATTTTTCTTTTCCTCTGGAGCATTCCCCTGATCATTGCGGAGTATTCCCTTGGGAAAAGACACCGGTCGGGTGTCGTGGGAATTTTTATTAAAAGTGCTGGAAGAAAATTCGCCTGGATGGGAACGTTTGTGGCTTTTGTCTCCACGGCAATCACCTTTTTTTATACGATCGTTGTGGGATGGTGTATTTACTATTTTGTTCATACACTTACCCATCCGCTTCCGCTTACTACAGAAGCTGCATGGGCGACCTGGAATAACTACCAGGAAAGTGCCTGGCCATTTCTTTTTCATGTTCTGGCAATCGGATTTGGAGCGCTGGCAATCTGGAAAGGAATAAAATCTATCGAAAAGGTGAATAAGATATTGATTCCAGCCCTGCTGATCATTGTGTTCCTTTCCGTAATCCGGTCACTCACCCTCCCCGGAGCCTGGGATGGTATAGTCTATTTGTTCAGGCCTGAATGGAGCCAGTTGAAAGATCCACAAACCTGGATTTCAGCACTGACACAAAATGCCTTTGATACCGGAGCGGGATGGGGTTTGTTTCTGACCTATGCAGCATACATGAAGGTGGAGCATGGAACAGTGAAGAATGCCTTTACCACCGGAATAGGGAATAATACTGTATCCCTTCTTGCCGGGATCATGGTCTTTGGAACGGTATTCGCAGTGTTACGTACCGAAATGGGAATGCAGGATCCCCAGATCCTGGAGATAATGAAAACCAGCGGTCCTGCTTCAACAGGATTAACATTTATCTGGATGCCTCAGCTCTTTGCCCGGATGATGTTTGGTAATCCGCTGGCAGTGCTCTTCTTTCTTGGACTTGCCTTTGCGGGATTTTCCTCTTTGATTGCCCAACTGGAGCTGCCCACCAGGGTGATGGTGGATACAGGATTGAAACGCCCGGTGGCCATCGGCTTGGTGGTTGCTTTTGTTTACCTGCTTGGAATACCCTCTGCAAGAAACCTGAATATCCTGAGCAACCAGGATTTCGTCTGGAGCGGAGCGCTCATGATTTCCGGCGCTTTTATTGCCATTGCTGTGATCAGACAGGGAGTGAAAGGAGTGATACAGGAAATCAATGAGATGCATAACGACTGGTCCGTCGGAAAATTCTGGAGCATGACAATCAGGATATTCATTCCGGTTGCAGCAGCCTTCTTATTGTTCTGGTGGCTTTTCGAATCGTTTATGGAAGGAGAGAGCGAACAATGGTATAATCCCCTGAAACCTTTCAGCCTGATGACCTGCCTTGTTCAATGGTTCGTGGTGATCGGCATATTCATCGGTCTTAACCGGAAAATTACCGGGAAAACGATAGGATAAGAAGTGCCTCAAATGCCTTAAGTTTATAAATGCCTAAAATAAAAATGATTGAGGTATACATAGCATTCCTCTGGAAAAGACATTTGCTAATTTGAGACACTTTAGGCATTTGAGACATTTGAGACATTTACTAATTTGAGGCATTTAAGGCAATTGTAAATTTAAGGCAATTCTTTTTAATATAATTCCAAAAACTCATACCCGTTCCCCGACCAGTCCAGAAAACGGATAAAACCGTTCATTGAAATAACCAGTGTTGCCGTATTGACATTGGGATGAAATCCAACCTTTTCAGCACGTTCGAGCTCCTTATCGATAAAGAGATGGACATGGTTTTCATGGTCATTGATCAGTCCGAATGGAGTAACGGAACCCGGCTTTAGACCCAGGTATTTAGCCAGCCTTTTTTCCGAAGCAAAGGTAAGTTTCCCCTGTTTCAACCGCTGCTCGAGATCCCGGATGTTGAGATCCTGCCTGTGCTCGAGAATGACCAGGTAATGCCTGTTCCCCTTGTGGTTCCTGAAGAATATGTTCTTACACCGGGTCCCTCTGATCTTTTCCCAGAACGGAATAGCATCCTTTACGGAATATACCGGGGGGTGCTCGTAATAATCGTAATGGATCTTCAGGTCATCCAGGATAGAATACAGCTCTTCCGGTCCATTCATATCGAATGTTGTTCGGTTTACCCAAAAATAGAAAGAAATGATTTCTTTCCCCAATATTTATTGAGAATGAATTAAAATTACAAAAAAGTCGAAAGCGATATTATTTATTATATCTATATTTAGCTATCTAATCCTAAAAAATTAAAGCTATGCGAAAGATCACGATGATTTTGCTCTCGATTGTATTGGGATGCCAGATGGTATTTGGCGGCATCAATACCAACACAAACCAGAGCGCTTCATGGGTCAGGATGCTGATCAGGAATGCATCGACCGACATTGATGCTGTCTATTACAATCCGGCAGGATTATCCAAATTATCGGATGGTTTTCATATTTCCCTGAATAACCAGTACATCACCCAGGGTAAAACCGTCACAACCGATTATATGTATCTGAATGGAACTCCGAAAGATTTTGAAGGCGAAGTAAAAGCCCCGATTTTCCCGGGGGTATATGCGGCATTCAAAATTGGAAAATTTGTTATCTCAGCCGGATTTAACCCGGTAGGTGGTGGTGGTAGTGCAGATTTTGATAAGGGTCTTCCATCGTTCGAAATGCCTGCCTCCGATCTGGTTCCCTCCTTAAGTACATATGGAATTGAAGATTATAGCCTGAAGACAAATTTCTCAGGAACTTCGGTTTATTACGGAATTCAGGCAGGCCTTACCTATGCGATAAACGATATGATCTCCATCTATGGAGGAGCAAGGTATATCATTGCAAAGAATACCTATCAGGGAACCCTGGAATCCATTATGGTATCCGGAACCGGGATTGATCCGGTTGCCCCGGATAATTTCATGTATGGTCTGGAAGCTCAGTTGGATGCCTTGGCATTAACTGATGAAGGCCTTCAGCCAATTATTGATGGTGGGGGTGGTGGATTAACACTTGCACAAGCTGTAGGTGGAGGTTTGTTGACTCAGGCACAAGCCGATGGAATTTCTGCGGGTTGGGTAAAATTTATCGATCCGGGTGGAGATCCTTCCGCGCTCAATATAGCTACCATACAGGGGGGATATGCTGCTGCTTCTCCGACTCTTGAAGCTTACGCTGATGAAGCTGGACTTACCGGTGATTATTTTGATGTATTGCTTGCCGATCAGGAGGTTGATGTCGAGCAGAATGGCACGGGAATTACCCCCATTCTCGGGGTCAATATTTCACCCATTGACGCCCTGAATATTGGGATCAAGTACGAATTTGCCACCAAGCTTGAACTCAAAAATTCAACGGCAGAAAATAAGGGTGGTTTGATCGGTTTCATCCCCCCGGCTCAAAGAATATATATGTTTCCGGATGGTGCCAAGACCAGGGGAGACCTGCCTGCACTCCTAACCGTGGGGGTAAGCTATGATATCGGACAGGTGCTCACCCTGCACGGTGGATTTCAATATTATTTCGACAAATCGGCTAATTATGGAAAAGCCTTGAAGAATGAGGATCTCATCGATGCCAACAACTGGGAAGCCGGTCTTGCCGTTGAATACCACCTGAATGATAATTTTACCCTGAGCGCCGGGTATCAGCACAATGAAGTGGGAGTAAAGGAGATATACCAGACAGATCTTAGTTACAGCCTGAATACCAACACCGTTGGTGGTGGCGCAAAATACAGGATCAATGAGATGCTTGCCATTAACCTGGGTTTCAGCTATTCTATGTATAAGGACCAAACGGTTGAAGGTTCGCATGATGTCGGGGGCCAGGGCGTGGATTTTGAGGATTTCAGCCAGTCGTATGCAAAGAATGCGATGGTCATCGGGCTCGGCCTCGACCTGAGCTTTTAATAAGTGATCAAATAGAAACAAAAAGGCTGTCTCCGATAAGGCAGCCTTTTTTGTTTGCTCTTTCTTTATCGGGAGAATAGATTCCAAAATAATAAGGATGACAACAATACCAACTCCACGGAGTTGAATAATAAATAGCCCCGGGTAAACCCTGTGAAACAGGGTGCAACCCGGGGTGTTTGGGCAAGAAAAATAACGGTCCAACTACCAAGATATTCTTTGGAAAATCTATTCATGGACCGGAATGTTACAGGCCTTCTTCAAAACTTCTTATCACAAAATCACTTCAACCAAAATTCATCTGGAAAGATAAATTCGATATTCTTTTTTGTATTTTGGTATTTTCTTTTGAATAAAATGTACCGAACCACTACATCCACATTACTGATCCTGCTTCTGTTGCAGGTGAATGGTATTTCCCAGGTTTTCGAAATGCCCAATGCTGAAACGAAAAGCCATGCCGAACTGACCATTACACGCATTCAGATCACTTCTGACTATACCATTGTTCACCTCAGGAACCAGAACATGCTGGTGAAGGATGCATGGGCTTGTGTCGACCGGAAAACCACCATCCAAACTTCCGATAAGGTTAAACATTTGCTGCTTCGTGCAGAAAATATTCCGCTCTGTCCTGAGCTGCACCGTTTTGATTCCCTTGGAGAGATCCTTGAATTTACACTCTATTTTCCACCCATTGATCCATCCAAGGGAAGGATCGACCTGGTAGAGGATTGCGAACAATCCTGTTTCTTCTTTCAGGGAATTATCCTGGATAACAGACTTAACAGCGACATTCACGCCTACGACGAGGCGTATGACCTTTATCTGAAAAAGGAATATGAAGCATCACGGAAAATTTTTTCGGGGATTGTTCAGGATATCGCTGATAATCCCACACACATCTATTCCTTCGCTTACTATTACCTGATCCTGATCAGCCATGAGGGGGGTGATAGGAAAGGAGCGAAGGAGTGGTTTGAAAAGCTAAAAGCATCCGGATTGCCCGACAGGCATTCGATTATTCAGCGAATCGAGGAAATGGGGATAATTGAGAATTAATTTAGTGATACGATGACTCGAAGTCATCGTATCACTAAGAAGTTATCGTATAACTCATCCACTCAACTTTTTTCACGGAACTGCAGCACTTACAACCCAAACCGGTACGAGAGCTTTACCAGGAATATATTGTGAGGACGGACATCAAACAGTTCTTCAATATTTTCACCCAACCTGAATTGCCCGTCTGCCACATATCCCGTTCTTCCCTGAGACCATACCAGGTAAAGGGTTGATCCGGGGATATATTCCCAGCGAAGGACCATGTTTGAGCGAAACTGCTTGAAATTAAAATCCGGGTGCTCAAAACCATAATCGTAATTCATATCCTGGTCTTCATCCACAACATAGCCATCATCAGCATTCAGAAAGGTGATCTCTTCTTCCGTATAGGTATGGAAACGGTCACGGAATTCATCCGCATGCGGATCGGTGATCATTTTGAACTTGTCGTAGGTACCGGCTGAAATAAACGGCTGTCCCCAATATTGAATTGTCAGGTTGGGTGTAATGCTGTAATTCAGCCTCAACGAGAGCATCACTGTTTTCTGATCGATGGAACCGAAGATATACCGCTCTTCCTCCCCAAGTTCGATCTTATCGATGTATTGCAGATCCCGTCTGTTCAGGTTGAGAGACGGGACAAGGGATAGATTCAGGGCATTGCTGGGCTTCAGGGAAATGAAAAAACCATAATGTTGATTTGTACTGCTGCCTTCAAACCCCCAGTTGTGGCTTGTAAAAAATCCTGCAGAGATTTTTTTCCGGTTATCGGTATCCAGGTCGGTTGAAATATTGATAGACCCCGGTATTTTGATAGAAGGACCACCACGCAGTGTGGAATTGGACAGGGTGTTTCCATCCATACTGATCCCTCCTCCAAAACTCCAGTAATTTTTGAATTGCATGTGGAGGTTGATATTCCCGCCGGTTACGTTACGATTCCAGCCAAAATCCCAGGCATTCCACTGGTTCAGGTTAACATTGAAGCTCCGGAAAATACTGAACGGCTCCCAGATCCTGTACCCAATCCATAAAACCTGTAAAATCTCATCGGTTGAACGCAAGTATCCGAGATCGCTCACCTCAAGCCCGGGTGATTTCCAGGAGAAGAATGTACCAAAGCGTAAATGACCTTCTCCGATTTTAGTGAACGATAAAACACCACCGCTGCCTGTGAGGGAGGTTCTTGAGGAATCGAGCTCCAGGTATTCAGCGTCAGGACGTTGATAATACCTCGCTGATGATTCCTGGGTTCGGATGATGGCTTCTTCCGAACCGCGGACATGACTGAAATAGGTCTTAAAGGAGATGTTGTATGTCCTTTCTTTTATATCGTGGCTGAAATGGACACCACCGGTATAAGCATCTTCATGCATAAACTCGAGATTCTGGTCCTCAATTTTACGGTTGGTGGATGTAAACATCCCTCCAACCACGGTCTGTCCCTCACGGAAATCTTTCTGTACCGTGCCTACGATATAGTTTGTTAAGGGTTCGACTGCTTCCGTATAGCGCTCTCCTTCAATATCTACTTTTGCCACCTCTTTGGAAGTAACACTCTCCAGTATTCCAATGGACCATCCGTTTTTCGTTTTGCCCGTCAGTTTTGCCGCTCCAAGGATGGCGGTATTATCCGGGAAATTCACAGATGCATCGTCATCAACGTCAGGATAATGCTGCGGACTTCTTCCGATACGGCGGGAGTAAAACAGATTTTCATCGGCAAGGTCTCCGTCGCCGAACAATAACGGTAGGCTCATGATGCTTCTTCCTTCAATAAAAAAGGGTCGTTTCTCCTCAAAAAATGTTTCGAATGCAGTGAGGTTCACTTCGGAGGGATCGGCTTCCACCTGTCCGAAATCGGGATTTACCGTAAAATCCAGGGTGAGATTATTGGTAACCCCGATTTTCCCATCCACACCGGCTGTAAAATTATTGCGTTTGCCCGTTTCAAACGGATTTCCTTCCACTTTTTTGAACCGTTCCGTGCTGCCAACAACATAGGGAGCAATTTCGACCTGCCTTTTGGGCTGGATCCCTGATATTCCGTGAAGTTCTCCGAAATTGTGAACAATCCCGGATGCATCCCGGGGAAGATGCTGCCAGAAAGAGGTCTCCTCCTTTCGAAAAAGGTACCGTGCTATCTGCACTCCCCACACCTGGTCTTCGGTTTTGTCAAAACGCAACTGGCTTAACGGGATCTTCATCTCGGCTGACCACCCCTCCTCATTCACATCTGCTGCAACCCACCAGATGGGATCCCAGGTCCAGTCTTCACTCTCCCCGTCACTGGTAAACACGCCGTCCATCTTTACCCCTGCAGCGTTTACAACAAAGGCAAACGCCGTGCGATGGTCATAATAACTGTCAA
>Ga0315552_1000830_pt1 | contig 19148 bp, 12 predicted proteins | sample SalMarSW160170MG_2_FD_203102 | JGI IMG/M metagenome (GOLD analysis project Ga0315552, IMG submission 203102) | Salt marsh sediment microbial communities from the Plum Island Ecosystem LTER, Massachusetts, United States - Salt Marsh Sediment SW1601-70 ...
TTTTTTATAAATACCGAGGAATGAGGATTAGAGCTTACAAGTTGATAGTTTTAGTTTTGGCCTTGTTTGTGACGCCATTTGTACCAAAGGCCCGGGCTGATTCCACAGTCAGCCGTGAATACCAGGTTAAGGCCGCATTTTTATATAACTTTATGAATTTTGTTGACTGGCCCGAAGAAAAATCGAGCGACAGCAACGAGCCAATAATCGTTGGCATCATCGGCAGCGATCCTTTCGGTGGCGCTTTTGAACCTGTTAAGAATAAAAAGGTTAAAGGAAAGAATGTTGTTATAAGACGATTTGAGGGTCTGAAAGAGCAAAAAGAATCTGACGAGAACGATCAGGAGATCGAGGCTATTAGAGAATGTCACGTGCTGTTTATTTGTCGATCGGAGGAGAAAAAACTTAAGAAAACCATAAATTTAGTTAAAGAAAACAATGTCCTGACGGTTTCAGACATAGAAGGTTTTCCTGAAGCCGGTGGAATTATCAATTTCGTTATGGAAGACCAAAAGGTTCGTTTTGAAATTAATGTTACTGCAGCCAAGCGTGCCAAAGTTAAAATCCGGTCTCAGCTTTTACGGCTGGCGAAAAGAGTAGTCGAAGAAGAACCTTCGGACGAAGCAAAGAGCTAATTATGTCTATTTTGCAAAACATGGCAATAAAGCACAAGCTGATATTGATTATCATGTTGGCGTGCATCACCGGTCTATTTCTGGCAGGCGCCGCATTTATCGGCTGGGAACGTAACACTTGTCGTGATGGGATGGTGCGTAATTTGTCAACACAGGCAGAGATGATAGCGGAAAACTGTAAAGCGGCTTTGGCCTTCCAGGATGCGCAGGATGCAAAAGAAACACTCCAGGCCCTTCATGTAGAGCCTTCTATAGTCTTCGGCTGTGTTTATAACAAAGAAAACAGGCTCTTTACTTCTTATTATCGCGATTACGCTGAGATTAAGGTACATCCCTCCAAGTTTCAGGAAGGCGGTTTCAGTTTTGCCGATGGTTTCCTAACCGTATTCAAACCTATTGTTCTCGATGGCCAAACGATCGGGACAGTTTGTCTGCGTTCTGATATGAGTCCTATGTATGCTATGCTCAAGCGTAATATAAGTATAATCCTTATTGTTCTTTTCCTTTCTTCCTTAGCAGCCTTTTTGGTATCGTCACGACTTCAGAAAGTCATTTCCGGACCGATCCTAAGCTTAGCTGAGGTCGCGAAAGCAGTTTCAGGAAAGAAGGACTATTCTACTCGAGCTATAAAGCAGAGCAACGATGAGGTTGGCTTACTGATAGATGCGTTTAATGAAATGTTGGAGCAAATCCAGCATCGCGACTTGGAGTTAGTGGATGCAAAGAATCAACTGGAAGTGAGGGTTGAGCAGCGGACCGCCGAGTTAACTACTGCCAATGAGCAGCTAACCAGAGAGGTTGCTGAACGTAAGAGGGCGGAGGAGCAGTTACGTAAAGCTGAAGAAAGATACCGAACCCAGTTTGAGGGAGCATTAGATGCTATCTTCATAGCCGATGCCGAAACAGGCATAATAACTGACTGTAACCCTGCGGCGACAAGATTGGTTGGCAGAGAAAAATCAGAGCTGGTTGGGCAGCACCAGCGGATTATTCATCCTCCAGAAGTAATCGCAGGAGAATTTAGCAACAGCTTCAAGGAGCATCTTAGAGAAAAACAGGGCCTAACTCTGGACACGCAGGTTATTACCAAGAAGGGAGAGATAAGAGATGTTGCAATAAAGGCCAATCTGCTTGAAATTAGGGGCAAAAAGCTCCTGCAAGGTATATTCCGAGATATCACCGAACACAAAAAGGCGGAGAAACGTCAGGGCCAACTGCTTGATCAACTGGAAAAGACAAATCAAGAACTAAAGGACTTCGCGCACATAGTCTCACACGATTTGAAAGCTCCGCTACGGGGGATCAACACGTTAGTAAAGTGGATATCAAGTGATTATGCGGATAAATTTGACGAGGAAGGTCAAGAGCAGATGAATTTGCTTTTGAGCCGAGTGGACAGAATGCATAACTTGATCGACGGAATCCTACAGTACTCCCGTGTCGGACGTGTTAAAGAGGAAAAAACTCAGGTGAATCTGAATGAGCTTATGCCGAGTATTATCGATACACTTGCTCCGCCGGAAAACATCACCATTACAGTTGAAGATGAGCTGCCAATGATCGAATGTGAGAAGACGCGGATTATTCAGGTTTTCCAGAATTTACTAAGCAACGCCATAAAATACATGGATAAGCCACAAGGTCAGATACGAGTTGCCTGTATGGAGGAAGATGGCTGCTGGAAGTTCAGTGTCGCTGATAATGGCCCTGGAATTGAAGAAAGATACTTCGAGAAAATCTTCCAGATGTTCCAGACATTAAGGCCGCGTGATGAGTTTGAAAGCACCGGTGTCGGTCTAACAGTAGTTAAAAAAATAGTTGAGACACATGGGGGAAGGATCTGGGTGGAATCTAAAGTGGGCGAGGGAAGCACGTTCTTGTTTACGGTGCCCAAGCGGCGAGCATCTGTAGAAGAGGAAAAACTCTTAGTTAGCTTGAATGCATAAGCGTGACAGAGCAAATATGGTAATTTACTTGTAGTGATCTTAGATATGATGATAAGAAATAGACAAACAAATCAAATCGTATGGTTGACGCTCAGCTTGGGCACCATCTTTGCTCTGACTTGGCCTGCATATTTTACTAATGGCATGAAATTCATAGGTGTCGGCCCAGTACGACACTCCATGGGAGGCGCGAATGTGGCATTACCTCTTGATTCAGCGGTTAGAGTAACAAACCTGACGGCAATAAAAAAGCTCGACAAACGTACGAGTATCTCCAACGCAACGGAGGGAAAGTGATATGTTGGATACAGTTACAGTTCCAGAACAGTTTGAGCCGATTTTCCAGAAAGCTCAAGACTATGTGAGCGCTTACTTCAGTGAAAAGAAGGAAGATGCATCGAAGGGCAAGATAGAGATATTTGGCCAACGATATATTCTTGTCAGAGCAGCTTCAATGTCGGTGGATTTCTTCGAAGCAATAAAGAATATGTTCGAGGACTGTGGAGAGGAGAAGGCATCGGAAATAGCAAGGAGCCTCCTTTTTGACGTTGCACATGCTATCGGAAAGATGGATGCCAGGAACTTCCATCAGCAAATGAGTGTGCAGGATCCTATAGAAAAGCTTTCCGCAGGGCCAATTCATTTCTCTCACACAGGCTGGGCTTATGTGGATATATTTGCAGAGTCAAGGCCGACGCCTGACGAGAACTACTATCTTATATACGATCACCCATTTTCGTTTGAGGCCGATGCCTGGGACAAGAGCGGCAAAAAGAGTAGTTTCTGTGTTTGTGCTATGAATGCCGGATATTCGTCCGGATGGTGTGAGGAGAGCTTTGGGATTCCGTTGGTCGCTTCTGAGATAATGTGTAGAGCCAGAGGTGATAGCACCTGTCGGTTCATTATGGCACATTCCACTAAGATAGAACAGTATCTTCAAGCGTATTTGCGAGATCATCTGGATATATCCGACAATGTGATGCTCTATAGAATAGGCGGTTTCCTTCAAGAGCGCAAGCAGGCGGAGAAGCGCCAGGCACAACTGCTTGCTCAACTGGAAAACACTAACCGGGAGTTAAATGACATAGTATACATAATGTCCCACGATTTGAAGACGCCGCTGCGGGGGATTAACATGCTGGCCAATTGGATATTAACTGATTATGCGGATAAGTTCGACAAGGAAGGTAAGGAGCGGATAGACTTGCTTTTAAGCAGGGTGGACCGAATACATAACTTGATCGATGGAGTTCTGCAGTACTCCCGTGCCGGACGCATTAAAGAGAAAACAACACGGGTAAATCTGAGTGAGCTTGTTCCGCATATTATCGACATGGCTGCTCCTCCGGAAAACATCACCATCAAGATTGAAAATGAGCTGCCGGTGATTGAATGCGAAAAGACTCGTATTACTCAGGTTTTCCAGAATTTGATAAGCAATGCAATAAAATATATGGATAAGCCGAAGGGACACATAAAAGTTGGCTGTATCGAAGACGAAGACCGATGGAAATTCAGTGTTGCTGATAATGGTCCCGGAATTGAGGAAAGATACTTCGAGAAAATCTTTCAGATGTTCCAGACATTATCACCGAAAGATGAACTTGAAGGTGTCGGAGTAGGTCTAACGGCGGTTAAAAAGATTATTGAGATATATGGGGGAAGGATCTGGGTGGAATCAAAAGTGGGCGAGGGAAGCAGATTCCTGTTCACGTTACCAAAGCAAAAAGAAGAGGGTTAAAAAATGCGAAACTCAAAACCAGTATTGTTAGTTGAAGATGACAGTGTAGATGCAATGACTGTTAAGCGGGCGTTTAAGGACTTGAAGGTTCTGAATCCTTTAACTCACAGGACCAATGGTGAAGAAGCCCTGGAGTATTTAAGAGACAAGAGCAATGAAAGGCCTTGCGTTATTTTGTTGGATTTGAATATGCCAAAGATGAACGGCAACGAATTTTTGAAAGTCGTAAAAGCTGATGATGTGCTGAAAAAGATTCCTGTTGTAGTGCTAACTACATCTAAAGAAGAGTGCGACATAATGGAGAGCTTCAAGCTCAGCGTCGGCGGTTATATAGTCAAGCCGGTCAATTATGCAAAGTTCGTGGAGGCAATTGGAACAATTGATCTTTACTGGACTTTGAGCGAATTGCCGGATGGGGACTAAGGCAATGGTTCTTGAGTGATTGATAGCAAGTGACATAATTCGGATTGTCACCAGATCCAGATATTGGGGGTGTAATTTGGGCAGAGTCAAAGCCGGGCAAAGCAAATACATTTTTGTTTACATTGCCCAAGCATGAAATGGGGATTTAAGATGCAAAGCTCGAAGCCGATATTGTTAGTTGAGGATGACACCGTAGATGCGATGACGGTGAAACGCGCACTTAAGGAGTTGAAGCGTCTGAATCCGTTAATTCATAAAACCAATGGCCAGGAAGCTCTGGAATATTTAAGAGATGAAAGTAACGAACGGCCTTATGTTATACTTTTAGATTTGAATATGCCGAAGATGAACGGCATCGAATTTCTGAAAATTGTAAAAGCCGATGATGCACTGAAAAGTATCCCTGTTGTAGTGTTATCTACGTCTAATGAAGAATGTGATATAGCCGAGAGCTTTAAGCTTAATGTCACCGGCTATGTAGTCAAGCAGATTGATTATAAAAAGTTTGTGGAGACAATTAGAACAATTGACCTTTACTGGTCTTTAAGTGAGATGCCAAAAGAGGAGCGAAATCATGAATAATGAGAAGTATAAAGTGTTGGTGATTGAGGATGATAAACTTGACCAAATGGCTTTCCAGCGGTTGGTGGAAGCTGAGGAGCTTCAATATGATTACACCATAGCCGGCTCTGTTTCAGAGGCCCACAAGATATTGGCTTGCCAACAATTTGATATTGTGATCTCCGACTACTTTCTTGGAGATGGTACAGCATTTAACATCCTGGAATCAGTTAAGGACATCCCTACTATTGTTGTCACAGGTGCTGGTGGTGAGGAAATAGCAGTCAACGCATGGAGGTCTGGTGCTTATGATTATCTGACAAAAGACATAGAAAGAAGCTATCTCAAAGTGCTTCCCATAACCGTCGAGAATGCCATAAGGCACAAAAAGGCCGAAGATAATCTGCATTTATTGTCAGGTGCTATTATGAGCACCATTGATAACGTCTATATTACTGATATGGATGACAAGATTACCTTCGTAAATAAGGCCTTCTGTGATACCTATGGATATAAAAGGGAGGAGATACTCGGTAAAAAAAGCAGTGTTCTCTGGCTGGCCGGCCTTAATACTGCCAATACAAGGGCGGTTTTTAGAACCCCGAGTATTGGAGACGCCTGGGAAGTTGGATTTTATCACAAGCGAAAAGACGGAAGTATATTCCCTGTTTCTCTTTCAAAATCGATCATTAAAGACCATAACGGCACTAAAATTGCAGTCGTCGGAACCACCCGTGACATTACTGAACGCGTTCTTGTGGAAGACGAGCTGAGGAGAGCAAACCTCAAATTGAAGAAGCAGTGTCAGCTTAAAAATGAATTGCTTATTAAGGTTTCAGAGACGTTGAAGAGATTGCTGTCGCCTGTCGAGAGCCTCAAGGTCGAACGAGATGAAAACATATTAGACGGCGGAGCGCAGCAAAAGGAATCTTGGAAAAACTTCGCTGTGGCAAAAAGAATTATTAGCGATCTTCTGGATATTGCACATATAGAGGCGGGCAAAATAAAATTGCAGCAGATCGAGCTTAACCTTGGCGATGTGGTTTCGGAAATTATGGTTGATTTGACACCGCTTGCAGAACAAAAAGGTGTTACGCTAAAAAGTGATATACCAGACGATGAGCTTGTTATCAGCGGAGACCATAGCAGAATTAAGCAGGCTTTAACCGATCTTATAAACAATTCTATAGATATGACCATGGGAAAAGGTCATGTCGAAGCGTGCTTAAAAGATACCGGCAGTGAGATTATCGTAGTAATAAAAGACGATGGACCAGCTATTGAAAGCAGCAGGATGGACAAAATTTTTAACTGCTTTGAGTGGTTTAAAGAACAGCCTTGCTGGCATCCGGAGCAGGATAGGACTTTAAGCTTGTCGATAGCAAAAAAAATTATAGAAATGCACGGTGGATGGATATGGATAGAAAGTGCTGATGACAGAGGAAACAATTTTTGTATTAGATTGCCGAAAATTTGTGTAAGAAATAATTTTTCCACAGCCACAAAAAGAGTAGAAATGAATTCGGAAGTTGGACCTGGCGATTAACCTGCATTTCCCACAATCTTTGTCGAGACAGCTTATTAGGTTACTCGCCAGGTCGGCCCGCTCCGGCGAACCCCTGCGTTGAGCCTGAGAGCCTGCCATAGCCATACCAGAAAATCATGTTTATTTCTTCCTTTTTCTTGATAGCCTGAATTCCCTTTGATTTCCTTTATCTTTCCCTTGACGTTATTCAACTTTTATATATAATGCTCTCTCTTTTTTTAACTATAGCTGGAGACAAAAGTCAATTAGTCCGGCAGAAAAGCAAGTAAAACAGAAAACTTTTGAGGAATAGAATTGTGAAAAGGAAAATTTTGCTTACCGCTGTTATCATATTATTGGCTGCGGGTAGGACTCAATCCGAGGAAAAACAATTAGGCGTTACCTTCGACGTGACTTATCTGAGCAAGTGGTTGAGCAAAGGCGTCGAGGCATACGGCTCGCACGGTGCGTTATTTAAGTCTTTCGACTTCGACCTGTTTGGCACAGGTCTTGGCTTTGAAATTATTCATCGCAATGCCTTCGGAAGCGGCTACGTTGACCAGCAGAGGTTTGACTACAGGCCGTACTATAAAGGTAGGCTTTTTGAAGATACACCCTACGCTATGAATTTTAATCTTAGTACGGAATATGAACACTATCCCCGCCGGGACAGAAAATCAGCTAATACAACCTGGGAGTGGATATTTGCCTTTTCCTGGCCGAATATTTTGCCGCAAGGTTTCACTCCAAGCTACATCGCTCATTATGAGTACGCTGCGGGAGAAAATTACACGAAGCAAAGCGGCGCCGATATCCCGCCAGGTTGGGTTCATCGTTTCATACTTGGCTATGACTTGAAGGTATTGGAAAACGTAGAGCCGCTGCGCTTGTCCGGAGAACTTGCCTATACCGATGGTCTCGGCGGAGCTGAACATGACTGGTCGTATGCTACTTTTGGAATATCTACAAAATTGAAAATCACAGACAATCTTTCTTTTCTGCCGGGGATTTATCATCAAATATCAATGGAGGATTCGGTTTGCACAGATGATGTAACATATACAGGTTTGAGTATGAGGTACAGATTCTGAAAGATTCATAAAAAACTCGATTTTTAACCTTTTCGGTTGAATCACTGAATTTAATTGTATAGTATAATCGTTCTGTTATTTTTTCACGAGGAATCTATCGAGGCTGTGCTCATAGATCAGAAATTAAAAAAAGGAGAGTGTTATGGAACAAACACAAAAAGCTATTGATTCACTTATAACTGAGCAGCGTTCATTTCCGCCGCCAGCTTCAATCAAAGCCAAAGCCTATATCACAAGTCCTGAGCAGTCTCAGCAAATGTGGGAACAGTCGATTAACGACCCGGATAGCTTCTGGCTTAAGCAGGCAAAGAATCTGTCTTGGTTCAAGGAGCCGACAAAGGGTTTGCAGTACACCTGGGACACCAAGAATCGTAAGATTGAGCAAGCTTGGTTTGCTGATGGTCAGTTAAATGTTGCTTACAATTGCCTTGATCGCCATCTTAATACGCCCATTGCAAATAAGACTGCGATAATTTGGCAGGGTGAAGCTGACAATGCAGTTAAAAAGATTACTTATAAAGAGCTGCACAAACAGGTTTGCAAATTCGCCAATGTTTTAAAATCAAAAGGAATAAAAAAGGGCGACCGTGTTGCTATTTATCTGCCGATGATTCCGGAGCTTCCTGTAGCTATGCTTGCCTGTGCTCGTATCGGAGCAATTCACTCGGTTATATTCGGCGGATTCAGTGCCGATGCCATCAAGGACCGCATTAACGATTCTGACTGCAAAATGCTTATTACTTCTAATGTTTCCCTGCGTGCCGGTAAACACATCCCCCTCAAGAGCATCGCTGATGATGCGTTGAAAAATACTCCTACGATTGAGAGCGTCATCGTGGTCAAGGTTAGTGATGACCAATGCAATATGAAAGAGGATAGAGACATCTGGTATCACGATGAAATGAGCGGGGCGCCTGAGAGCTGCGAAGCCGAGCGAATGGACGCCGAAGATATGTTGTTTATTCTTTACACATCCGGTTCGACCGGCAAGCCGAAAGGCCTTGTCCACACTACAGGCGGATACTTAGTGCATGTTGCTCTTAGTCATAAGCTTATTTTTGACATACATGACGATGATATTTACTGGTGCACTGCCGACATCGGCTGGGTGACAGGGCACAGCTATATCGTCTATGGCCCACTGGCAAATGGAGCTACCTCGCTGATGTTTGAGGGAGTTCCTACATATCCCGATGCTGGTAGATTCTGGCAGATTTGTGACAAATTCAGTGTTAGCGTTTTTTATACGGCTCCGACGGCTATTCGTGCTCTGATGCGTCTTGGTGACGATTGGCCGGCAAAGTATAAGCTGGATTCGCTGCGAGTGCTCGGTTCGGTTGGTGAGCCTATAAATCCCGAAGCCTGGATGTGGTACTACGATAAGATCGGGCGTGGTCGCTGCCCGATTGTGGACACCTGGTGGCAGACGGAGACCGGTGGAATTCTAATTACGCCGTTACCGGGTGCTCATACGTTAAAGCCGGGAAGTGCCTCTCGGCCTTTCTTTGGCGTTGATCCGGTCATTTTGCGTGACGATGGAAGCCAGTGTGACGTAAATGAAGGTGGAAAACTTTGCATACGTAAGCCATGGCCCGGGATGGCCCGCACGATGTGGGGAGATCATCCGAGGTTTATTGATACATACTTTACCATGTTCGATAATCTTTATTTCACCGGCGATGGCTGTCGTATCGACAATGATGATGACTACTGGCTGATGGGCAGAATCGATGATGTAGTCAATGTCTCCGGCCACCGTATCGGTACCGCTGAGGTTGAAAGTGCCCTTGTCAGCCACGAAAAAGTCGCCGAGGCTGCGGTCGTACCGATACCCCACGAGATTAAAGGACAGGGCCTATATGCCTTTGTTACGCTGAAAGAGGGGGTCGCAGAAAGTGACGAGCTGAAAGGTGAGCTTGTCAAACACGTGCGAAAGGAAATCGGGCCTATCGCAACGCCTGAAGCGATTCAGTTTGCCCCGTCACTTCCAAAGACCCGCTCAGGCAAGATTATGCGGCGTATCCTCCGCAAGATTGCTGGGAAGGACACAAAAAATCTTGGCGATATTACTACGCTTGCCGACCCGGGCGTGGTCGAATCTCTCATCAAAGGTCGGGGGTAATAACCTTACCTTAATTGAAATTACAAGCCCCCTTCTTGCTTTCGCAAGAGAGCAGGGGGGGTCTTTTCACAGTAAAGGAAGCGATAGATGAGCCAGGAAACATCGGAAGCGTCACTTGAAATCAAAAACCACGGCTGGCGTATAGCATTTGCTGGAATGGGTATTAATCTTGCTCTCGGCATTCTATATACGTGGAGCGTCATCAGTAAGGGCATCCCGGCTGAATGGAAGTGGAGCGAAGCAGACAAATCCTGGCCTTACTCGATTGCATGCCTGGTATTTTCGCTTGTGATGGTACCGGCCGGCCGGATGCAGGATAAAATCGGCCCGCGTATAGTAGCAACCATCGGTGGCATCCTGGTTGGAGCGGGCTTTTTACTGGCAAGTGTCACGACGTCACCCCTGGGTTATATAATCGGCTTTGGGATTCTTGCTGGCGCGGGCATTGGCTTCGGCTATGCCTCTGCAACGCCGCCGGCGGTCAAATGGTTCTCGGCGGCAAAAACGGGGCTTGTTGCCGGCATCGTCGTCTCAGGTTTTGGCCTTGCCTCTGTATATGCGGCCCCTTTGACGATGTGGCTTATTAACACATGGAGCATCAAGGTTGCGGTGATGACCCTCGGAATCGCATTTCTAATTGTTGTAGTCGTTCTTTCACAGATACTTAAGCCGCCGCCTGCTGGTTTTATTCCAGCCGGAACTGGCACTGCAAAGGCTAAAGGTTCGGCTGGCAAAAAGGAAGATTTCCTGCCGAAGGAAATGTTGGCTACTTCGCAGTTTTATATGCTCTGGTTTATGTATGCCTGCGGTGCCGGTGCCGGGCTTATGGTCATCAGTAAGCTGGCGGCAATCGCTTCTATTCAGGCCGGCATTAAGCTGGGCTTTATCCTTGTTGCGGTGCTGGCGGTCGGCAACGGAGCCGGCCGGATTGCAGCCGGCATCCTGAGCGATAAAATCGGTCGCAAAGCAACCATGTTTATCTGTTTCGTTATGCAAGCTGTTTTGGTCTTTCTGCTTTCGCGTACAGTGCAGGGTAGCACCCTGGCAACAGCGCCGGTCCTGGCGGTCGTCTCTGCTCTTATTGGTGCGAATTATGGAGCGAATCTATCGCTATTTCCTTCTGTGACGAAGGACTACTATGGCCTGAAGAATTTCGGCGTGAACTATGGTCTTGTGTTCACTGCTTGGGGCGTTGGCGGTTTTATGCTTGCTCTTTTGGCAGGTAAGTTATACGACCAATATCACACCTTCAATTTCGCTTACTATGGTGCAGCGGTTCTATTGGTTTTGGCGGCTTTAGTGACGCTTTTCGTCAAGGATCCACATCATACAGATTGAAGACAGAATACAGATAACGGAGGATAGATAAATAGTGTAAATTCGATTTATAGTCCGTGAATCGGAAAGATAGTTGACTTGATGGTCTCTATCGTTTTCTCGACGGCGGGTATTATCACTTCTTGCTGGGCCTGGCTTATAACAAGACGCCTGTCCCGCAAACCTCCCTGCCATTCAGTGCTGCCTAACATAACGCCGCTAACAGCAGGATTTTTATCCTGGCTTACATCGGCTCCGCTCAAAACGGCCCAAGCCAGGGCCCAGGCCCTTACGGTGTTATCGACATTATATCCGCCACCGCCGGTTGCAAGAATGGGTTCCCTGAAACTCAGCAAAGAATCGATGACATCGACATAGACATTGTTAGTTAAATACAGATTTGCAAGAGGATCGCCTGCAAGGGCGTCAGCTCCCAACTGCAGAACCGTTACGTCAGGATTGAAGGCGGTAATCAATGGTGGTGCTATAGAATTGAATGCCTTCATGTAAGCTTCATCGAAAGTGCCGACCGGCAGAGGGACATTAACGCAATAGCCTTTACCCTGGCCTGTTCCAATTTCATTTTCAAATCCGGTTCCGGGAAACAGCGTTCTGGGATTTTGATGGAATGAAATGGTCATTACATCCGACCTGTCATAAAATGCGTATGCAACGCCGTCACCGTGATGGACATCAACGTCAAGATACAGGACTTTTTTTCCTTGCTCTGCAAAAAGTTGGCAGGCAAGAGCTACATCATTGATATAACAAAAGCCGGCGGCTTTTTCAGGACCTGCATGATGAAATCCGCCGGACGGATTAAATGCTATGTCGGCTGAGCCTGAAAGAATCAGTTTTGCGCCGGTTATCGTAGCTCCACAGGCCAGGACAGCATACTCATATAATCCATCGAACACAGGACAGTCCCCTGTGCCTATACCCATATCGAGGGCTTCGGCTTCCCACTTTCCTTTTGATGCGTTTTTCAGTGCGTGCAGGTAGCGAGCGGAGTGAAATTTTTTCAGGGTAATTCTATCAGCCGGCTCCGGCGGTACTTCGCATCGCCCATCTCCTGAAAGAAGGCCCATAGAATTTAGAATCTGCCTCACCCTCTTGGCACGGTCCACATTAAAAGGATGCTCAGGCGGATAATGATACTTCTCCAACTCCGATGAATAAATAAAAGCAGATTTTCGCATTATTTAAGGTTACTCTTCTGAATTAGTTAATCCGCCTGCCCTGAGCGCAGCCGAATGGGTCGTCGTACCGGCGACAGCTAAACTTAAAAATAGGATCACATATACCGTAAAAACTTTGCTGCTATAATAAACATTGCATGTGACCAAACCAAAGGACATATTGATAACTTCGTTTTATCTTTGAATATCTGTTCAGGGATGTATTTACCCCGTGAGATAACGTCTATTCCTATCTTACGGGGTAAATCTATCCTTTCCAAGGGCCAGCGAAAGTATCTCTCCGCATTTTCTCTATTATTGCAAAGGCATTGGTAAATAGCCATCCAAAAGTTCAGCAGCGGCCAGGCGCCGGCACCAGTTAACGTTACCCAGCCTTTTCGGACTCCGCCGCAATACACATCTCCAGGATATCGCATTAAACCACCATTATCTATTGTGTTTTTCTTTACTATTTCTTTGATGGTTGCTTTCATCTTTTCATCAAGTGGATTTAATATCCCTGAAGGATACACTAATCCTAACAGTGAAGTATCCGGCTGGAAATCGTCTTTTCTGATTTTGCTGCGTCGGCTTATGCTGCCTGTACTGTACGTTCTCGGAATCAGATTTTTATTACACGAATACAGCTCGGAAAAGACGCCTGACATTTCTTTTTCAGTTTGTGTCCATTTTCTCTTTTTACCCATTAGCTCGATTGCGGCTCTAAGGCCGGCTATACACATAGCCAAAGAGTACGTATGATACCTTTTCTGCGCAGGAAAGATACATCTTTCCTCCCACAAATCAAAATAAGGCAGAACAAATTTGCCGTTGTGCCAGGTATCGCAGATGCCAGAAGCGGTTATTCGTATTAGTTTTTCGAATCTCGATAAATCACGAATATCGAAATGTTTTACATGATGATCTATTGCGATTAGCAAAGAGCCGTTCTGATCCGGCTGAAACTGTGTTCCATGATGAATTACATATATGTACCTGTCTCTTATTTTTCGAGGTGCTTTCACAGCAGCAGGAGGTATTAACGTGCCGGCGATAGTCCCATTTACGTTATAGGCGTTGAGAAAGAAGCCGGTATTTTTAAAACCTTCAGCTCTGTTAAGACACCAGTCGAAAAACCTTTCCGGGATGTCCCTTAAGCCAAGAAGGTCCGCGGATATGCATACATAAGATGCATCTCGAATCCAGACATACCTGTAATCCTGAATAGTGGCGGGGTAGGTTAATTTGTCGGAATTAGCGGCGACAATCGCACCATTTTCCAATGAGCTGTCTTCGATAATATTTTTACTTATTTGAATAAGCTCTTTGACATGCGGCTTTTTCATCTCATTTTGCTGACAATCTCATTGGCATCTGGTAGGGTAGAGCTTGTCCAACCATTACTCTTTGTAGCCGGGGGTGTAAAATATGGCCTGCATGGGTTTTGTTCCTTAGCTTTTTATCTTCTGGCATAAGGCGAATGATAATTTTACTGTGATAACTCTTATTATTTCCATGCAGGTTTAATAAATCCCGAGCATTCTCTCGAATACAAGGTCCTCCATCAGCTCTATTAACAGTGGCAGGCTTATGAGCAGCGGAGTTATCCAAATTTCACCAGTCTTTAAGTAAGCTTTCCAGCTCCACTTGCGATTGTATCTTGGAAGTAACCAGCTTCGCAGCGATGGAAAAATACATGGAACATCACCTTTATATAATTGCCACTGTCTGCCAAATCTCTTTTCTAACGACCTTTCTTCGTATATAATCGATGCTCCGTAAAATACAACAACCAAGGGTATAATTACACCCAAGTTAAAAAATCGATCCTTGAGTTGAAACAGCACGCCAGCTATTACCAGCAGTGAGCCAAGATATAGAGGATGCCGAACCAATGCATAAGGGCCTGTAGTAACTAAACGTCCTTTTCTAAAGTGTCCGCGTGTCCAGAACCTGATGAGGGCTCCGGCAAGCACTAATATGATGCTAATGATAACCATGACGGAAATATCAGGAAATCCCAGCTCATGCGGTTTTTCTCCGTCTATAATATTCTCAGCGATTATAATTGGAAACGCTATTGTTAGTGCTAATGTTCGCCTTTTTCTTAACCAGTTCAAAATACAATCTAATCGCTCGCTCCAATCGGATTCGAGATGGCACCGCCTTTCGGCACCTTCGGCATAAGGTACTTTTACTTTGCTCAAATGATCAAACATGGGCTTAAATAATTGGCACACTTTTGAAAATACAGCTAAACAAATCCCGATTGGTAATTTTTTCAAGGTACTAATCGCAACTTTCAATCTTGCCTTTTTCCCTATTGTCTGAATAGTATTAACGTATTCTATGTCCGTGGTGCTAATATTGGCAAAAGGTGTGTGGAAGGCAACGACCTGAATGTCCGGGCACAGCCAGGGCAATACCCTGCCCAAAAACCGGTTAAGCCTATACCAAAAGTAGAAATCCTCCAGCCGGCTCAACAGACCACCTGAGAAGATTCTGAAACCTCTGGTCCGGCGTATAGAGAGGGAGTTTGTCTGTTCGATAAGTTTTTCAAACGACCTGCAGCTAAAGACCTGCAGGTGGCTGCGACGTATCCCCACGAGCCGGTCAAATAGGGGAACTACAAATCTCCGCAGAAGCGATAGTCCGGGAACATACGACGCTGTACCAATAATTGCCAAACCTCCTGGCCTAAGAACTCTGCCAATCTCCTGCACGACGGCCTCGGGATTTAAAAGATGTTCCAGGACCTGCTCACAGATTATCATGTCGAACATTCCTGTTTCGAATGGAAGCTCATCCTGCTCGAGATCGCAGCGCTTCAGTACCCATCGTTGGGGGCTATAAGCACTTGCCAGTCTTTTTTCACTGTTGTCGATGCCAAAGAAGACAATGTGCTCGGAAACACCGGTAGCATCAATGAACTGCATAGAGCGTCCACTTCCCAGGCCTATGTCCAGTAGATTCAGTTTTTCATCGTTTTTCAATTTTTGTTCTTTTACGAAGGTAGCAACCTCTTCTGCCAACGCCTGGTAGCGGGCTAACCGCAGGCGATAAGTACGGTTGGATACTTCGGCACCGAACGCCATTTTCGCGGGCTTGGATGTTGTGAATTGTTCCTCATGTGGGTGGTTGGAAAACAGGCCGTCCCGTCCTGAGTCCGTCGATTCGGCATGCCGGATTCGTGACGAACCGGGTCGAAGGAGAGGTTTCTTTTCCGATAAGAATATCCTTGGCAGCAGCAGTGCCGGCTTAAAGGATAATGCCCGGCCTTTTCTTAACCAGTTTAAAATACAGCCAAAAAGCTTAGAATGCGCAGAATTTATTATAGCATAAATTTTTTCGAGGTTTATTTTGGTAGATAAGGTGATACATACTGCCAGTAAGCCATAAGTTTTAAGGAACATCACGAACTTGTCAATTCCCTGAGGCAGTCTAAATGCAACCGGTATTATGATTATGCTCGCAATTGCCATACCGCGGGTCAAATTAAATCGGGGTTGTCGCATTGCTAAATATCGACGTTCTATTTGTATCGCAAGCCAGGCGGCAAAAATCCCTATAGCCGCCCCTGCAAGTACGTCCGATGGATAATGAGCCATAGCAGTCACTCTCAGTAGAGCAACAATTGTACTGGCAGCCAATAGCAGGCATGCCAAAGGCCACGTGACAAAAGATGTTATTACTGATGCTGCCGAGAAAGCAACAGCGGCATCACCAGAAGGAAATGAAAGATGATATGATAAATAAGGCTGTTCTTCTATCCATGATGGGCCTTTGATAACCTCGCGAGGTCGTGGTCTTCTTACACCGACTTTCAGTGAAGTTACCATTAGTGCAACGATGATTAAGGCAAGAAACGTGATTAGAACCGGCCGCTGTCGGCCTGTTGAAAGAAACCACACCAACAATAACCAAATCGGCAGCCATGCTCTGCCCAGGTACGTGAATGCTCTAATCCAAAAAAATCTGTTCCAATTAACCGGCTTTTGACGCAATAAAGAAAAAACATACTGATCCAAATTAAAATATGACCAAAGGGCAATTAGTCCTATAACCAGGATGAAAACCAGAAAAAATACATCCTTATCTCGAAGGCTCAATTTTGATACTAATTTTCGATAAATCATTGTTTATCCGTTTTACGGGTAAGTACTACCACTTCAAGTGTTCTGCCTTTTGAATAGTTAAAACCTTGCTTTGATACCAACTTATCTAATGGCAGCTCACCGTAACGCTGCTGGATTTCATTTAGCTTGTTTTTCGGTATTACCAATACTCCATTTATCGTCCGTTTTAGCCAGTCAATTACATCTTTTTCCGTCCGGAGCACCTCAATTTGCGAGCCCATATAAAAGTTCAGCGTTGGCTCTCTGTAATTGTAGGTTACTATAGGTACATCTTTTATCGTCTTGTTGTTCACAGCCTGGGCAAGAAAGGGAGCAATTTTTACCTGCTCAACCGCTGGAAGTATGCCAAACAAAAGGGGAATTTCTAAAACGAGCATGCACATGAGCAATACCTTGGCAGAAACCTGCGGTCGATTAGCTCTTTGCTGAGGGATGGCAATTATGGCCATAGCTAATAACACCATACCCGATGCACAGCCGGACCAGCGCAAGCCGGGTATTTCTATAAACCACGGCCCAATTATAAGACCAAGTGCCATTGCAATGGCCAATGGACCAAAAAACCAGACTCCACGTCGCAGCCAGATTTTATCACGCTCGGTCAATCTGTTTTGCTGGTCGGCGACAATCGTGCCTGCAACTGCCAAGGCCAAAGCCGGCCAAATGAATAATATATAATGGGGCAGTTTGGTAGCTGCCAGGCTCATTATGATGAAAGTAGGTGCAACCCAGCTAATCAATAAGATTCGGCCGTATTTGCTTCCCACTCTTCCTCCGATAACAGCCGAAATAGCGCCGGGTAAATGCAGCGTCCAGGGGAAAAGACCAAAGATAACAACAGGCAGATAGTATGGCAGATAGAGCAGGAAATTCCCCCCGTGCTGCTCCATCGGTTTAAGTGCCCGGCTGATTACGTGTCGGCCTATAAACTGGCGCACGAACTGGCCGTTGGTAAAATGGTTGGCAGGAATTGCCCAGGCTGTAAAAATCAAGAATCCTATTGCTAAAGAAGCTGCGACTGCACAAACGTCCCGCCGGATGTTTTTTCTGGTTTTCCGACCAAGCCACAAAATAGCTGCAATTGCTGGAAGAGGCATTAGACCTATTGGTCCTTTGGTCAACATCCCCAATCCTAACGCAACACCCATCAGAAACACATGGAATAGAGTTATTCCGGAGTTAATCGATTGTGCAAAAACAGCCATTACAGCAACTATAAAAGGTAGCAGCACTGCATCGGAGATTGCCGACGAACCAACAACCAGGATCATCAACGTTGAGGCCAGAATAACCATGGCCCACAACGCTGCTTTCGTGCCTAAAAGTTGCTTGCCGATAAAGAATGTCAATAGACATGTCAACGCAGTACCTAACACCCCGAAAAAGCGGCAGGCAAGCTCCGTTGGACCGAGCAGGCGGATTGGCAAAGACATCAGCCAATAAAGAAGTGGTGGTTTGTCAAACCATATTTGGCCGTTAAAAGTGGGAAGCAGGTAATTGCCGGACTCGACCATCTCCACCGCTGCCCGCGCATATCTGGGTTCATCACGGTCCCACAGTGTCGAGCGTGTGCTTGCAAATAAATAATTGCCCATAATTGCTAAGGCAACTAAAGCGGCAGCCGTCCAACCATTGAATTTTATTATCTTTTTCAGCATAGGCTTTATCATTTTTTATAAGTCATTCCCGGCATGTCAGTTGAATTTACATCATAGATAGACAAATGTTAAAAATCAATTTTTTTTCAGAAAAAGCTTATAACTAAAATTTTGGTTGTATTTTTGGAAATTTCCCAAAGCCAAATTTACTTTGCTCTGGTTGTTACTTACGGTATATAATTTCCATCAATGGTCAGACGAATCATAATCAACGCAGATGATTTTGGCTTGTGTAGCGGAGTAAACAGGGCTGTTGCCCAGGCCCACACCGATGGAATATTAACCAGTGCGACTATTATGACCAATATGCCGGCCTTTAAAGAAGCTGTTGATTTGGCAAAAGAATTGCCTAAACTGGGCGTGGGCGTGCATCTTAATATATCCGATGGCCGCCCACTATCTATGAATGAGCATATTCATTGTTTGCTTGATTCTGAAGGTCAATTTGCTTTATCGCCGTCTAAACTGGCACTATTATCTATGGCTGCAAATCAGATTAAAAAGACAATCAGGACCGAATTCGCAGCACAAATTCAATTAGTAATTGATAATGGCATAAAGCCCACTCATTTGGATTCCCATAAACATATTCATAGTTTCCCGAGCATATTTCCCATAGTCTGTGAATTAGCCGGCCATTTCAAAATTCCAGCGGTACGCTTTGCCTTCGAGCCGCTCGAAATCTGCAAAGCTCCCTGGCCTTTACCAGCCAAAGGTGGCGAAAAAAGGTCAAGTTTAATTCGTACCATGGCTCGAATAAATCGTATGCAATGCCCGGATTTGTTAAAAACTGATATTCTTGTTGGAATTGCTCA
>Ga0315552_1000834_pt1 | contig 19057 bp, 17 predicted proteins | sample SalMarSW160170MG_2_FD_203102 | JGI IMG/M metagenome (GOLD analysis project Ga0315552, IMG submission 203102) | Salt marsh sediment microbial communities from the Plum Island Ecosystem LTER, Massachusetts, United States - Salt Marsh Sediment SW1601-70 ...
GACATTGCTCAGCACGTAGGAGCTGTAGGCGTTGTGGTCCTGCGGGACTCCCTTGGGAAAGCCGGTGGTGCCGGCGGTAAAGATAAGCACGGCGATATCTTCATCTTTTAGCTCGGCAAAGCTCTTGCCCTCCGGCGAACCGGAGGCGATAAGCTCATCGTAGCTGGTCATCCCCTCAGCCTTGCCCCCGATGATAATAAACTGCTTCACCGAAGGCAGCTGGGAGCGGATGCTGGCTACCATATCGGCGTAGCGGCTGCCAATAAAAAGAACTTTGGGCTCGGCTTTATTGACCAGGTAGACCAGTTCGTCCTCCCTGATGCGGAAGTTCAGGGGCACGAAGATACCCCCCGCCTTCACCACCCCGAAACAGGCCTCCACGTACTGGTTGCAGTTGACCTCAAGGATGGCGGCGCGGTCTCCTTTTTCCAGGCCGGCTCTATTCAGCGAATCGGCCAGGCGGCTTACCCTCTCCTTGAGCTGGGCGTAACTGTAGCGCTTACCCTCAAAGGCGATGGCGGTTCTCTCCGGAACCAGCATGGCTGACAGGTCGAGAAACTCGGTTATAATCATCTTTCACCTCCGCGTATTAGCTGGTTTTCTCTCTTACCTTATCGACTATCCGAGACATGGCCTCCCCGGCTTTAGCATTAATCAGGACGTCCGCCTCTCCATCCATAGGAGTGGAGCTGAGGTTGACGATAACCAGCTTGGCCCCGGCCTGGACGGCGTAGATGGGCATATAGGCGGCGGGGTAAACGACCAGGGTAGAGCCGACCACGATAAACAGGTCGCAACCCGAGGAGCGGTTGCTGGCCTCGGTGAGCACTTCATAGGGCAGCTGCTCGCCGAAAAGGACGGCGTTAGGCTTTAACATGCCGTGGCAGACCTCGCAGTCCGGTATTTCCTCACCCCCATCCAGCCGGAGCTTAATCTGCTCAAAGGAATAGAGCCGGCCGCAGTTCAGGCATACCGCCCGCTGCATATTACCGTGGAGTTCGAATACTTTTTCGGCGGGCACCCCCGCTTTCTGGTGAAGGTTATCCACGTTCTGGGTGATGACACAGTCCAGCCGGCCCAGTTCGTCCAGCTCGGCGATAGCGTAGTGGGCCAGGTTAGGCTGAGCCTCGGTGGTCAGGTGCCCCTCCCCCAGCAGCTGCCACTGCTTTCGCCTGGCTTCGGGGTCGGAAACGAACTTCTGGTAGGTAAAGTCGTCGGGGTCAAAGCGTTCCCAGATGCCGCCGGGGCTGCGGAAATCGGGAATCCCCGATTCAGTGCTGATACCGGCGCCGCTAAAGACCACCAGCTTCTTAGAGCCGATAATCAGCTCGGCTACCTTTTCCGCCAGGGCATCCAGCTTGGCTTCTTCCAAAACGCCTCCCGGTTTCAACCAGTGATAGCTCCGGCCAGCCTGGCCTCAAGCTCCAACCCCTGTTTTAAGGGCAAATCAAGCCCCCTGGTGATGGCCTGCTTGGCACTAGCTATAGCCACGGGGTCAAAGCCGGCAATTTTTTTAGCCAGCCGCCCGGCTTGGTTAAAAAGCTCTTTACGGGGCACCACCCGGTTGACCAGCTTTAAACGCTTAGCCTCGTCAGCTTTAATCCAGCGGCCGGAGAGCAGTATCTCCAGGGCTTTAGCCCCGCCGATAACTCTGGGCAGGGTCTGGCTGCCGCCGGCGGCCGGGATAATACCCAGCTGCGGCTCAGGCAGGCCGAACTGGACATCTTCGGAGGCCAGCCTGATGTCACAGCAGAGGGCTATCTCTATCCCCGAACCCAGCACAAAGCCGTGAAGGGCGGCAATGAGCGGCTGGGGCAGGCTCAGGAAAAGCCCCCAGACATCCCTCTCCCAGCGCGCCTGCCGGGCGATGAGGGGGGAGGGGGCGGTGAGGAATTCGGTAAGGTCGGCGCCAGCGCAGAAGGCCCTTTCCCCGGCACCCCGGAATACAGCCACCCTGACATCAGCATCGTCCTTGATGGCCCCCAGCACCTGGTAGAGCTCGTCCCTCATCCTTATGTTATAGGCGTTTAAGGCCTGAGGGCGGTTGAGGGTGACATAGGCGATGCTATCCTGCTTCTGGTAGATTATCGTTTCAAAATCGCTCATTTGCTTTAAATTAGGGGGGTTTTCTTCCCCACCCCTTTTTATATCTTTTCCCGCCCGCCGCCCTTATGGAAGCGGGCTAAAGCCCTTTTTACCCCACCCCCAAAGAAGAAACTTATAGAAGTATCACTTCTGTAGGGCGGGAGGGTGGGAAGTAAAACGCACCCTAAAACCCCCTCACACCTACTTCCCCTTGAACTTCGGCTTTCTCTTCCCCAAGAAAGAGGTGATGCCCTCTGTACGGTCGGCGGTGGTATGGAGCAGGAAGTAGAGGTCGGCTTCAAGGCGCAGCCCCTGCTCCAGGGTTAAATCCAGCCCCTTATTTACCGCCTCCTTGATAAACCTGAGGGCAATCGGCCCCTTGGCAGCTATAGTTTCGGCTAAGGCCCCGGCTTCGGTAACAAGCTCTTTTCGGGGCACTATCCTGCTCACCAGCCCGATTTCAAGGGCTTCTCCAGCGGTGATAGTCTCGGCGGTAAGAATCATCTCCAGAGCTTTACCCCGCCCCACGATGCGTGGCAGCCGCTGGGTGCCCCCGCCAGCTGGGATAAACCCCCTAGCCACCCCGGGAAAGCCGAATTTAGCCTTATCCGAGGCCAGCCTGATATCACAGCTCAAGGCCAGCTCCAGCCCCAGCCCCAGGGCGTCCCCGTTTATGGCGGCGATAACCGGCTTTTCGATAGCGGCGACGGCAGTAGCAACTTTATAGACCGCGCCCGATTTCTCCGGTTGGCCGCCCCTGCAGAAGTCTTTATCCCCGGCCCCGCCAAGAATAACGACGTAAACCGCCTCGTCCTGGTTTATCAGGCGGCAGACCTCCTCCAGCTCCTGAGCCATCTCCAGGTTAATGCTGTTGCCGGCCTCAGGGCGGTTTATGGTTATAGAGGCGACATGGTCTTTAGTGGTGTAAATAATGGTGGAATAAGACATAGTTTTCACGCCCCTCAATATTACCCAACGCTTGGACTGGCGTCAAGGTTAGCGCCTCGCTTCCTGCCCCACCCCCATTTTATATCTTTTCCCACCCGCCGCCCTTATGGAAGGGCTAAAGCCCTTTTTACCCCCCCCCAGAATAGAGAGATTGAGTCCCCCTTATCCTCCCACCCAATAGAGGTTTCACCTCTCTCACACTTTGGGGGGAAATGGAGGGGGTTTAATCCAACGGGGTGGAGCAGAAAGTTTTAGAAGCGCAGCTTATGAGGGCGGGTGGGTGGGACGCAAAACAACGGTTAAAAATGGGCGGGGGTCATGGGGACAGGTTAGCCGCATAAAACTGGCAAATATCACTAAGGCAGCACTGGGGGCAGAGGGGGCGGCGGCGGCAGATGTCCTTGCCCAGGCGGACCAGCAGGGCGTGATACTCGTTGAACAGCTCAGCATCAGGCGGCAGGTGCTCCATGAAAAACGCCTGATAGCCAGCATAGCTATCTTTTTCCGGGGTTAAGCCGATACGGCCGGAAATGCGGCGGGTGTAGGCATCAATAACAAAGACGGGCTTACCGGCGGCATAAAGCAATATGGAATCGGCGGTCTCCTGCCCGATGCCGTGGACGGAAAGCAGCTGCTGGCGCAGGTCGTCGGTATTAGAGGCAAATAAACTATCAAGGTCATCACTATAGTGGTTACCCAGCCAGAAGGCAAAGGACTTAAGCTTCAGCGCCTTGGCGTTATAGTAACCGCAGGGGTGAACCAGCCTGGCCAGCCGGGGGAGTTGGAGCCGGCGCAGCTTGGTTGGCGACAGCGCCCCGGCCGCTTTAAGATTGGCAATAGCCTTTTCCACATTGCCCCAGGCGGCGGACTGGGTAAGGATAGCCCCGACGATTACCTCAAAAGGCTCCTCGGCCGGCCACCAGTGCTGGGTACCGAAGCGGTCAAAAAGGCGGTGGTAGATATCGGTTAAGGCTCGTCCTAGTGATTGGTCGTCCATCGGGGTGCTCTAGCATCATCGGCTGAATCGTAGCCCGGTATATAGGGCTTGATATCGATTACCGGCGTGCTGTCAATAGCGTCCAGCCCCTTAACTTTAAGGATATTACCCCGCCGCTCCAGGAGCCGGACGGTAGCCTGCCCCACCGGATTGGGGCGGCTGGGCGAGCGGGTGGCAAAGCGGCCCACCAGGGGCAACTCCGGCTTGCCCATAGGGTGGACTTTAAGCGGCAGTTTCCGGCCGGGGGTAAGCTGGTGCATCCAGTAAAGGACGATGAGATGGGAGAACTGGTCCAGGCCGTCCAGGGCTTCAGCCAGACGGCTGTCAATGACGATATCGGAAACGACTTCACTCCAGCCATGCCTTACCGGCTCCTTGACGTCGTTCCTGACGATACCGATGGCTTTCAGCTTCATGTCGGGTGGTTGCTCAGCCATTTACCTGACCTGCGCTTTACCTATTGACCAGAAGAGGATAAAGGTTACAAACAGCCCCTTAAAGCGTTGATAAGCCTGGCTGCGTTTATACGCCTGGCTACATCGTTTCCAGCACCAGCGGGGTGAGGGTTAACAGCTTCTGGGCAATCAGGGGATGCTTGGCGATAAAGAGCAGTTCGTCTTCAACCAGGGGTTTATGCGACTGAACATTGGCATATCTCACCAGCTCCAGAATATCACCGGCCTCATCTCTAGAGGCAAAAGAAACGTTCATCTTACCCATCAGGTGCTTAAAACCGGCTACCCCGCTATACTGCCCGGAGATAATCTCCCGGCCTGTCTCCACGAACTTGGGCGTACCCCGCCCCAGCTCCTTATAGCTGTAAAGCTCATAGTTTTCCGGGTCTTTCAGTACCCCGTCAGCGTGAATACCGGAGGCATGGGCAAAGGCGTTGGCCCCCACGCCGGGCTGGTTCAGGGGTATGGGTACGTCAAAGGCATAGCTGGCGAACTCGGCTATCTTGGCCGCCACCGCCAACTTTATTGGATTACCCAGCTGATACTTCTTGGCGAAGCCCTTTGATTTAGTCAGCGCCAGCACGGTGGCCACCAGGTCGGCATTGCCGGCCCTTTCCCCGATGCCGTTGACGGTGGTATTGATATAGGCATCTTGCCCGCCGTCAACCGCCCCTTTGGCCCCGGCCAGAGAATTAGCCACCGCCATCCCCAAATCGCCGTGGCAATGCACCTCAAGAGGTATGTCCACATTCTCCGCCAGTGCTTTCATCGTGTCATAGATGGTGAAGGGGTTATCATAGCCCAGCGTATCACAGTAGCGTAGTCTGGCCGCCCCATGCTCCCTGGCCGCCAGCCCGAACTTGACCAGAAAACTCAGGTCGGTCCTCGAAGCGTCCTCGGCGTTAACCCCGATGCTCTCAGCACCCATAGCCTTGGCCGCATCAACGGCGTCGGTCATCTCCTTGATGATGTCATCCTCAGTCTTCTTCCCCCGGAACTTACCCTTGAGCATCTGTTCTGAGGTTGAAATAGACAGGTTAAGATGCTTGATATTGGGCACAAACTTAAAGGCCGTCTTCACATCCCCAACGATAGCCCTTATCCACCCCTCCAGACGGATAGGTTTAAGCACCCCCGTCTCCACCAGCTCCAGGTTAGCCTCCAGGTAGCGGGCCTCGTGCCGGGTAGTCGGGAAGCCGAACTCGGACTGGAAGACCCCCATCTCATTGAGGTAAATATTTATCATAGTCTTTTCCAGCTTGGACAGGCCAAGCTTGGCCGTCTGCACACCGTCACGGTTGGTGACATCCAGAAAATAAATCTTTGGTGTCTGTTCCTTCTTAGCCATCTCCTCCACCTCGGTCTGGTAAATCGGCAGGACTGATAATAGCACATGTCAATAACTTTGGCAAGGAAGAAATCCCGTACTTATGAGGCAGAAGAATCGATTATATGCTAATATGTGCTAAAATATATCAAACGTGATATAGCTTCGGGTAGATAATGGACTCGTTACGAAGACTGGTATTGAGCGTAGGCGCCTTAGCCGCCATTGTCGTCATCGGGACTATCGGCTACGAGGTCATCGAGGGCTGGGGGCTCCTCGACTCTATTTACATGACCATAACCACCATAACCACGGTGGGCTTCAGGGAGGTCCACCCCTTAAGCGACGCCGGGCGGATTTTCAGCATAATTATAATTATAGGCGGGGTTGGCGGGGCATTATATGTTCTAACCACCGTTATGGGGTATATACTGGAGGGGCAGTTTGGTATAACCGTGGGGAGGCGACGCATGAAAAACAGAATTGCCAGGTTAAAGGACCACTTCATTCTCTGTGGCTACGGGAGAGTGGGGGAGGAGATAGCTCAGGCGTTCAGCGAGGAAGGGGTGCCGTTCATTGTCATCACCAATGACGAGCAGCACGTCGCCAGGGCAGAGAAGGATGGCTATCTCTGCCTATTCGGCGATGCCACCAGCGACGAGGTGCTCAAGGAAGCCGGTATTGAGCGGGCTCACGGCCTGGTATCGGCGGTGGGCACCGATACCGATAATACCTTTATCACCCTCTCCGCGCGGGAGATGCACCCCGACCTGTTTATCGAAGCCCGCAGCTCCAACCCCGAATCAGAAGGCAAGCTGCGCCGGGCCGGCGCCGACCGGGTCATATCGCCCCATGCCATCGGCGGCCGCCGCATGGCTATGCTGGCTCTGCGCCCGGCGGTGGTCGATTTTATTGACACAGTCACCTATGGCCGCGGCCGCGAGCTGGAGCTGGAAAATGTGGATGTAGCTGTTGGCTCTTCCCTGGTTGGTCGAACCATGGAACAGGCCCGGAGCAAGGATGGCATCACCGTCTTGGCAATGAGGAAGAAAAGCGGTAAACTGCTGGCTAACCCGCCGGGAGAAGAAATTATCGAAGACGGTGACCGCCTGATTGTCATCGGCACCAAGAAACGGCTGGCGGCTCTAGAAAGCTTATTCGAGGGAAAAGAAGAATGAAAATCGGAATTATAAATGTTACCGGTTACACCGGCGTCGAGCTGGCCAGACTGCTGCACCAGCACCCCCAGGTAGAGCTGGCTTCAGTCACCGGCCGCAGCGCCGCCGGGCAAAGCTTGGCCAAGGTCTTCCCCCACCTGGCCGGCATCAACCTGACCATTAAAGCCGAACTGGGTGACGTGGAGCTGGTCTTTTCAGCCATGCCCCACAAGGAGAGCGCCAGGGAGGTCATCCCCCTGCTGGAGAAAGGCGTCAAGGTGGTCGATATCAGCGCCGATTTCAGACTAAAAGACGCCCCGGAATACCAGCGCTGGTACGGCTTTAGCCACCCCGCCCCCCAGCTGCTCAAAGAGGCCGCCTACGGGCTGCCCGAGCTGCACCGGGCTGAAATTACCTCAGCCAAGCTGGTAGCCAACCCCGGCTGCTACCCCACCGGGGCTATACTGGCGCTGGCGCCGGCGGTCAAGGCAAAATTGATTGAAACCGATGTCGTCATTGACAGCAAATCGGGTGTCTCCGGCGCCGGCCGGACCTTGAACCTGCCCACGCACTACTCGGAAGCCAACGAAGACGCCGCCGCCTACGCCCTGGAGGGGCACCGCCACCTGCCCGAGATTACCCAGGAGCTAAAATTGCTCAACCCCCAGCAAGCGCTGGCAGTAACCTTCGTCCCCCATCTTATACCGATGACCCGGGGAATCCTGACCACCGCCTACGCTCCGCTGGCTTCCGGCAAAAAGGAGAAGGAGCTCAAGGAGCTATACCGGGACTTCTATAAAGATGCCCCCTTCGTCCGGGTAGCCGACGCCCCACCCCACACCAAACACGCTCTAGGCAGTAACTTCTGCCTGGTCTATCCCACCGTTGACCAGAGGACAGGCAGGCTGGTGGTTATCAGCGCTATTGATAACCTGGTCAAGGGCGCCGCCGGGCAGGCCATCCAGAACATGAACCTGATGCTCGGCCTGCCGGAGACTATGGGGCTGGAGGCTCTGCCCGTTTACCCGTGACTTGCCCCCAAATAAAAATCCCCCTCCTCCCGTATTGAGAAGAGGGGGATTAGCTTTACCTCTAGCTTAATTATACGATGATAAACAGCGGGCACATCACCAGGGTAACCGTGGCCAGCAGCTTTACCAGCACGTGCAGTGAAGGCCCGGCGGTGTCTTTAAGCGGGTCGCCCACAGTGTCGCCGACCACCGCCGCCTGATGGGCAAAGCTCCCCTTGCCAATGACCTTGCCCTCGTCATCTTTAAGCTGGCCGTCCTCGATCATCTTCTTGGCGTTATCCCAGGCGCCGCCGCCGTTGTTCATATAGGAGGCCATCATAATACCGCCGATAGTGCCCACCATCAGCACCGCGGCCACCGCCATGGCGGCGTCATAGCCGGGGATAAAGCGGAAGACAACGCCGATGATAATCGGCGCCAGCACCACCAGCAGACCGGGGGCAATCATTTCCCTCAAGCCGGCGCGGGTGGTGATATCAACCGCCCGGGCATAGTCGGGCTTACTGGTACCGGCCAGAATCCCGGGGTCAGCCCGGAACTGGCGGCGGACTTCCTCGATAATCTTGGAGGCGGTTTTGCCGACGGCTTTAATCGCCCAGGAGCTGAAGAGGTAGACAATCATCACCGCCAGCAGGGCGCCGACGAAGACCTCGATACGGGCGATGTCTACGATATTATACATACCGCTCTCGCCGAACTTGATGAAGGAAACCCGATCCAGGTAAGCCTGGAAGAGCAGGAAGGCGGCCAGGCCGGCCGAGACCATGGCGTAACCCTTGGTCAGGGCCTTGGTGGTGTTGCCCACGGCATCGAGGCGGTCGGTCACCTTGCGCACCTCGGGTCCGGCGCCGGCCATCTCGTTGATGCCGTTGGCGTTATCGGTAATGGGGCCGAAGGTATCCATTGATAGAACATAGGGGCAGGTCATCAGCATCCCCATGGTAGCCACGGCCGTGCCGAAGGCGCCGTGGACACCGCTCATATGGCCCATCCAGAAGGAGAGCAAGAGGGAGAGACCGATAACCAGGGCGGTGGCCAGGGTAGTTTCAAAACCCACCGCCGTACCCATGATAATATTGGTGGCCGGGCCGGTCTTGGAGGCTTCGGCGATGCTGCGCACCGGCCTGTAGCGCGACTCGGTGTAATACTGTGTGATAAAGACAATGACCACGCTGGCGACAATGCCGACAACGCCGGCGCCGAAGAGCCACCAGTTACCCAGCATGAAGTGGACGGTGACCGCCAGGCCGACTATTGACAGGGCGATAGCCACGAAATAGCCGCGGTTAAGGGCTTTCATGGCGCTCTCGTTCTCCTTGGCCCGCACGAAGAAGATACCTATCATGCTGGCTATCATGCCAAAGCCGCGAACGCAGAGGGGGAAGAGTATCCAGGCGATGTTGCCGGTAGCCACATAGACGGCAATACCCAGTATCATAGCGCCGATATTCTCGGCGGCGGTGGATTCAAAGAGGTCGGCGCCACGGCCGGCGCAGTCGCCGACGTTATCACCGACCAGGTCGGCGATAACCGCCGGGTTACGCGGGTCGTCTTCGGGAATGCCGGTCTCAACCTTGCCCACCAGGTCGGCGCCGACATCAGCGGCTTTGGTATAGATACCGCCGCCAAGCTGGGCAAAACGGGCGACGAAGCTGGCACCGAAGCCAAAACCGACGATAAGGTGGGGGGCAATTTCGGGATTAGTAGCGCCGCCGTAGGCGAAGAAGATAACGGTAACGCCGATGAGGCTCAGGGCGGTGATGAGAAAACCAGAAACGGCGCCGCCGCGCAGGGCCACATTGACCGCCTCGGTGAGGCTCTTCTGGGCGGCGGCGGCACAGCGGGCGTTAGATTTAACGGCAATGTACATGCCGATGAAACCGGCCACCCCGGAACATACAGCACCTACCAGGAAGGCGACGCCGGTGCGCCAGCCGATATCAAACGGGCCCAAACCCTCCACCTCGGTGCCGCCCAGTAACCCCACCAGCACCCCGATGATAATGGCAATAGCCACCGAATAGATAGCGATGGTGGTGTACTGGCGCTTCAAGAAAGCCCAGGCGGCCTGAAAGATAATATCGCCAATCTCTTTCATCTTGGGCGTGCCCATGGAACGTTTGAGCACATTACGGGCTAAGAATATAGCAAAGATGATAGTTATTACTCCGGCGATTGGCACAACCCAAAATATTGCTGGCATTTTCCCCTCCTAAGCAAAAAATAACCGCCCAGATTATAACACAACCCCTGCGGCAGGACAAAAGAGGAGAGGGGTGGGAAGCAAGGCCCCCCTCAAAAATTGCCTCTTAACTCCGGCTCTGCTATTCTGGAAGAGAGATAGTGAGCAACAACAGCGCCTTCCACCGTATAGACTACATCAAAATTACCATCTTCGGCTTCGCCCTCACCGCCATGTGGAGCAGCCTGCACACCTTTGTCCTGCCGCTGCGCGTGCTGGACTTTGTCGCCGAATCGCAGAAAAATACCTACCTCGGCCTGCTTACCTTCGCCGGCCTGATTCTGGCCATGCTGGTCCAGCCCATAGCCGGCGCCATCAGCGACCGCTGGGGCTTCAGCTGGGGACGCCGCCGCCCCTACATCCTGGCCGGCACCGCCCTGGTCATTATCCTCCTCCCCGGCATCGGGCTGGCCAACAGCTTTATTACCCTGCTGGTTGTTTACTGCCTGCTCCAGGTCAGCAGCAACACCGCCCAGGGTCCCTTTCAGGCCTTTATTCCCGATATGGTGCCGGGCAAAAAGCGCGGGGTAGCCTCGGGGGTAAAGGGTCTGCTGGAGATAGCCGGCGGGCTCGTCCTGGTGCGCCTGCTGGCCAGCTTCATGGGCCGCTACTTCGCCGGCGAGGGCGACCTCTGGCTGTGGTCGTCCCTGTCCCTGCTCGATGTCGTCCTGCTCGGCGCCCTGCTGGCCACCATCTTCATGGTTAAGGAGCGTCCCTGGGTGCGCGTCTCCCCACCCCCCCTGCTGCCGACCCTGTATAAAAGCTTTAAGATTGACACCAAAGTCACCCCCGGTTTCGGCACCTTCCTGATATCCCGCCTGCTCATCGTCATGGCCATGGCCACCCTGCAGACATTCGCCCTCTACTTTCTGATAGACGTGGTGGGAATAACCAACCCCAGCCAGGTCACCGGTGACCTGCTGATAGTGGCCGGCATCTGCCTGATAGGGGTGGTCTATCCCGCCGGGTGGCTGTCGGACCGGATAGGCCGCCGCCCGGTAATCATCGCCTCCGGCCTGCTGGGCGCCCTGGGCATCCTGCTGCTGCTCTTAATCCATAGCTACACCGCCCTGCTGTTCTCCGGGGCTCTGCTGGCGATATCGGGCGGGGCTTTCTTCTCAAGCAACTGGGCGCTGGCCACCGATTTAGTCCCCAAAGGCGAAGAAGCCAGATACCTGGGGCTGACCAACCTGGCTACCGCCGGCGGGGCGGCGCTGGCCCGCCTTATCGGCATAGCCATTGACCCCTTAAACGCCTATACCCACGGGCTGGGCTACCAGGTCATGCTGGCGGCCTGCCTGGTCTATTTTATCGCCGGCTCGGTGCTGCTCTTTAGAATCAAGGAGCCGGCTAACCGAGGAAACGCAGCAGCGCTTCCCACCCCATAGCCCCTCCCCAGGCGATAACCAGATATAAAATAGTTCTTCCCAGCCAGCAGGCGAGAAAGAATTTCCATAAGGGAAAGCGTATCACCCCGGCGGCTATGCCGGCCAGGTCAAAGACAAAGGGCACCACGGAGAGGATAAAGATAGTCAACATACCCCACCTCTCCACCCAACCTTTAAGCCGGGTATAGACCCTCTGCCGGGAAATTATGGCCTGCCCGCTGTAGCCGGCGGCATATCCGGTCAGCTCGCCGATAGCCGCCCCCAATCCCCCCGCCAGCCCCACCAGGGTGGCCGAAGGCAGGACGGCGCCCATGGTGGCCAGCACCAGGAAATTACCGGCGGGCAGGACTATGGTGGCGTTCAGGAGCACGCTGATGAAGAATACACCCAGATAGTGATAGCCCTGCAGGGCCTCAATCCGCTCCGGGTAGCTGCGGTAAAAGAAAAAGACACCGATGACAATGCCGACAACCAAGGCCAGGCCCAGTATGGGAAGAAGTCTGTTTCTTACCCAGCCCCCCCTCGCCTCCCCTTTGCCCTGCTCAGTGCCGCCCATCTTAAGATATTTTAGCACATTACATTGTCAGCCGGGGCTGTCTTTGCTATACTTGGGCATAATGCCCCCATCGTCTAGAGGACTAGGACAGCGGCCTTTCAAGCCGTCAACAGGGATTCGAATTCCCTTGGGGGCACCAATTATCTAACAAGGAGGTGCCGCCATGATGATAACCATAAAATGCCCCAGCTGTGGCACCGCGGGCAGCCAGTCTCTGCTCGAGCCGACCTACCAGGGGCCCTATCGCTGCTGGAAATGCCGGGAGCTTTTCTCCATCAGGATAGAAAACAACGAGGTCAAGTCTTTTGAGCCCATCACCGAGGAACGGCTGCAAGAGCTACAGGAACAACACCAACAGGAAGAGAAACAGAGGCGGCAGATAGAAGAGCTGCAAGCCAAGTTCAGAAAGCCCCAGGGCTAAAGGCTGTATACTATCGCCTTCAGTCTATCTTATGCCTTATCTTGACAACCACCGCCGTCAGCACAAAGCTGACCATAGCGATAGTACCGCCGGCCATGGTCAGCTCGGCGCTAAGCCCCCCGAACCAGCTCTGCACTATAGTATTTATAAGCATTACACAGCCGAAGATAAAAAGTATCCAGGCGCTGATGGTGACCACACTTTTAAGACCTACCATGTTCGTACCCCCTTTTTATTTTTAGAGGTATAATGCCCCGCCCCAGCCCACCTGTCAATACCCCTACTGCCCCAATTTAGAACTTACCTTTAAGCTTGTCATAGGTCTCGGCCAGGCCTTCCGGCACCACCCTCACATCGGCTACCACCGGCATAAAGTTGCTATCCCCCACCCACCTCGGCACGATATGCGTATGGATATGGTCGGCTACCCCGGCTCCGGCGGTCCTGCCCAGATTCATGCCGATATTAAAGCCGCCGGGCTTAAACACTCCCCGCAACATCTCGACCCCCCGGCTGACCATATCAAAGTGCTCGTGCCGCTCTTCTTCAGTCAGCTCAGCCAGGCTGGCCAGGTGGCGGTAGGGGGCTACCATCAGGTGACCCGGGTTATAGGGGTAGCTGTTGAGGACAATAAAGTTTTTTTTGCCCCGGTAAAGGATATAGTTGACCACATCGTTATTTTCCTTGGGTTTTTCACACAGGAAGCACCCCTCCGGCTTTTCCATCCGGATATACTGCATACGCCAGGGCGCCCATATTTGCTCCATTTTATTCTCCTTACAAACGGCTGCTGCCATTGTAGACGGCAATCCCCCTGTTTTCAAGCAATTGTCAAAACTGAGGCTATCGTCTATAGTTATATGGCTGCAGGAGGACGCAGATTGAGCTACCCCGATAAGATACTCCATCAGGTAACCAGGCCGGCTCGCTATACCGGCGGCGAGTGGAACTGCGTTATCAAAGACTGGGGTAAGACCGCCCTCCGCTTTGCCCTGGGCTACCCCGATTTATACGAAATCGGCATGTCCAACATGGCCCTGCCCATCCTCTACGACATACTAAACGGCCAGCCCGACGTCCTCGCCGAAAGGTTCTTCGCCCCCTGGATAGATATGGAAGCCGCCCTGCGGTCGGCCGGCATCCCCCTGCTCACTCTGGAATCTAAACACCCGCTTAAAGACTTTGACGTCATCGGCTTCTCAATGGACTACGAGTTGGCCTACACCAACGTTTTGAATATTTTAGACCTAGCGCAGGTCCCGGTGCTGGCTGCGGAAAGAGATGATAGCCACCCCGTAGTCATCGCCGGCGGCAGCTGCTGCATCAACCCCGAGCCCATGTCCGACTTTATCGACTTCTTCGTCATCGGCGAGGGAGAAGAAGTGCTGCCGGAGCTGGTCGATTGCCTGCGGCAGTGGAAGAAGGCCAGAGCCAGCAAAAAAGAGTTATTACATCAAGCAGCCACCATACCCGGCGTCTATGTCCCCGGCTTTTATAAAGTGGAGTATGCCGCTGACGGCCTGGTCAAGAGCATTACCCCCACGGCGGCTGAGGCCAAAGCGGTTATTGAGCGACGGATTGTGAGCAAGCTGCCGCCCCCCGTCACCCGCCCGGTAGTCCCCTATATAGAAGTCGTCCACGACCGGGGCGCCATCGAGATTCAGCGGGGTTGCACCCGGGGCTGCCGCTTCTGCCAGGCGGGGGTTATCTACCGCCCCCTGCGCCAGCGCCCCCAGCCGGAGGTGATAAAGGCGGTGGGGGAACTGATTAACAACTGCGGCTACAACGAAATTTCCCTGGTCTCTCTAAGCTCCAGCGACTACCCCAAAATCGAGGAGCTGGTAGCCGGCCTGGCAAAAAACTATAAAAACCTGGCGCTTTCGTTGCCCAGCCTGCGTATTGACAGCTTCTCGTTAAAGCTGATGGAATCTTTACCATCGCGCAGGAAAACCGGCCTGACTTTTGCCCCGGAGGCGGGCAGCGAAAGGCTGCGCCGCCTCATCAACAAGGGCATCAGCGAGGAGCAAATCCTGGAAACGGCGGCGGCCGCCTTCGCCCGGGGCTGGAGGAGCCTTAAGCTATACTTCATGCTCGGCCTGCCCACCGAAACCACGGAAGATATTGAAGCTACTATTGAGCTGGTGGCCAAAATCCGGGCCGTCGGCAAGGGGACCAGGGGCGGCCCGCCCCAGGTGAGAATCAGCCTGTCCACCTTTATCCCCAAGCCCCACACCCCCTTCCAGTGGGTGGCCCAGGAAAGCGCAGAGCAACTAAACGCCAAGCACGAATTACTAAAAACAGGGCTACGCCGCAAGGGGAGCCACCTCTCCTGGGCCGACCCCAGAATCAGCTTGCTGGAGGCGGCCCTATCGCGGGGAGACCGCAGAATCGGCAGGGTTATTTACGATGCCTGGAAATCGGGCTCGGCTTTTGACGCCTGGGACGAACGCTTCAACTACCAGAACTGGCTGGACGCCTTTGCCCGCAGCGGGCTGGAACCCGGCTTTTACGCCCACCGCGAGCGCTCTCTGGACGAGCTTCTGCCCTGGTCTCATATTGATGTCGGGGTAAGTCCGGCCTTCCTCAAGCGGGAATACCAGCGCTCTATCAAAGGCGAGGAAACTCCGGACTGCCGCCTACAACCCTGTAATGCCTGCGGGCTGGAACGCTGGCAAAAGGACTGCCAGCAGAAGCTAGAAGGTTGAGCCGCCGTCAACGATAATAGTCTGCCCGGTGATGTAGCTGGAGGCGTCGGCGGCCAAAAACAGCACCGCCCCCACTATGTCCTCGGCCTCAGCCAGCCGCCCCACTGGTATCCCGGACTCAATCTGCTTTAGGGCTCCGGGCTGGCCCCACAACGGCTGGCTGAACTTGGTCTTAACGATGCCGGGGGCGACGGCGTTAGCCCGGATGTTATACTGCCCCAGCTCCACCGCCAGCACCTTGGTAAGCATAACCACCCCCGCCTTGGCGATGCAGTAGGCGCCCATCCCGGCATCCGCCTTCAGCGCCGCCGTGGAGGCCATATTGATGATATTACCCCGTTTTTGGGAAACCATTTGTTTGCCTGCCGCCTGGGAGCAGAGGTAGTACCCTTTAAGGTCGGTATCAATAACCCGGTCCCAGCCGTCTTCACCAAGCTCAAGCAGCGGCGCAATGACATTGGTGGCGGCGTTATTGACCAGGATATCAACAGCGCCCAGCTCATCGGCTACCTTCCGGACGAAATTATCTACCTCAGCCTTCCTGGTGATGTCGGCTTTAACCACCAGAGAACGCCGCCCCAGCTTTTTGGCTTCATCGGCGACGGCCTCAAGCTGGCCGTCATCAATAGTGCGGTCGCAGAGGGCAATATCAGCCCCGGCCTTGGCCAGAGCCAGGGCGATAGCCCTGCCGATACCCCGCCTCCCCCCGGTGACTACGGCCACCTTTCCGGACAGGGAGTAAGAGTTCACTATTTAGCCTCCTTCTCAAAGCAGGCGATGGCCACCACCCGGTCGCCGGCGTCGAGCTCCTGCAGCTTTACCCCCTGGGTGCTCCGCCCCTGGACGGTAATGCCCTGGCGGGGGTCTTTCTCCTTCACCGGCGTCTGGATAACTATACCCTCGGCGGTGGTAATCATCACCTGCTGCTTTAGCGATACCACCCCGGAGGCGGCAACTTTATCTGATTTTTCGGTAAGCTTAAAGGTCCTCACCCCACCCCCGGCCCGGTGCTGGCGGGGATAGTCGTCCACCGGGGTCAGCTTGCCGTAGCCCCCGCCGGTAACGGTCAAAACATAGCCGTCAGGACGCATAATATCCATACCCACCACCCGGTCGTCGGCGCCCAGGCGGATGCCGCGCACCCCACCGCTGGTTCGGCTGACCGCCCTCAGCTCGGAGACGGCAAACCGGATGGATTGCCCCCCCTCGGTGGCCAGCAGGACGTCGTCCTTGTCGGTAGCCAGGCGGGCGGCCACCAGCTCGTCTCCCGGCTCCAGATCCATGGCGATAAGCCCGCTTGAGCGCACGGCGGCGAATCTTTCCACCATCGTCTTTTTAATCTCGCCGCCGCTGGTAGCCATCAACAGGTAGGCCCCGGGCTTGAAATTAGGCAGCGCCACCATAGCCGTCACCCGCTCGTTTTCGGTTATGGAAAAGAGGTTAACCAGGGCGGTGCCCTTAGCCGTCCGGGTGCTGTCGGCGGGAATCTCGTAGCACTTAAGATGAAAAACCCGCCCCCGGTTGGTGAAGAAGAACAGGTTATCATGGGTATCGGCCACCACCAGCAACCTTACCGCATCCGCCTCCCGGGTAACCATGCCGATTATGCCCTTGCCGCCGCGGTGCTGCGAGCGGTAGCTGCGGGAGGGCACCCGTTTGACGAAGCCGCGCTTGCTTAAGGTCACCACCACCCGCTGGTGGGGGATAAGGTCTTCCTCGCGGAACTCGGTTATCTCCTCCTCGCTTATCTCGGTGCGCCTATCGTCGCCAAACTTGGTTTTAAGCTCGCCGACCTCCTCGTTTATCAGGGCCAGTATCCTCCTGGGGGTAGCCAGCAGGCCTTCCAGGTAGGAGATAGTCTTTAGCAATTCGGCGTACTCATCGAGGAGCTTTTTCCTCTCCAGGTTGGCCAGCCGGCGCAGCTGCATATCGAGGATAGCCTGCGCCTGCGCCTGGGATAAGCCAAAGCCGCTCATCAGGTCTCGGCGGGCGGCCGCGGCCGTGGCCGCCGTCTTGATGGTGGCAATAACCTTGTCTATGTTATCCAGGGCAATCTTCAAACCCTCCAGGATGTGAGCCCGGGCCCTGGCCACTTTCAACTCGAATTTAGAGCGCCGGGTGATAACCTGGCGGCGGAAATCAATAAAATACTGCAGCGCCTCTTTAAGGCTGATAACGCGGGGCTGCCCGTCAACCAGGGCCAGCATATTAACGAAGAAAGCCGACTGCATGGCGGTGTACTTATAGAGATTATTAAGCACCTGCCTGGGCTGGGCTTCCCGCTTTAGCTCGATAACGATGCGCATACCCTGGCGGTCGGACTCATCGCGCAGCCCACTGATGCCCTCAACCTTCCGGGCTTTAACCAGGTCGGCAATCCGCTCCACCAAGGCCGCCTTATTGGTCTGATAGGGAAGCTCGGTGACCACGATGCGCCGCCCCGCCCCGCCGCCGTCACCGACCACCACTTTAGCCCGGACCACCACCTTGCCGTGGCCGGTAGCGTAGGCATTCTTAATACCCTCCCCCCCCAGCATGATACCGGCGGTGGGGAAATCGGGCCCCTTGACGAACCGGGTAAGCTCATCAATGGTGGCCTCGGGGTTATCGATGAGGTAAGCGATGGCGTCGCAGACCTCGGTTAAGTTATGCGGGGGGATGCTGGTGGCCATGCCCACGGCGATGCCAGCGCTGCCGTTAACCAGCAGGTTGGGCAGCTTGGTGGGCAGCACCACCGGTTCTTTAAGGCTATCATCAAAGTTAGGCCGGAAACCGACCGTTTCTTTATCAATATCAACCAGCATCTGCTCGGAAATAGGCGCCAGGCGGGCCTCGGTATAGCGCATCGCCGCCGGAGGGTCGTTATCGATACTGCCGAAGTTGCCCTGCCCGTCAATGAGGACATTGCGCATAGAGAAGTCCTGAGCCATGCGCACCATGGCTTCATAGACGGGGGCATCGCCGTGGGGGTGATACTTACCCAGCACCTCACCGACGATACGGGCACTCTTCTTGTGGGGGCTGGTCGGCGCCAGTCCCAGCTCATGCATGGCGTAGAGAATACGGCGCTGTACCGGTTTTAAGCCGTCCCGCACGTCGGGCAGGGCGCGGGAAACGATGACGCTCATGGCGTAATCCAGGTAGGAGCTGCTCATCTCCTCTTCTATATTTACCGGTCTGGTATTACCTAACACCATAGCTGGTTAAAACCTCCTAATCCTGTTTGCCCCCACCCCCGCTATCGGTCTCCGCCGAATCCTCGGCCTGGGTTTCAATATTCTCCAGCTCACGCCTAAGCATCTTGTCGCTCAAGTAGGGCCGCAGGCTCTCGCCGCCCTTGGGGGGGAAGGAAAGCTGCCCGGCCATAGAGGGGTCCTGGTAGGCCTCCCGGATAATGACCAGCACCCGGTCCTCGGCAGCGCTGACGATAGCGGCGGCGTACTGGTTACCCCCCTCCATCAGCTTGACCAGCCGCTGGGCATGCCTGGTCTCAACCTGCCCCAGGTACTCACCGCGGGCGTTTTCCACGGTCAAACCGGAACCGCCCCCCTTCAGGTATGCCTTATTGCCGGCGGCCATCTTGGCCAGTACCCCAGGCGGTGCCAGCCGATAGAGGCTAACCACACCTGCCTTGCCGGTCTCTTCGATAAAATACTGGGGCTCGGCCCGGTCGGAATCAGCCTCCGAGCCAGCCTCCCCCAGATAGGGCAAACGGCGCAGATTCTTCTGGGCAATGACATTATAG
>Ga0315552_1000852_pt1 | contig 18832 bp, 12 predicted proteins | sample SalMarSW160170MG_2_FD_203102 | JGI IMG/M metagenome (GOLD analysis project Ga0315552, IMG submission 203102) | Salt marsh sediment microbial communities from the Plum Island Ecosystem LTER, Massachusetts, United States - Salt Marsh Sediment SW1601-70 ...
AGAAAATAGGAAGAACCCGTACCCTTCGGCATTTCATAGGAAACAAGTTCTGTAACGGGAAGTACCCCGTCATCATAGGTATAAGTAATGGTTTGTCCCGTTTCTTTTTTCCCTGCCACTGTTGAAGAAGAAGTTCCTGTAACCGACGTTGTGAGGTACTCGCTGGTCGGTGCGTATTCCAGCTCACTTGCATCAAATGAACGGTGTCCACTCGGAACAAAAGCCATGCTAGCACTGATGGTAATGTCGAATCCGCCAAGACTATGCGGTTTTGCGGTGTTATACCAGCCCCCGTTAAGATTTGCACCCAGTGCATTCGCGTAGGGCTTAATGTACTCGGTCAATAACATGGATGCATCTGCTTTTCCTCCTGCCAGGACTTTACCAATCTCTTCTAATTGTGCATAAGACATTGTAAATGTAGCACATAGAAAAAATACCAGTATTGCCTTTTTCATCTGTTTCATGATTTTTAAATTAAGAGTGATTCTTTGATATAATTCTGTTTTGGTTATTTAAAAGACGGAATTTCTCCCGATTTGGTTGCTTTGCTGAAACGACATGATCTCTGTTTTGAACATACCATTATACTCGAAATGATTCATTTTGTTACAAATATTCCATTCAAAAAAGGTTGCAAACCATGAAAGATACTGTTTTGCGTAATATCCATTATATTTGCAGGTAACTGGATCAATAACGTTAGCTGATGTCACCGAACCAACCCCTGGCAGACCGAATGCGTCCGAAATCGCTGGATGAATTTGTAGGGCAGGAACACCTGGTTGGGAAAAATTCACTGTTACGGAATTTTATTGAATCGGGCAATATCCCTTCGTTCATCATGTGGGGGCCGCCCGGTGTGGGTAAAACCACCCTGGCGAGGATCATTGCCAATCAGCAGGAACGGGCGTTTTACCAGTTGAGCGCAGTCCATTCCGGAGTTAAGGAAGTCAGGGAAACCATAGAAAAAGCGAAAAACCAGCAGTTTTTCGATAAACCCAACCCCATCCTTTTCATTGATGAGATTCACCGTTTCAACAAATCACAGCAGGATTCATTGCTTGGATCAGTTGAACAGGGAGTCCTTACCCTGATTGGAGCCACAACAGAAAATCCATCCTTTGAAGTGATCCCTCCCCTCCTCTCCCGTTGTCAGATCTATGTGCTGAAACCACTGGAAAAAAATGATCTCCTGCAATTAATAGATCGGGCTCTTAACCAGGACCCCTACCTGAAAAAATTCAGTGTTGTTATCGAGGAGAAGGAAGCCATTCTGAGATTCTCCGGTGGTGATGCAAGAAAATTGTACAATGTCCTGGAACTGGTTATCAATACGGAATCTGCCAGCCAGGCTGAAAAAGAGGGAAAGGATGTCGGATCCATCATCGTGACCAATGAAAAAGTGCAGGCACGGGTACAGGAAAATATTGCATTGTATGACAAGAACGGAGAACAGCATTATGATATCATTTCAGCATTCATCAAGTCGATCAGGGGCAGTGATCCCAATGCTGCTGTTTACTGGCTTGCCAGAATGGTTGAAGGTGGAGAGGATGTCAAGTTCATTGCACGCAGGATGGTTATTCTTGCTGCAGAAGATATCGGTCTTGCCAATCCGAATGCATTGCTCCTGGCTCAAAGCTGTTTTGAAGCAGTGAACGTGATCGGATGGCCGGAATCGAGAATTATTCTCTCCGAAGCCGCCATTTATCTTGCTACCTCTCCGAAAAGCAATGCTGCTTACCAGGCTATCAGTGAGGCCCAGTCAGCAGTGCAGGATGAGGGAGATCTTCCCGTACCCCTGCATTTGAGAAATGCACCTACGAAGCTGATGAAAGAACTGGGGTACGGTAAGGATTACAAATATGCCCACAACTATAAGGATAATTTTGTAAAGGAAGATTATCTGCCTGAGAAAATTTCAGATAACAAATTCTATGACCCCCAAAACAATCCCAGGGAAGAAGAGATACGACAACATTTGAGAAAATTGTGGGGAGAAAAGTACGGATATTAGGATTACAAGATAACAATAACAGACTTTTTAATTTCGAATTTCGGATTTCGAATTGTGAATTGCCAAGTAATATATACCAAAGCTTCAGAATCAGTCAGATTATTACCCCGGATTCCTTATCTACGCATTAACCTATAACTTATAACAATTAACATTTAACCATTAACAATTAACATTATTTCCCTACATTTGAATCTCAGAAAACATGATTGAAACGATTCCATATATCAAGCATACCGAAGGAACCAATTTTTTCCTCATTGCCGGACCCTGTGTTGTGGAGAGTGAGGAACTTGTTTTTTCTGTTGCCGAGCAGGCTATGGAAATTGCTGACCGGATTAAAGTGCCCTATATTTTCAAATCCTCGTATAAGAAAGCCAATCGATCAAGGATTGATTCGTTTTCCGGTATCGGTGATGAAAAGGCTTTGAAGATCCTGGGCCGTGTCAGAAGTGAGTTGGAGCTGCCCGTACTTACCGATATCCATTCGGTTGATGAAGCGGCGATGGCTGCAGAGTTTGTCGATATTCTCCAGATCCCTGCTTTTCTTTGCAGGCAGACCGAACTATTGGTTGCTGCAGCAAAAACCGGAAAGGTAATAAACATCAAGAAAGGCCAGTTCCTTGCAGCTTCTGCCATGCAATTCGCTGCTGAAAAAGTAACCGGTTCTGGAAACAACCGGGTCATGCTGACCGAACGGGGAACCATGTTTGGTTACCAGGATCTGATTGTTGACTTCAGGAATATTGTGGAGATGCAGAAAACCGGATTTCCGGTAGTGCTCGATATTACGCACTCGTTACAGCAACCGAATCAGAATAGCGGAGTGTCAGGGGGAAGACCCGAGCACATTGAAACCATGGGGCTGGCTGGAATTGCCGTTGGTGTGGACGGTATATTCATCGAAACACACCCCGATCCTGCTTCGGCAAAATCGGATGGTGCAAACATGCTGCCGTTGCATGAGCTACAGGCATTGCTGGAAAAAATGGTACGCTTGCGCACTGCTCTTTGCGGTAATTAACATTTTTATATATTCAATCTTTCTTTAACTAATCTCTAAAACAATTGCTATGAAAAAATGCTTTGCTTTACTGACCGGCTTACTCTTAGTATCATTTGCAGGTTCGCTGGTTGCACAGGACCTGGATGAAATCCTTTCCAACCACTTTGAGACCATTGGTCAGGACAAGGTGCTAAAAGTCAATACGATGACAATGAAAGGTAAAATCCTCCAGCAGGGGATGGAATTGCCCATCATGTTACAGATGAAGAGACCGGAAAAGGTGCGAATGGAAGCTTCCGTTCAGGGACAGAAAATCATTACCAGCTTTGATGGCGAAAACGGATGGCAAATTAATCCCATGATGGGATCACTTGATCCACAGGATCTGGGATCGGATCAGGTAAAAGAGATGAAAGCGATGGGTGATATGGATGGCGATCTGTACGATTACGCTGCAAAAGGACACCAGCTGGAATTGATCGGTGAGGAAGAGATGGAAGGAACACCAACCTACAAGGTAAAACTTACGAAAAAAGACGGGGATAAAGTCGTATATTATTTTGATGCTGAATCCTATGTCATCCTTAAAACCGAAACAACAAGAACCATTCAGGGTGTTGAGCAGACCTTTGAACAATTTCCCGGAAATTACAAAATGGTTGAAGGAATGGCCATGCCATTCAACATTTCAAGTGCTTACCAGGGCCAGATACTGATGGAGATTGTAATCGATACAGTTGAGATCGATCAGGAGATGCCCGACAGCCTCTTTGTCCGTCCTGTGAAATAAAGAAAACAGGAATACGAACATTTTTTATTTGGTTACACCGAACCGATTTTCTAAAAACACATAAAAAATGAAATGCTCTATCCGTCATCTTTCCCGGATGGCTCTGCTATTGTTTTTTTTGAGTCATTCAGCTGGGATGCTTATTGCCCAGCAAAAAATATCGATCACCTCTTCTACCATTGAAGCCATTGAAGCCAGGCATATTGGTCCGGCAACCATGAGTGGCAGAATATCCGCCTTAGATGCGGTAGTGGAAGATCCAAGGATCATCTATGTTGGATCTGCCGGTGGCGGTTTGTGGAAAAGTTCCAATGGCGGCACTAAATTCAAGCCGGTATTCGATAAGCACAATCAGTGCATTGGTGCGATAACTATTGACCAGCATCATCCGGATACGGTATGGGTAGGTACAGGTGAACCGTGGACCAGGAATAGTGTCTCTGTGGGCGATGGAATTTATCGGACAACCGATGGAGGAGATAATTGGAAAAAGATGGGACTCGAAAAAACGGAGCGGATCGCACGCATCGTAATTCATCCTGGCAACAGTGATGTAATCTGGGTCGCTGCACTGGGGCATCTCTGGGATAGCAACCAGGAGCGTGGTGTCTATAAAACCTCAGATGGTGGTGTAACCTGGGAAAAAGTTCTTTATCTGGACGAAAACACCGGGTGTGCCGATATAGCAGTTGATCCCCAAAATCCGGAAATACTTTATGCCGGGATGTGGAATTTCAGGAGAAAGCCATGGACCTTCCGATCCGGCGGACCGGGTTCGGGATTATACAAAACGACGGATGGAGGGGATACATGGAACCGTTTAACCAACGGTTTACCCGAAGGCGAATTGGGCCGGATTGCAGTTACCGTTTCACCGGTAATCCCGAACCTGGTGTATGCACTTGTAGAATCAAAAGAATCTGCCCTTTACCGGTCGCTTGACCGGGGTGAATCGTGGGAAAAGATGAACACCACCATTCCCGTTCAGGAACGCCCATTCTATTTTTCCTATATTTTTGCCGACCCCGTTGATACTAACAGGATTTATAAACCAAGTTACGATCTGAATGTTAGTGATAATGGAGGGAAAAACTTTCGGATAGCATACATTGCAGGGGGAAATGTGCATTCGGACTTGCATGCATTCTGGGTTGGTAAAAAAGACAATAATATCCTCTACGTGGGAACAGATGGTGGAGTTTATGTGTCGCGCGATAAAGGAAGTTCATGGAATATCATGAGAAACCTGCCGGTTTCACAATTCTACCATGTGAGTGTGGATATGGAAAAACCATATTATGTATATGGAGGATTACAGGACAACGGTTCATGGATGGGACCGTCTGAAAAAGCAAACGGGATCAGGAATGCAGATTGGATCTCAATCGGTATGGGTGATGGATTTTATATGTTCCCGGACCTTTACGACAAGAACATTGTTTACTGGCAGGCTCAGGGAGGAATGTATGGACGTTACTACAAAAATACGGGCGAGATAAAATTCATCCAGCCAACCCCGGATGAAACCATGGATGAATTGCGGTTTAACTGGAATGCAGCAGTGGCATTTAGTCCAACCCGGGATGTCATGTATGTCGGGGGACAATACCTTTTTCAATCGAAAGACAAGGGTGATTCCTGGAAACGGATCTCACCCGACCTTACCACCAATGATCCGGAAAAACAGAGGCAGTTTGAAACCGGTGGACTAACACTTGATAATTCCACGGCTGAAAATCACTGTACCATTTTTACGATTGAGGAATCACCGGTAAATGAACAGGTTATCTGGGTCGGAACGGATGATGGAAACCTGCAAATAACCCGGGATGAAGGAACAACCTGGACCAACGTTGCACCTAATGTTCCCGGTTTACCAGAAAATACCTGGTGCTCATTCGTTTATGCCAGTACGTTTGAGGAGGGAACAGCCTATGTCACCTTTGACGGGCATAGAACCGGGGATATGACACCCTACCTCTATAAGACTGCCGATTTTGGCAAAACCTGGAAATCGCTGATTGATGAGAACGTGAAAGGATATTGCCATGCGGCACATCAAGACCTGCTAAATCCCGATCTGGTCTTCCTGGGAACAGAGTTCGGATTGTTCGTATCCTTTGATGATGGAGAACAGTGGACTCAAATGAAAGGGAATATCCCCAATGTATCGGTCAGGGATATGGTAATCCATCCGCGTGAACATGACCTTGTCCTCGCAACCCATGGAAGAGGAATAATGATCATTGATGATATTACACCCCTCAGACTGATTACCCAGGATCTGCTTCAAAAGGATGCGGTGTTTTTAGCCTCTCAACCATTCGTTATTAAACCCATTGAACTGGGACAGACATTTCCCGGTGATGATGAGTTTATCGGAAGAAATCCGCCGGATGTTGCTATGCCGGCATCTGCTACCATTACCTACTATCTGAAGAAGCGGCATGTTTTCGGGGATATGTACCTTGAGATTTACGATCCGGAAGGGAATTCTATCAATGAGATACCAGCTGGGAAACGGAAAGGCATCAACCGGGTTCAGTGGTCCATTATGCAAAAACCACCCAAGGTTCCCTCTTCCCCCTCGCTGGCGCAGTTTGCCCTGGTTGGACCCTACTATAATCCCGGTGAATACAGGGTTAAACTCGTTAAAGGAGATGAATCCTACGAAGGAACACTGGTCCTCAAATACGATGAAGATTCTCCCCATTCATTGGCTGACCGGCAATTGAATCAGGAGGTGGTAAACAAAGGATATAAGCTGCTTGAAGAGCTTGCTTTTGTGGACCGTAAAGCAACCCATGTTATGGAGAAAGCGAGGGAACTGGCAGCCACCGATCAATTCAATAAATCAATAAAGCGGGACCTGAATAACCTTGCTGATACACTGGAGGGATTGCATCAGCAGATGGTGGCAACCAAGATGGGTGGAATTACCGGTGAAGAGAAGCTTCGTGAAAAAATCACGATGCTCTATGCTACCTCAATCCTGTTCCAGGGAAAGCCGGCTCAGTCCCAGATAGAAGGTCTGGAATTTTATAGCGGAGAGGTTGCGGGTATGGATAAGAAAGTAGAAGCATTGCTCCAAACTGACCTGGCGAAACTGAATGCTAAACTGGAAAAAGCCGGATCCGAACCAATAGAGGTCCTTACACGAGAGCAATACCTGAAAGAATCAAAGGAATAATCTGGGATTAGTAAACGGTCATTTGATAAAAAAAGAGCAGGCCTGTAAGCCGGGTTCTGTATCCTGATGCGTTGTCTGAAACAGACGGTCATCAGGATTTCTATCATTTATCTGGTCACGCAGTTGCCTGCGTGATCGATCGACCCACCCCCCGGCATCGGACGGGCTACCCTCAAATGCCGGTATACATGGTCTTTCAACCCAGGAGATGAACGGCTGCCCCGGTCACCCGGAACACCGGTGAGCTCTTACCTCACCTTTTCACCCTTACCCCGCCAAGGCGGGACGGTTATTTTCTGCTCCATTACTATACCCTCACGGATATCTTCCCGTTAGGAAGCCTGGTGCCCTGTGTTGCCCGGACTTTCCTCCCCTCCGCCAAATGACGGAAGAGCGATAGAACGGCCTGCTCAAATGCAAAGATAATAAAAGATCGGTTAACGGTATTCGGTTACGAAGCCCGCCCTGTGAAATAATGCTTCGCATTAGCAACAAATTCGCTATTTCACAGGGCCCGTTTCGGTTTTCGTTGTTCGTCTCCTGGTTTTAAAGACGTTACCGTCTTACGTCATTCGTCCTCACAAAACACCTTGCCGCGTCGTGTTAAATTTGGAGTTCCGTAAAGCAACTACATGGGAAATTCGTACCTGTCTGGAGTATCAATTGCCACTTTGAAATAAAACACAAATCACAAAAGACAAAAAACAAACAAATCTCAATTAAACAAATTCAAAGCTGATGGTGATTGAAATTTGAGTATTGTAATTTATTTGAGATTTGTTTCTTGTTCATTGTAATTTTTCAAATCTCCCCGTCTATTGATCCGGATCTGCAAGTAAAACCCTTACATAGAATCACTTGATTATTACCAGTGTCGCACCATATCCATACTCTTTAAAGGAAGCATCCTGAAATGTTAGACGGGGGTAATCGCTTTCCAGTTTTTTGCGTATTTCATATTTTAGCTTTCCTTCCCCTCTTCCATGGATAAAGACGATTTTTTTCTGTCTGTTCCGTATGGCTCCGTTCAGAGCTGTGGTAAACCGTGCCATCTGGGCTTCAAGAATCTCACCGGCTGTGAGGTTTTCGTGGTTGGGCAGGATATGCTGAATGTGCAGATCGACCTCTTCAATAGCAGGGATCGGTTTTATTTTTTTGTCTTTCAGCTTGTTAGCACCTATGACCTTCTCCTTTTTGTCCAGGTAGTCAGCAAGGGTTCGTTTCTTTTTTTCGGTTGCTTCTATATTTTCTGATTTTACTTCTCCCGTTTCAGGTTCAGGCTCTTTCCCTCCCGTTTCCTCAAAATCCTCGGGCTTGGCATGCACAACAATGACCTCTTTCTTCAATACCGGGAATTCAAAACCATCTTCCGTTAACACCCTCACCATCTCTTCATTCATGAATTCCGTAATGATACCCCCTCCTATTTCATTCAGGAACCTGACCCTGTCTCCTATTTTCATGGGTTGTATGGCTTTTGATTTCGCTCATTACTGCTTACTGCGTACTGCATACTGGAGACTTTGATTTTTTTTCAATCCCCCTGTAAAATTAATTATTTTTGTGCCAATATACCGCTCAGGATTATCAGAGATGCAAAATACAACCGACAGATCAACCATTGAATCCATCCTTGCCAGCCTGGATATTTCGGACTATGCCTATACCCTTCCAACAGACCGGATAGCCAAATTCCCGCTTGAGAAGAGAGATGAATCAAATTTGCTTGTGTACAATAAAGGAGAGATCCATAAGGATCGTTTCTCATCCATCTGGAAATACACAAATTCAAAAACCCTTCTTGTATTCAACAACTCAAAAGTCATCCAGGCAAGGATTAAATTTTTCAAGGAGAGTGGTGCAAAAATTGAAGTTTTTTGCCTGGAGCCTGTTGAACCGGCAGATACACAGCTGGCATTTCAAGAGAAAAAAAACGTCACATGGAGATGTATGGTAGGTAACCAGAAGAAATGGAAAAATGTTCCGCTATCAAAAAAGGTGGTGTTTAAAACGGACGAGATTGTGCTTACCGCTACGCGCAGGGAGACAACATCGGCAGGTACCATCGTACAGTTTTCCTGGAATAATCCGGAACTGACATTCTCAGAAGTACTGGAAATTGCAGGAGAGATGCCGATACCACCTTATTTAAAAAGAGAACCGGAATCCATTGACCGGACTAGGTACCAGACCATTTATTCCTTAAATAAAGGATCGGTAGCAGCACCAACAGCAGGCCTCCATTTTTCAAACGAGGTGATTCAACGGCTCAGAAAAAAAGGAGTTGATTCAGCTGAATTAACCCTCCATGTTGGAATAGGAACCTTCAGACCCATCCTGTCCGACTCACTGGTGCATCACGAGATGCATACAGAACATTTCAGTATAACCATCAAATCGCTGAAAAAAATTTGTGGTAATGTGCCCCGGATGATTGCTGTAGGAACAACTACTGTCAGGACACTGGAGAGTCTCTATCTGTTAGGGATTAACGTTTACCTGAATAACAATATCCCGGTTGACGAACTTCAGGTGAACCAGTGGGATGGGCTACTGAATGAAACGGATATTTCCCCTGTTGAAGCTTTGAAATGCCTGGAGGATTATATGATGGCAAGAGGGATCAATACACTTCACTGCACCACGCGGTTAATGATCGTTCCCGGATACCGCATCAGGCTGACCGAAGCTTTGATCACGAACTTTCATATGCCACGAAGTTCCCTCATTTTGCTGGTCGCAGGGTATATCGGCGATGACTGGAGACGGGTTTATCAGTATGCACTGGACAATGATTTCCGGTTTTTAAGCTATGGAGATAGTTCCATTCTCTTTCCAAAGTAGCGAAAAGCAGAACTGAGAAGAGAATTGATTTAACTTAGGTAGATTGCTATTCGTAAGTCACCTATTGAAAGGGGTAAATCTCAAATAACAAATTTCAAAACTCTTTTCAGTACATCAACAAACCCTTTAATATCTACTTCGGCTGTATCGAACGATGTCATCCACCGCACCTCTGATGTTGTTTCATCCCATACGTAAAAGAAGAACTCCTTTTGAAGGATTGGAATCACCTCTTTGGGGATGGTTGCAAAGACCCCATTGGCTTGCACTTTTTGGGTTACGGTAATTTCCGGGAATTTTGCCACTTCATCGGCAAGGATCCTGGCCATTTTATTGGCATGTTCTGCATTTTTTTTCCAGAGGTCATTGGTTAGGTATGCTTCAAACTGGGCAGCAATAAACCTCATTTTTGAAGCCAGCTGCATGCCCTGTTTCCTGATGTATTTAAAATCTTCTGATAGTGCCTGATCGAAAAAGATAACCGCTTCGCCGTACATCATACCATTTTTTGTGCCACCAAAAGAGAGCACATCAACACCAACATCAGCCGTCATTTCCCTGAATCCTAATCCAAGAGTAACTGCTGCATTTGCGATCCTGGCGCCATCCATGTGAAGGATCATCTGGTGCTTATGGGTAAAATCCGCGATCTCTGAAATCTCTTCTGCAGTGTATACCGTGCCCATTTCGGTTGCCTGTGTGATGGAGACCACTTTTGGTTGTGAATGGTGTTCGAATCCAAATCCATGCATGTGATAGTTGATCCCTTCCAGGGTGAGTTTACCATCCGGTGTTGGCACCGAAAGTAGTTTGCATCCACAGTAGTTTTCCGGTGCACCGCACTCATCCTGGTGGATATGGGAACATTCAGCGCATATCACTGAATTGTAAGATCGGGTGGCGGCAGTCAGTCCCAATACATTGGCTGCTGTACCAATAAAGACAAAGTAGACATCAACCCCATCTCCGAAAATCCCTTTAATGGTACTGATCGCCCGATCGGTATACACATCATCGCCATACCCTGTAACATGGCCAGAGTTAACCGACTCGATGGCTTTCAGGATATCGGGATGAACCCCGGCATTGTTGTCACTGGCAAATCCTCTGGTATTTTTCATGGTTGTCATGCTAATTCACATCGATAAATCAAATGGTATAGACTCAGATTAAAACAATTCGTCGTATTTGGTCCAGAGGAAATCACCCAGTTCCACGGCCTTTCTAACCACCTTATCTCCCCAGATAATGGAATAATTTGTCAGGTATTCAATCGTTGCAGCCGGTTTCTTGGGATTATATAATGTAAGTGCTTTTTCCTCGATGCTTTTTTGAGCGTCAAACAGCTCTTTTTGCCAGACATTCCATACTGTGTCCACATCGTGTCTCATATCGCCCCATCGTTGTGCTGCAAGGGTTCCCAGACGGTTAAAAGCCCACCAGGCAGATTCGGTCGTATACCCGTTTGTCCTTCCTGGTGTTTTGTAGGGAGTTGCCATGTCGGTAACAGAACAATAAACCGGCACATAAATGGAAGTAGCCACGTTATCCTGAGCCAACCAGACCACTCCTCCTATTTCATCAGGTAACCAGTTACGGCATTGGATAATGGTTGCATACATGGTATACCATCGTGCAATGGTTCGTTCTCCTCTCCAATCCCATCCGCCATTGATGCGAAAAAGTTTGTTCATATCATAAGGCATATGCGGGTTTGCGAGGGGAGAAATGACCGCTTTCCCATCCTCATCAGCCACGGTAAGGTCTTTGATCATATTAAACGGTGTGTTTTCGTAGTAATCTTTAAACACAGAAACCATGTCTTCCAGCGTTACAGGACGATCCGGCTTAACCGAAAAGGGATAATTCTCAGCCCATGGATCGAGTTTCAGGGATGGGGCAAGCAGGTCGAATACCCTCCATTCCCTTCTCCTGGATGCAAGTGAAGTCCGGCTTTCTGGAGCATAAGCATAGCAAAACCGGAAAGGCCCATCTTCTTCATCCCACCAGCCATTGGCTTTTGCCACCTCATACACATTTGAAGATGCCATGAAATAGTCAGGATCAGACAAATCAATTTCTTTAATTGTGCTTGCATTGGCAGTTACTGCTATGTTGTCATCCGGTACACGCTGGGCTGCCCAGACAGCACCAACCTTATCTTTTCCCGGACCTAAAATTTCAAAATGCCAAACCTCTTCCGGGTCGGCAATTGTTAACACTTCACCCGCATCATTATAACCATATTTTTTTGTCAGTTCATCGGCCATTTTTATCGCTTCACGCGCCGTAGTGCACCGCTCAACCATTAGCTGGCAGAGCCTCGTGCAATCTATCAATCCCTCATCGGAGTGCAGTTCTTCCCTTCCCCCAAAGGTCGATTCACCAATCCCAAGCTGATGTTCGTTCATGCATGGATAGGCTGTATTCACGTATGCATAGGTATGAAGTACCTGTGGTATTTCACCAACGGGTTCATGACGATAGGCAGGCATTGCTTTCGTATCATCCGCCACTCGCTTGTACAGGGTGGTAAAACTCCCTTTTTTATGATCTTTCGCCGGCATGATATCGATCCATGAACGGGTGCGGTGAGAATCGTCTGTATGAGAAGTCATAACCGATCCGTCAGCAGAGGCTTTCTTCCCGACAGTAATGCTCGTACATCCATCGGGAAACCCATCAATCCAGTCGGATTTATCCTGTGCAGGCGTGTTAAAAGAGAATAAAGTTCCTGCAAATAAAGAAATAACTACAAATAGAAGACCTTGTTTTTTCATATTTCCTATAAATTTTGTATTTTGGTATCTGGATAAGGTTCAAAAATATAAAATTTCAACAAATAAGGATTCACTAATTAAAATATAAGATGTTCCCTTACTGATAAACCCCCATAAGGGACAACCATTCTACCGCTTCGTTTAGAGGAATACTTTTCCAGGAATTTTTGATCGTTAGAAGAATTCGATATGGATAAACTGTTGTTTAAGAAAAAGTTAGTTGAAATATGCATGAAAGCGCAAGATCGGGTTGTTGAGCATGCAAAACAGCGAATGGATGAGGCTCAGGAAAGTGCCAATGAATACGGTCAGCCACAGGACCGGTATGATTCCTATCGTACTCAGATGCTGAGCAAACGGGATATGTTCGCAAAACAATACTGCAAAGCAGTGGAAGAACGGAATGTCCTTGACCGGATCGACCTGGATGAGGAGAATGAACAGGTTTCTTTTGGTTCCGTAGTGGTTACCAACGATCAAAAATTATTCATCTCCATTAGCCTGGGTAAAATCATTGTGGATGGTGAAGAATATTTTGCCATCTCTCCCCTTGTCCCTTTTTTTAAGTCATTGGAAGGACTGAAAAAGGGCGACTCTTTTGAATTTAACGGAAAACAACGAAAAATCGAAGACCATTTCTAATGTACTGCTGGAAGAGCAACGTGACCGGCCAGTGAAATAACAACATTCGCCAAAGGCGTGCCTTCGGCACAACGTTCAACTTCCAATAACTATTAATGTATAACCGATAACCCCGCTTACAGTGGGATTCGTGCCAGCCGGCAGGCTGGAATTCGACTAATGGTTTTCACTGCACAGGTTTGTGAAAACCAAGTCTCATTAACTTCAAACTTTTAACATGTGCTCCCCCTCTGGATTCGGGTACCTCTTCAGAGAAACCATCATCACAAGGATTGCTGAAGTGAGTGCAATGATTGCTATGGTGAACGTTCCTGTAAAATCGATCAATTCGTAAAAGAAAATGCCAAGCAGGGGTGCAAAGATTGCCCTGACACCCGTTAAAGAAAGATGTACCGACTGGTAATCTGCCGCTTCTTCCCTGCTGCAGAAATAGGCAGATCCAATATACCATAATAATGCCATTGCTGCTGCAAAAATCCCATTAAACAGGACAGCAATAAGCAAAACAGGGTAAATACTGATCCCCGCTAACTGGACATTATAGGGCAGGTATTCAGTCAACCCCATGAAAAAGAAAAAAAGGAGAAAAGAAGAAAAAGTGAATATGGCAAATTTTCTGGGATCTGTTTTTCCCAACATCCTGCCCAAAATAGGCAATATTAGAATCGCAATGATGTTGTACACGTTTTTATAAAACCCTACACCCGAATAGTTCAGGTGAAGTGCCTTTTCATAAAAAATAGTAATAACAGCAACTGTACTCATGAATGCAAATCCATACAACATAAACCCAATTTCAAAATGAAGGTATGGCCTGTTGAATCGAAGAATATTGACCATTCGTATCGAAGATTGCCTCACTGCTCTAAAAAATGGCTCTCTTACCTCTTTGAAATCTTTTTCTTCATAATTAATGTTCGACAGCAGAAACAGGGCAAAAATGGATAGTATGGCAAGGCCCGGGTAGACATAGATGAACGCGAATTTATCAGCATCCAACAGGATCCCAAAAAGGAAGGTGGAAACCAGCATAAGGGCCTTGTTCACAGAAGTGGCATATCCGTATAATTCTCCAAAGTTTGGATGTTCATAGTTCGTTTTGAGAAGAAGGTTTATGGTGGGGTAAATGACCAGGTTTGCAACATAATAGATCAAAAAGATTGCAAGAAACAGCGTATGATACAAGTTGGTTGCCGTAAGCTCATGAATGTCGGCTGGAAAAATCAACAGCAAAAAAAGGGGTGCCCGTGTAATCAATCCGGTAATTCGCAGCAGGTACCTTTTGTTCCTGATCCTGCGGATGAATTCATTGAACAGGAGCAACAATACCATCGCAACTACACTAAACTGGAAGAGAAAACCAATCTGATAGTTGGATCCGTGGAGACTCTTTAAAAAAACAAATTCATTCAATACCAGTATTCCCAGTATGAAGCCCTCAATGATGGAGTATGCAAGGTGAATCCTGAACGTTTTCTTTTCCCTGTGGCTTAATGGCAGATGATTAAATCGTATACGGAGCATGTCAGCAATGTGAGCAGATGATTATCAGACGAATGTGTACAGGGAGGAAAACCCGTTACATAATCATGTTATAAGATTATTCAGAGCATTAACGACAGTCGTTTCCAGCTCATCAAACTCTTCGATACCAACTGATAATCGGATCATGCCGGGCAATGGATATTTTTCTCCCCAGACTGCTTCAACCGGCAGCAGGATCGTTTCAGCATCCCCTAATGTTGGAATCAGCCGGATCTTATCCGAAACGAGCTCAATAAACCGGTCCCTGTTTTTCTCCTTTTCTGAGTTTGTTGATCCGGCAAGGTCAAAAGTGATCATTCCACCATAGCCTTTACCCTGGAAAAGCTTTTTTGCCAGTAAATGGGAAGGATGACTTGTTAACCCGGGGTATAAAACACATTCTACTGCCGGGTGATTGTTCAGGAGATTCGACAGTTTTGCAGCATTTTCACAATGCCTGGTGAAGCGAATTCCAAATGATTTCAACATATCATTCAACCGGTATGCATCATCCGGAGAAAGCATATGACCCACCAGTTTCCGGTATTCAATCGCCATTTTCTCCAGTTGTGGTTCATTCCCGCAAAGGACCCCGGCAGTCAGATTACCATGCCCGGCAAGGTATTTGGTTGCACTGTGGATTACCAGATCTGCTCCATGACTGAGCGGATTCCAGAGCGAGGGAGTGGCAAATGTATTGTCAACAATCACTGCAGCACCAACTTTTTTTGCGAGATTAATAATCGTAATGGCATCAGCAACGATAAGCATAGGATTTGAGATCACCTCAAAATAAACCAGATCGGGCCGGAGCCGGTTCAACTGATCCTCCAGAAGGTCTGTATTATATCTCCCCTCTGTTGCAAAAAACCGGTGAATATCCAACCCACGCTTTTCGATCAGAACCTTGTCAATGAATGCATTTGTTCCTCCATAGATCTCACTAAAGAATAACCATTTCCCTCTATTGATTCCTCGCTGAAATAGAGACAATGCCACATCGATTGCAGCCATACCAGACTGTGTAAGAATTGCCCATGAGCATGCTTCCAATGCCATGACAGTTTCCTCAGCAGCCACAACTGTTGGATTCCTGTATCTTGAATAGATGTAGTGGTCCGGTGATCTCGGGTGTTCCAACTCATCCCGGAATGCTTTTTTGGTAAGGCCCGCATCTTCAAGATAAAAACCGGCATCCCGGTAAACGGGGACGCGTGTGGTATTTACAGTCCCCCTCTTTTTTTTATTTGCCATGATTCTTTTTAATTGTTATACAATTTGTTTCTCTAACCGGCACGTTGCAGATCTTTCATTAACCAGCGGCGGAGCTCTTTCTCCGGCGTAACGTAATCCAGCTCCAGGTAGAATTCCATCCGGTCAATGATTTCGCCCAGACTGACTGAGAAAAGAATGAGTAACCAACCGGTTTGTGGAATCAACAGGAATAAAAACAGGGGCGATACTAGTCCAGTGAGGATTCGCAACAGGCTGATGATCCAACGAGGATCTTTTTTCATTCGTTTATACTCAACTTTCCTGTAGATATACAACAATAACTTTAATGCAAGAACAAAAATAAAGGGAAAAAATGATTCCAGAAATATAGAGATAAACAACATTGCTGTCAACAATGTCTGTGAAGAGTGCCACTGTCTTTTATCCACCCGTGTCTGTAAATGATAAACCCTGTCGATCGAAAATGTGGTTAAAAATCCCAGGAAAAGGGTCAACAGGATAAGCCAAAATGAGGTTAATCCAGTGATAAGGGTGAAAGAGGAGACTCCCAGGAAAAGCAGGAAAAAAAGGATTTCCCGGCTTAGCCAGGAGTTTTTAAGGTTCAGAATGGCCCGGTAAAACCGTTTCTTTTTCCCAAGGTGAAACAGGCTAACCAGCAACGTAATGAATCCGGATAGAAGAAACAGTTTAGCCATATCGGGATGGTGTGATGTTATGGCGCCTGCAAACATCCCAACAATCAGTGGAACAAAAAAGGTAAACAGTGCAAGTGGCCACTCAGAGGCAAGTGAAACACGAGACCTGGGCTCTGGCAGCTCATTCCTGTAGTTGAATGCTTTTTCGGGTGTCTTTGTTCCCCCTGCCATTTCGGGTATTCGCTCCTTTTTACTGGCTGAAACAAATTTGATCCTCGGTCCAATGCCATAATCTGAAAAACCTTTCACCGGATCAAAAGGTATGGATGGATCGAATTCGCTGAACTCCAGTGCTCCTGTCGGACAACATTTGGCACAGGCAGGAATATCCCCCGCTTTCAAGGGATCAATGCAGAGAGTACATTTCTCGATAATCTTTTTAAACGGATTATATTCCGGTGCGTCAAACGGGCATGCCCAGGTGCAATATTTACAGCCAATGCACTTATCCTGGTTAATCAGTACAGCGTTTGTCACAGGATCCCTGTAAAAGGCATTTGCCGGACAATGGGTCATACAGGGAGCATCTTCACAGTGATGGCATGCAATGGAGTGAAAGAAAACCGGTATTGCCGGAAAGCCAGCTTCATTATATTGATATACCGACCTCCAGTTGTTACCGGAACCCACATTGTTTTGGTTCGAACAGGCAACAATGCACGCGTGACATCCTACACAACGGTCTGTATTGAAGATGAAACTTTTGTCCATGGTGCACTCTTAATTATCCTCGTTATTCTTTTCTTTATACAATTCAACATTGACCCTGTTATCATGAAATGCAGCGCCATACCCCATATCGGTTTCACGTGGTGCTGATAAAAAATTCACTCCTACCCCTTCGGAAATCCACAATCCGTTATAAATAACCAGGCAACCTTCAAGCAGGCTGTAATTTATCTTTGCAGTAAGGATAACCTCTCCCCTCTGGTTGAATACCCGGACCAGGTCCCCGTTTTTGATCTTTTTTTTCTGCGCATCTGATGAAGCGAGTTCTACTGTCGGGAGCGGGTCAAATTGCCTGATGATGTTAAGGTTACCAAACTGGGAGTGAATCCGGTTCTTTGTAGTCGGGGTCAGCAGATTGAATGGGTACTTTTGTCTCTCTTTTCCTGAAGGGCCAGCTTCGATTGGTTCCGAATAAGTAGGCAGCGGATCAACGTTCCACATATCCCGGGCCTGCCCGGAAAACAACTCGATCTTGCCGGACGGTGTTCTGAATAGAAGATCACTGAAAGCTATTGTTTGAAGGTTGGGCGCTGGTAAAGGTCCTTCCTTGAGCTTATCCAGCGTAAGCTCGGGGAATTGTTCCAGTTTCTGCTGGAGCCATTTCTCAATAGCATCATTGCCAGGTGCTGGAATTCTTTGCATTACCTCTTCGTTTTTCCATCCCATTTTTTCTGCCAGAAGGTAATATATTTCCGATTCCGGCTTAATTTCACCCGGAGCATCAATGACTTTTTGTTTAAGTTGAACGTACGGATTCCAATATGAACCAATAAGATCAGACTGTTCAAACATGCTTTTTGCTGGAAGGATCAGGTCGGCCTCACGGGCTGTATCCGTCAGGAACTGGTCGATCACAACCCGAAAGTCCAGTTTTCTGAATGCCCGTAATACGCTATTGGTATCCGGATTCTGGGTTACCGGGTTTCCCCGTTCCACCCAGATCATTTTTAACGCTGGGTCTTTGGCATTGAGCATATCAACCCCAAGCTTTGCAATAGAAATTGTCCTTCTGAATACTCCATCCTGGTTTTTATCCGGGTAGAGAGACAGGGGTTCGAGGATTTTATCAAACACATAACTCTGAAGGTTTGCATAGTGCCAGCAGGCTCCCGGTTTGCCAATATTTCCTGTGATTACCTGCAATGCAAGCATGCATCGGGTCGTCTGTCCCCCATTTGTATATCGCTGGTATCCGTAACCGGGAATGATGGTCATGGGTTTCAGTGTTCCAACATACCCGGCAAGTTTATGAATCAGTTCAACCGGGATCCCGGTTATCTCCTGAACCAGTTCAGGGGTATACTTATTTACCGAAGCTTCAAAACGGGAAAATCCAAGCACCTGTTTCTGAACGAAAACGTGATCGATCCGGTTTT
>Ga0315552_1000854_pt1 | contig 18822 bp, 47 predicted proteins | sample SalMarSW160170MG_2_FD_203102 | JGI IMG/M metagenome (GOLD analysis project Ga0315552, IMG submission 203102) | Salt marsh sediment microbial communities from the Plum Island Ecosystem LTER, Massachusetts, United States - Salt Marsh Sediment SW1601-70 ...
GGCCACCGTGGTACCACCATCACCGCCTTCTACCTTATAAACCTTGGCATACCCGAATGTGTCGCCACCGTCATAAGGCTTGGCAAGTGCCGTCTCGCGGATGGCTTTCCAATCTGCCGCGCCAGCGCCATTGTCATTCCAGTTGGCCGGGCGATAACCGGATGCGATCTCCGCATCGATCTGCTTTTGGGTCGAATCGCTGAGCCTGGGCTTTGTGATCCGGAAGCCAGTCTTCAGCACCGTGAGGGCCGTTCCGTCGGAGTTCATGATGTACTCTTTCTTGTCATTGCGCACCTTGCCGTAATAGGATTCCGGCTCGCACTCGCAATGTAGTTCCTTGCCCTTCATCAGACTTTTGGCAAGGGAGTCAGCCAATTTGCCCCACGCTGTGAAATCAAAGATATCACTCGCTTTCTTCCCACGAGGATGATTCACGAACGCGCGGAACTTGAGCTGAGCGCCGATGGTCTGGCCATTCTTCACGTGTGACGGAATGTACAGCGGCTGATTTGCGACCCTAAGACCAGAGAAATTGGAATTACACATGCCTGCTGAGCTACCCATAATGTATTCTCCTTTCGAAGTGTGGAAGTATGTTTCTTGCTGAGTTTTAAAAATTCTCCCTTGTTACGCTCGGCGGTTTGATACGTTACTAACGACACGCAACGCGCGCCACGTATCTTCTATGATGCCGCTATGTTCGCGAAGACGCACCTCAGCATACACGCCCTCACTTTGCGGGGAGAGACACAAAAACCTCTGGTCTCCCGCATACCGGAACAACAGCATGCGGGAGAACACCACACTCAACGGGGGACAGACACCCTACGCTTCTTCTGCCATTTCGGCATAGTATTCCAGAAGACTCGGGTCCGTTACCCCGTCACTTTCCAGTTCTTCTACTGGCGGAGTGGCTTCATCACCAGGAAACCACTCGTTTTCGAGGATGACATTTCTCACCTGCATTCGGGTGAAATCGTATTGAACTAAGACTCTTGAGCCAAATTTGAATTTTGGATTGCCTTTGACTGTTATGATGGTACCATGCTCCAATTCAATCTTCACTGTATCTGCATGACATCGGATGACTATGCCTTTTAGTGCCTGCATGGCTTATACACTCCATTCTCCCAAGAGCCAACAAATGGGTTGCCGGTAGTGTCATCTTGGTTGATTAGCCAGACAATCTTGGCGCCAGCTCGTGCTCTTCCAGCTGGGGCGGTGTTTTTGGTAGGATTTTGCGCCACGAGCCGGATGTTTCTTTCTTTGCCGAACCAGTTGATTTTCAGGTCATATCCGGGCAGAGAACCATTTCGAAATGTGCGACCGCGGATGCCGCCACACTTACGAACGTCGTCCCACACAGCGCCCATGTTTTCCAGGTTGACTGTGTAACTGGTGGTGAATAAACCACTATCTATTTCTTCACCGGACAGTGGCATTGGAGTCAGAGCTAATTGAGCAGGCTTTGCGAAGGAGCCATCACTGCAGGACCCACACACCGCAAACATGTGATCCGCTAGCCGCGCGTATACGTCCATGCACATAGCTAGTGCCGTTGCATGAGCGTCCCCCTGAACAACTGGCGCAGCCTGAGGCGCTGGCGTAGCCGGCGCCGGCGTTGACTGAGCGGTCCCGCCCGTTGCTTCTTCACAGATTACGTCTCCATAATCTGCCTCTTCACCCTCTTCCATTCCATCCATGGAATCGAGCAGCTCTAACTCTTCTCGATCGAATTCCACATTTGCCTCCTTTGCTACGGTTGCATCTGCTAAGGCGAGTAACCGCGCCGTGGTTCTCACTTCCGCCGTTTCCGTGTCCACCATCTGTTCACCCGGAAAAACCTCTTCGTCAAAGACGTTGCTTGGCCCGATTTTATCTGTCAATTCGAGAGGATATTTCCTCACGTCATTTGCACCCACTTCCAACGGTTTTCCATACACTTCCGGCTGCTGAGTGGTATCCAGAAAATAATCATAGATGCTGGTATAGATATGTCCATCTTTGGAATAGATCAGGTTGTTGTCAATCAGTTTCTTATGATGGCCTGCCCATTCTCTCTCGCCATTTCGGATTTCTTCCACCAGCGTTTCCATGATTGCCGTGTTGAAATATGGAATCTCGTTCAGTGGCGGCATTTCGAGCTTTTTCTCCGCCACCATCTTCTCCAGCGTAAATCCTGCATATTCATGGGCATCCTGTTCCAGACTTTCCTCATACTCCGGAGTGTCTGTCTCTCCTTTCACTGCTACTTCCAGTGCGCGGGATACATTATGCCTCAGTTCATGCAGGAAAGTATGCGCCAGATTGATCCAACATCCAGCGGCAAGACTGAGTCCATCCGCCTTTTCCTCTGTCTCGAGGGTATAAGATAGAATTCTTGGGAGACTGAGTAGGAAACTGCGAGACCACCTTTCATATTCTCCCAGCTTGCCAAGCGGTCCATCCGCGCAGATGAAAATTGCGGCCAGATTGTGATTTCTCTCCACCTTGAGCATGAACTCGAACATATCCAGCATGACCGGATGCACAAGATGATGATTGAAAATCACCACATTGTCAATAATTGTGATCTTCTTTTCATCGAAGACCTCGGCCAAACGTTCCACATTGTCCAAGATTTTCATTTACACCTCCCTCCTATAGTTGAAGCGTTTGCAAATAGCAGCGGCAGTCTTTTTCTTGCCAAGCTGCTCCAATCGGTCGATGACAGCTGTTAAGCGCATTCCCTCTCCTGTTCCAGTCTGTCTATCGAACCAAAGTACACTGTTCTTCCCCTCTATTCTAATGGTATACATTAATGGTATACATATGGTATGCATAATGACCTCCTTACATAACGGGAACGAGACACCATTCTCTTCACCACAGCGTCCACAACGTTTGCCGTACCAACTCAATTCACACAGCGGGGACGAGACACTGTGGTGGGCGGAACAACGCCCGCACGCTGCGATGATGTATCGTAGCGCGTGGGGGTGGGTGGCGGGAATCAAAAACAACGGAGCGCCTGCGAGGCCGGCGATAGCCGGGCCGAGCGGCGCGACCTCCGATTTTAATAAACTTGGTAACCCACCAAACAGCGAGCGTGGGCTACCAAGCTTGCATCTAACGAGTTGACAGAATTTCCCACTCTGCCTTCCACCGCCATATACCCTTGTTGCTAAGGACCTCTTTGTAGTAGTCAGTCGCAAGGGCAATTTGCCACGGCTTCAAAGCTGGCTTCTCTACATCACATGGAGTTGTATCCAGCTCTTCAACGTTGTGAAGCGGACCTGCCAAAATGATAAATTCTGACCCTCGCATTCTACCACCTCGCTTTCTTGTTCATCTCCCATTTCTCAACGAGAGTGTAAGGGTTCACTACCAGAACCGGTTTATACTGCTTTCTTGCATATGCAATGCAGTTGCCGGTTCCGCCATGTCCTCCATTATAGATGGCGACCACAGCATTTGACTTGTCCACCATCCATTCATTTCGGATCTGCATCTTGTCAAGACTGTATGGATCATCGGAGATGTTGGTCACGTGGTCAGCCTGTTCACAGTATCGATTGAACTTTTCTTGCACATGACCTGGCCATTTACTTGCTTGAGAGGGGAATGGCTTGGCAATGATCAGTCGAATCTTCGCCCCTCGAGTCTTATGAAACAGAACGGCTTCGATAGCCATTTGATCCACCCCAACGGCCCCGCCGGAAATGAATTCATCAAAACCGCTTTCGATTGCCCGGCGAATAATATCCACCAGTCTATTCTGCAGCGGTACCTGGATAGAAAGAGCCCGCTCGCCTTCATATCCACCAAGTTTGTTCGGCCTATGGCCGGTGAAACATAGAACTTTACTCATGCTACACCTCCTTGTAGATTATAGAATGACCTTCAGGAATTCCACCAATCCAAGAATCCATGTAGCGCTGTGCTTCTTCTCTTGAAGAGAATGGAATAGGCTTCTCCTCGGGGCTACAATCACCATCTTCAATACTCGACTCATAGAATCCAAGCCCCAAACATTCACCAACGAACAACCCAGACTTTTCTGATTTGATGTAATATGGCACGCTGCACCTCCTTATGCGTAAAGGTCAATACCACGTCCCATCTTGATAATCTGGAACCGGGTCTTTACCGTTTTCCTAACAGAACCATCAGGATAGTGAATAGGCATATTGCGCTTTCCATACACATTCCCGCGGTATGGATCAGCATAAGCGATGATATTCACAACATCTCCAACTTTGAAGGTCCCTGGAAGACGTTTTCCATGGGGCTCGGCAGGAATAACAAAAGTCACAGGATGTGGAAACCTACCCGCGGCTCTTGTTGATATGGCCTTAAAGCTTACCATTGAGGTCCTGCCGCCATTATGGTAAAGACGTGGCTGTGAAATGAGCTTCATGGAATCAAACAGAGCTGCATTTCCCTTAGTTTTCAAGAGAGCCTCTACCAATGGATAAACTTCTTCTCTAGACATCTTAATCATGTGGCACCTCCTTATTTCTTAGTTGGTTGTGCGTATTGGACAAAGGGGTTAATATTTTCCTTGGGTTTTTCGCCAAGGGCTTTTGCCACAAGTTCTCTATTCCTTGTGGCGTGTTTTTCCATCTCTCGCAACTGTTCTTCTATAGTCTTTAACATAGTTCTATCTCCTTTCTGGGCAATCTCGTTTGGTGTTGAGGATTGTGGCTTCTACTTCCCATATCCTCATTTGATTGTAATGCCGAAACAGTTTTTCGGCGATGCTTCCGTCAAAGACTCGTGTTCTTTGAATCTTACGGCGCAAATAATCTGTTAACTTAATGACTTCTCCCATATGACCTCCTTTGTGCCTCATGATCAGGCACTCTTGATTGGTTTCCGGCAATGCCGGTTCAAAAAGCACAAATGGTCCCCATCCAAGCCCATACCCTCTTTTTAGTTATCCCTCTTCGTATAGTTCTCGGCCTTCAGGTATGAGTTGGCTACTGCTTGAGTGAGTGACTCCCGGTGTTTGTCTGGACCATTGACCATAGCCTCTGTTTATCACCCCCTTTCAGGTGCGCTTGACGTGCCGGAGCACGGAGATAAGATACATTGACGTATTAGAGACAAGAATGGCTCCTTGGAAGCCGCAGTTAATATTGTTACATTTTACAGCGACTGATTTCTGAGAAAACACTTCTTCAGGAAGAACCACACTTATCAGTTCTCCAACCCGACAACTTGGACAGGTGTTGAATTCTTTCATTTGCTCTGCGGTCATAGCATCACCTCCTTCTATTGGGTTATCGCCAAATGATTACGCCAGTGATCATTGGGGTCTTTTGCCTTTCATGGTAGGTAAAGACCCTCATTTTCACCACTCTACCTCTTTTCTTCCATATTGGAGTTTGTTGATAAACAAAGACATCTTTGTCTTTGCTCATCGGATCGGTTCTGTCCCATGGTCCCTTGTCGCTTGGACACCGAGGGGTAAATTCAAAGCCCTCAACTTCTGCTTCGATCTCCTTCAGAAAGTCTCTGTTAAGTCCTTCTGTGAATGTAGCTTTTCCGCCCGCAGAGTTTCGCAAGACCGACGTGAACATTAGACATTTGAAATATCCTGTTCCTGGATATGTTTCTAGTTGTTTTCTTGTTCGTATGTTGAAGATGTTACCAGCTGATAGTCCTCTTGAGTTGGCCCGTCCGTTCCATGTTTCCATGAGGTCTAAGTCTTCAAGTCGCTCAGACTTGGCATTTACGATATTTCCTTTTATTGGACCAGAAAGAATTTTCACTTTCTTGGCTTTCTCCGGGTCGAGTTTGCGGTGTTTTTCTCGTTTTCTTCTCAGGATTCTTCCGACTTTTGGGTCTATGTCAATGAGAATCACTTGTTCATGCTTGACTTTTGGTTTTCTTGAAATCATGAAGCCCCGTTTCACATGCTTGAAATAGTCCGGCCCGGAAATGATCAGTGGAGTTCCATGAATGTACAGATCTGCGGTTTTGTAGAGTAATCCATCTGCACATGCCTTTGATGGTGCTGACTCCTCATTAAATCTTGATTCGTCAGTGATAGAGGTACTTTTGCTGTAAGTGTGTGACATTTTTGGCCTCCTTATACTGTGGTGTTGATCATTTGCCCTTTCACAAAGTTCTTGACGGGCAGGGCACCATATGCCAGTGCAGGATTTTTCACTTTGTTGACAAACGGTGTTTCTATGGTGTTTTTGGCGTTCACATAAAACCAATCATCAATATATTTGATATCATCTTTCATGGGTGCTCTATCCGCTATTGGTTTCTTGTTTGCGTAATAACACCAATCAAGAACTATCCATTCATTGTCAGTCTCGCGCTGATAGGCAGTCCATCCATGCCCACCAGTAGCTGCACCTTCCCCAGCAAAGACCAATCCTCCATAAGTGCGAATTTGCTCATATGGAATTCCTGCATTGAGCATCATAGAATGCATGAGAAAGGCCCCATCTTCACAATCACCACTCTTCCGGTCCAGGGTCATAGTAGGTAAAGCCCAATATTCGTCTGTTTTATAGTTCTCAAAATCAGACTTATATTCGATATTGTCCTGTACCCAGTTCATGATTTTATAGGCCTTTTCATCGTTTGTGTCGCCAGGGCTGACAATGGTGTTCACAAGGGTTTTTATATCCGCGTTTGGAAACTGCAGATACACGGAATAGTCTTCTTCAGACTTTGTGTCCTCGATCATGGATATCTTCAGATTAATCCAGTTCATCTGTATTTTGTGAACATTATCCAACAGGTTGTTCACAAGAGGGGAAATTCCAGCACCCTTTGGCGGATCAATCCCTTTCCAAGGATTGACCTTTGGCATCATCGGTGTTTCTGGAATAAGGTTTCGAATAATGTCCGGAGATAACGTTTTGATACTATCCATAACAATACCTCCTTAGAATGGTAGTTTTACCTTGGCTTTTAATGGTGGCACTGGAAGGCCATTCATACGCATAACCATGCGGATGTTTAGTAGGGCGTCTTCGTGCTCTATGAATAGTTTATGGGCCAACTCAAGATCACCATCGAGCACAGCTTTTCCAACAGCTGATTCTAAGTGGCTGCTCCATTCCATAGCCTCTTTCAGTTCAAGCGCGGCCTCTTTTGAAACTACGATTTGTTGTGTGTTGTACATGAATACCACCTCCTTATTTGCGTTTGATTTCCTGTTTTCCACATTCCTTGACAAGAATGTAGTCTCCATTACGGAGAATCTTCACATCAGTGATTGCGCAACAATTCTCGCAATCTTCCTTAGTCGGTTTCTTTGGTTCGTCCATAAATCCTCCTTAGTTTAGGTTAATGATCATAGCAATTCTTACAATTTTGCAGTTGGTGATTGGATCAGTTGGCGCGTTATGCCACGATCTGACCGCAAATGCAGTCAGATAGTTTATCATTTTTACTACATAAACCCAAAATAGGGGGTCAACGAAAGGTTCCACACTAATCACCTCCTTATAGATTTGGTTTTCCCGCCAGGGGATTCTAGGACTATATCACGTCCTGGGGCTTTCATGATTACACATGGATAGTTCGGGCGATAGAAGCTATCCATGGAGCTCCTAGTTAGGGTAGAATGAAAGAAGATGGAAAACAGGACAATAGCGACACAGATAGCTTTTTTCAATAGAATCACCTCCTTCATATAGTATGGTATTAACGATCGAATATGCCTGAATCAAGCGCTTCTTGAGCGGCGATCATGGATTTATAATAATTACTCTCTCGAGAGTAAGGACCACAATGGCACCATGTTCCTATATAGTATCCAGCCGCAGAGTGACACACTTGAAGTTTGGTTAAGTCCATACCACAGTCCTCACAAATGCAAGGAGCGCCGTTTGCCAATGTTTCGCCTGGTAATGCCATATTACACCTCCATTTCCATGTTCTGATTCACACCTCTGCCATTACTCAGAGAGTGGAGTGTTTCAGATATACGGAATATGCCGACATCCATACTTGTTACCTTGAATTGCCGTTCTGGATTGAATGTTTTTGTGGCCTCGACAATATCCTCTATCTTAGCCTTCCTGTGCCATACTGCAAGTTGCTTTTCACCGTCTTTAAATTCAATCAACCACACAGTAGATACGTATGGATCTATTGGAATTACGTCTTCATACTTCATAATTACTCCTTTCTTGCAGGAAAGAAGATTGCCTGCAATATACCGAAAAGTGCCAGTAGTATGATTGTTACCAACAAGTTCATAAATACCTCCTTTCAATTAGAGTAAACGAAAGACTAAATAGCCGATACCGGGTTTAGGATGTTCAGTCCTAAATCCGGGTTCGGCTGTTTAGGCCGAGATTACATAGCGCACCTCCTTGTTTCAGTTAAAACAGGTTTACGTTTTGCCAGGAGCCTCCCCTTCCAAGAGTATTACCAAGCGGACTCAGGAATATCTTCGAGGTTTTTGTCCTCGATTTTGTCCTGCAACTCGCTCTTCACGGGTTCACCGATAAGCTTTCGGAGCTTCCTTTCTTTGGACTCATAAGACTTCATGAGCCGAGCCCTTTTGAGGGATTTTTCAGGAAGCTTTTCCATCTGCTTTTCCAGGCGAATCAGAGCTTTCGAAAGTTTTGAAACTTCATCTTTTGTGGGTTTACCAAAGTTCATCTTCGTCCTCCAATTCGAATAGTTCGTTCAATGGCGTGATAAAGTCTTGTTCTTCGAGTTCACGCCGCCTTTCTTCCTCTTCTTCATCCATTACGAGGAAGCCCTCTTCGAACGGAATATCATGAAGGAAATCCATGGTTTGCCTCCTCGAAACAGGCCTCAAACATGTCCAGTTCTTTGGGGCCGAAATCTTTTGCGTTAAGCATTTCATCTATGGAGTCCTTGTCCCACAAGCCGTGATTGTATAGCTTGTGCCTTAACCGATTAACACGATTGATGAATTGTGCTAGTCCCATTCAATATCACCTCCTTATCTCTTTGAATTCGATGTCAATAATCCCATACAACGGTTTGGGTCTTAGTCTTCGGATAATGTGCCACGAGATGACTACTACCCACCATATACCATAAGTTAAGTCGGTTCCTATCATTTCTTTTCCCATAGGAGCGGTCCATAGCGCGAGATTACAGGATATCGCAAAATATACAAATCTTAATGGGTCCATGTTACCACCTCCTAACTTTTTCTAATGTTAAAGAAAAACCAAACAATAAAAATCAAAAGCATTACTATTGAAAACGTATTCATAATGTACTCCTTTATGAGGTCGCTAAGCCGGCAAGGGGTCGACCTTACTCAAGGGTCGAATCAAAAGCCTAACGACCTCATAGAGAAGGGGGACCAAAGTCCCCAATCTCTTATGCCCTATGACGCAGTATATCAGGGCTGATTTGTTTGGAACCAGAAAGACGCTCGCTTTCAAAACGTCGAACATCTTCCACGATTTGCTTGGTGCGATCTAACATGTCAAAGGTAATCCGAGCCTTGGCTTTAGCGCCACGCCCCTCATTACCGGAACGCACCGAGCGGACCTGGTCAATATAAGACCGACGAATATCGTTGGTATTAAACGCCATTTGGAATCACCTCCTTTATACCCAAACTGTTTTGATGAAAATGCACCCCACGCACATTATGTGGAAGGACTGTTGTATAAATCTCTTTTCCGCACCTGAGGCATTGAAGCACATGCAGCGGACCTTCCGGGCCTGAATTCATCTTTAAAACGTTTGTTGCTACAGCCAGATCTTTATCTGTGCTGCAGTTCGGGCAAACAATCTTTGTAGTCATGGAATCACCTCCTAACGGGATTTCTTTTGTTTTTGTTGACCAACACGCTTCTTCTCAGCTATTACCTGAGTAGGCGTCTTGATGTGAGAGGCAAGCGGACAGTGCTTCCCATTGCGAAACCACGCCTCCGGTTTGATGTAAGCGTTGCAGGTGTAATCATCCTTGATTCGATCACACCCAACACACTGAGGAACAACAACCTCGTCAAGGTTGAGAGGCATCACGAGCATAGGCATCGTGAAAAGCAGTCCTTTGTAGATAATCTTTGTGACAGGTGCGTCTGGGTCCACATAGGCCGGAATGAAGTTGTCCTGTTCAAATTGTTTTTGAAGTTCTGCTTCTTCTTCAGCACGTTCCTCATCCGTCATAAGATACTCGATTAAATCTGTCATAATAATACCTCCTTACAGGACTGTGGTCCTAAGACCAAGGGTTATTTCCTCACGGCATTCCTTACTACCAACCAAATCTTCTTGGAATGCCACCAAATGTTGGAAGGCGGGCCGAAGCCCGCCCATAGTTGTTGTTAAGACATGAAACCCATAGCCTTTTTAAAGGCCACGAAATGGGGGTTTTCATCCCAAAGGTAGAACCTGTCTCTAAAGGCAATAACTGCTTCAGCCCTACGGTCGTCGATTAGTTCAGCAGTGCATTTGGCACAAATGATATCATCATCAGGGAAACCATCGACATGTAAAGAGTTGATAATTTTTGGGTCCATTTCTTTGCGGCAAACCTTGCATGTAATCATGGCGTTTCTCCTTTCTTGAAAAGTGATTTTTTAAATTCGGTTTTATAGACCCCATCAAGGGGGGCTATAAAAAATGAAAAATATCATTTATCTGTTCTCATGATACACAAGGTCCCACACACGATATTTTTGGGTATTATGACCATTCGACCATGATACTTTACTTGACAAACGGAAAAAAGTGATTATATTATAGATATGGAAAAACTTACAGAAAAGTTGGCTAATGACCTATTTCCAGACAACCTTGTTTTGTGTGGATATAGGGGGAGTTATGCACAGAACACGTATATTCCAAACAATGACCCAAACAGCATAGACGATATTGACCTAATGGCTGTTTACATCGCACCTCCGGAATATTACGTTGGCCTAGGAGGAGATCACTTCACTTTCAATGGAAAAACAGAACATTACGCCGGTGCTGTAGAACGGTTTATTGGACCGTGGGATGTTGTGAGTTATGAAATTAGAAAGTTTGTGAATCTGCTGCTGAAATCCAATCCGAATGTTCTTTCACTATTATGGATTCGTGATGAGCACTATCTTGATGCTGACCTTTGTTTTTACGGAAAAATGTTGGTAAATAACAGGGATATCTTTGCGTCAAAGCTCGCTTACTATTCATTCACTGGCTATGCCAACGAACAACTGAAAAGAATGACTCGTTTTAGGAAGGAAGGCTACATGGGCGCCAAAAGAGCCGCGCTTGTGCGGAAATATGGATATGATCCAAAGAATGCAAGCCATCTAATCAGATTATTGAAAATGGGCATTGAATATCTGCAAACAGGGGAACTTAAAATCTTTCGGACAGATGATGCTGAAATGCTTAAAGATATTAAGACTGGAAAGTGGTCTCTTGAAAGGGTTAAGAAGGAGGCAAAGCTTTTAAGCAACATCGCGAAGGCTTCTTTATCAAAATCCCCATTACCAGCCGAGCCTGACGAAAAAAAAGCTGAAGAAATCCTGATGACTATATTATACGACTATTTAATTAGCGATTTGTGAAAAAAAATACTTGACAAATAGCTTATGAATGCTTATATTATATCAGGAACAAAAAAGATGAAGGGAGAACCAAACAAGATGGGCCGTTATAAATTCGTTAGTGGCGAAATGCCAGCTGCAAGGCTGGATAAGTGGTGTCAAAATACTTTAAATGAAAATTCAGAGTTAGAATTGGTTTCTTACACAGAAGTGGCCGGAAGTCCTGGGGGATATCTTCGAGCCACTTTTATTTTTATGGATTTGGCTATTAAAGCCTTCGGTCTAAATGATGAAGATGACGAGCCAGGTTCAGATGTGGAAGGCCCTGAAAATGTTTTACAAATAGAAGATTTGGACCCTTCTGACCTAGACAATGCCGGTGGATGCTGAAAGGAGAGAAAAATGAAGTGTCCTAATTGTGGTTCCGGAATGAGAAGATCTTCGAAGAACGGAATCGTTATTAACAGATGTTCAAGTTGTGGATTAAGTTTAAAGGGAAAAAGAAAAGACAGAAATAGGAAACGAAATAAATACGAACGATATTAATGCAAACTTTCTTACCATTTCAGGATTTTATTCACACGGCCAAAGTCTTAGATAACAAAAGACTTGGGAAACAACGTGTTGAAGCATATCAAATCCTAAAAACATTTTGTTACGGTGGAATGTGGAAAAATCACCCAGCCGTACGAATGTGGAAAGGATATGAAGATGCTCTTGGCATGTATATGAACATTATGATTATTGAGTGGGAATTCAGAGGATTTGAAAACAATATGTTCTATTATATTGCTAGAGCTAGTCAGATTATCTATCCACCGTGGTTGGGGGACCCACGACTCCATTTGTCACATCAGGCGTCCCTCGCGCGTAAAAAACCCGAATATTATGGAAAACTTTGGCCTGATGTAGACATAAATGCCCCATACTGGTGGCCTGTGGAACTTCTTGATGTAAAAGAAAATAAAAAAATGGAGGAATATTGGAAAAATGCCATACGTTGAGAAACATCTAAGACCATTTTTAGATTTGGTTGTTAGAGAAATGGAAAGACACAGCATACAAGCCAACGGTGATCTAAATTATATTCTTTACGCCTATTGTAAACGCAATATTGCGCCAGGATATGGCAATTATAAAAACTATTGTGCAGAACTAAGGCAATGTGCAACAGAAATAGAACGAAGGCTTCTTGGGCCTTATGAAGATTTAAAAATTAAAAAAAATGGAGATGTAGAATGAAATTAACAAGAAGATGGACAAGAGACAAAAAAGGAAAGATGGTTTCCAGCTCTAAATCAGGTAGGGTTTCTATTACAAGAAACATGAAAAAGGAAAAACCTTACAGACTTTACGTGGCGTGGTGCAGTAAGGGTAGATTCAGTACATTACAAGAAGTCTTTGACAAAATTGAGTCTCTATAATGGTACTACAACACTGCCATAAATATTATTTGGGGCTCTTGTCAGAAGATATGACCACGGTAGAACACTTTGTTCTTTATATAGATCACATTAATGCTGACGGTACAAGAACAATTGATGTTCCTCTTCTTAGGCAGACATTTTATACATTAGATGCACACGAGGTTTTTGTTAAAGCTATGGAAACTATTACTGACTATTATGACCACCATGATAATAGTCGAACCTTTATTATGCCATCTTGGCAGGGTGAAACTAGGGAATATATCCCAAACATCAAAGTCGAGAATGGTCGGGTTCTCTATGAAGCAAGAAAAAAATTAGAAGAAAGCCAAAAACCTATGCCCAGAGATATTGCGGAAGTGGTGAATGAAAATTTCTGGAACCTTATAGGAGACGATGACCATGATGATAAGTAAAGAGACACGAGAGTATTTAAAAGAAATTGGAGAAGACCTGTGGTATTACAGCAGCTTAAGCTTTTCTATGGCTATTGCAATTATGATTGGCACTGGTCTTGGTTATTGGATTGACAAGACATGGGAAACAACCCCAATATGGACACTCGTAGGGATAGTGCTTGGCACTGCTGCGGGATTTAGAAATCTTTATATTGCAATGAAAAGAGCAGGGAGGACAAAAAATGAAAGATAACGTGGAAACCATTTATCTCTGTGGTCAGATATCAGTAGCTGCTCCAGAATCGTTCGAGTGGCGCAAAAGAACTCGCGAATATTTTGCGAATAGGATGGATTTTAATATCATCGACCCCTGTATGGATGATTTCAACAGAGAGATGATGGAAAAAGGAATGGAAGACAGAACCAAGGTCTATAAAGTGAAAGGAATCAAACTTATCGTTCCTAGGGATAGGATTTATGTGGCTAAATCAACTATCGGTATCGCTAACTTAAATCTTTATGATCCAGAAAAGCCAATGATTGGAACAATGTTTGAGTTAGCTTGGTATTTTGATGCTTCCAACAAAGCGGTAATTGGTATATATAGTGGTGACTACACTAAAGATATTTATTGTAATCATCCTTTTGTACAGAGGGCCGTAAATATCTGGACCAAAGATGAGCAAGAAGCAAGTGAAATTGTAGATTACTATTTTACTAAGAGGAGAACCTAAATGGACGATTTCGTAGTAAAAAAACTTGTAGATGGTAGATGGGAAGAAACATATATGAAGCACTTAAATACAGGGGATACCTTTATTATATGTCGTTATCTCAATCACTTAAACGAATATATTTCATGTCTAGACGAAGATGGATGTGCTGTATGGAAGGTATCTGGAAAACCATATGTACATCCTATTTATGGACTATGGGTTACCCCAGTAGAACCTACCTTGTCGCGCAATAATCCAATCAAGTTTTTGGGTGGTGGCCACATGGTACTGACAACAGAGGAGGGAATAAAATGGCAACAAAATACACAGTAATAAGACCTGGTAAAGTACATGAACTAAGAAACCTTACCGGTATCTTAGTAATATGTCCTGAGTGTGATAATACGGTAACCATAACTGGTGAAGTACAAAAAATGACAGAGTGGAACGGGTTTGTGGTTAACAACATGTATTCTAATGCCTTCTTTGAAATTACAGTTGAAAATGCAAATGAAGGACATTTCCTAATAACCTGCAAAGAGTGCGGTTGTGGATTTAAAGTAGAAAATATAAAGGAATGAAACGGATGAAACACGATTGGTCTGAACTAAGAGAGCTTACAAAAGTAGATTGGCTTAAAGTAGCCTATGGTATAATAGGATCATCTATATTATTGGTAATGGCTATATACGGTTTCGGTAAACTCGGGGCACTAATACACAAAATAATCTCAGGTTTAGGAGCATAAAGTGAAAAAAACCCTTGACAAATCGAATTTATGTATTATATTATATATAGAGAGACAGAGAGCTCAAATCCACTAAAGAAAGGAAAAGAAAGATTTACAAAAACATTTAGATAAGGGATTTTACCTTTATGAAAACGCCGGTGACTACACACGTGGCTGGGTCGACGCACTAAGATGGTCACTTAGAGAAGGAGACGTAAAATGACCTGGACAAGAAGTGGTGACCTAATTTGTAATTGTTGTGGCAGAATCGTAATTCAGGCTAACGAAGTTAATGAAAAAGACCTGGAAGAAAATACAGGTCGAACAATCTGTATGAGGTGTTGGAACATTATGCAAAAACACCAACCGGAGACGGACTAATGAAGGAATACGATACATCCACGCATGACACACCCGTTATGCCTGTTACAGTAAAGCGTAACGCAGATGAGTGTTATTGTGTAAAACACTGTAAAGGCCGTAACATGGATTGGGATAATGAAGAATGTAAACAATGTTACTGTAAAACGATAAGGGGGATAAGTAAATTACAATGAAACAATGGATACAGATTACACTAATGCTACTGGCTACATTAGCCGCTATATTATTTAGAATAATACACGGTCCCGTATGAGAATCGTAATAAAGATAATACTGTATCCTATATTAGTTACACTAGGATACTTGATAGGTACTATATTACCATAGGAGGAAAAAATGTCAATTTTAATAGTAGCTATATTAATCACAGCATTCACATTTTTCTTGGCCCTTGCATCCATTTGTATTGGAATAAATTGCATAGTTGATCGTATAAACAAAAAAGAAGAATAGGAGAATTAAAATGGACTTAATTACAGCAGTTGGAGTAATATTATTAGTGGGCATAGGTGGTATGTTAGCAAAATTGGATACTGATAGATTATGGAGTTCAGCATCTTCAAATGGAAACCTACACAAAAATCGTAATAGATTATATAGAATAAAAAAAACAGATGTATTAGACCTACCAAAATATGACTGGTTTGAAATAGGGTATAAATTTTATTTCATAGTTAAAAGAAAATATCTTAACAAAATGACAAAGAGAGAAAAGTTTTCTTTCATATCCGACATATTAAGAAAAGGACGACCCATTCGAGCTGATGGTTTCATATATAATATAGCAACTCATTATATTTCTAATGATAGAGTTATTATAGAAACAGAAGAAATGAGTGGTATAAGTGAAACACTATACACAAAGGAAATAAAAAATAATGGATAACATACTATCTGTATTTGGAACGATATTTTGGGCATGGATTTTAATCTATGCATCTAGAAAAGAACAGCGGATGAAGCATATGAGGAAGAATGGAAGAAATATGAAGGAGGAAAACTAAAATGAGCGCAATACTAATAGATATAATTAATCAAGCATGTTACGCATTAATATTGTGCTGTGCTATTGTAGTTGCCATCGGGATAATAAGGTTACGAGAAATATGGAAAAAAACAGCAAAACCATACGAAGAAATACGTCAAGAATATTTAGAAGGGGGAGAAATTTAATGAGAAAGGGTAGAATGGTATTAGAGGATATACTAGATTCTGAAACCGAAAAGAGAGAAAAAGAGCGTTATCAGGAAATCGTTGCAATAGCTAGAAAGCAAGCTCATGAAGCACAGCTGTTTTTCAAAGAACAAGAATTAGGAAAGAAATCCAAAGTATTCCTATTACAGCTTTGGGAACTCATTGATAAAGCCCTAACAGAAGATAAAAAGAGGAGAGGATAAATGGGTTATTTCTTGCTAAAGGAGAAAACCAAGAAGGAGAGATACTACATAGAATAAAAGAAGGATTATATGTAGATTCCAGAAACTCACTGAGGCGTCTTCTTTGCGCGCCGAAAAAATTTGGCCCAATGTTTATTAGCGAGAACAACTTGAACATCATACTAAGTATAGTGAAGGGTTTTCTCGGGGATGATGAGAAGTTCGTTAAGTTGTTATAAATAGTGGATAAACGGGTGGCGTCATGGTCGAATTTGGCAAGGCCCAAAATAAAAACATAAAGATAGAATAGGACGTAGGGGAGGGTGTAAATGAGTAAAGAAGCAGCTAACTATTGGATAAAAGAAGCAAAGAACGTGTACGTTCATCATTTTCATCAAGATGAAGAAATCACAGTAAAACAAATATGTGATAGATACAAAGGCGACACTCAAATACATATGTTTGTGGCCAGTAAAAGACAAGGGCATAAAAATAATTTGAAAGGAATACCTCGATAATGAATTTACTAAACAATTATAGTAGGGTGCTTACCATAGTGCTTATAGAGGGCCGAGCATTTGAAGATATGGCTAAGTTAGGTAATGAAGGCTGGAGCAAAAAGGTTAAAAGTTCAATATATAATATTTTCATAGATGTAGTTGGAAATCTATATATGGCATGGATGGAGAAGGACGATGCCTTGGTCCATATAGATATAAACCACGAGAAGAAATGTCTAAGAGCCATCCTGTTTATGGATAAAAGATTATATAATAAACTGTTTGGTAGGTTTATAGAAGAACAGCAAATGAGAGAATTGGCCAAGCTAGTTAGAGAATTACAAAAAAGAATATGGGATATAGATTGGATAGAATTCATATTAGAGATAAAGGAGCTACAATGATAAAGATAATAGAATATACAATGCTAGATTATGAAGACCTCCCAGAAGGCAGGTATATTGATTTAGAAGAAATGTTAAAAGTGGCCAAGAGAATAACAATAAGGACAATATTCAAAGCGTTTTTGGAAGAGCCAAACGAATACATTGTAACCTCCATGTCTTTTAATGAAAGCACAGGATTTGATAAAGTTGTTTATGATACATATTTAAAAGAGGCCTATTATCAAAAACACATAGGCAAATTTACAAAAGAAGCTCAGGAACAGATAATGACAGATCTTGTTAACATGCTTATAGATGAGCTTAATAAAGTAAATTGGAAAATCGTTGGTTGGGATGGAGATTCAGTATAAGGAGAATTTAAATGGAAAATTTTGATGGTGTAATGGTAGAAAAATTAAAAAATAGTGAATGGTATTATCTATATAGAAACATGGAAGAACTTGTCCCAGGAGATATTTTTAGAATGTGGCACCTTATTGATGACAGGTGGGTGTTATACAAAGACAGTCTTGGTCACACAAAATGGTGCGCAACATCTGATCCATATCTTGAAGATGACCTTTGGCACGTAAAATGTAAAAGACTTACACATAAATAAAGGAGAGTATAGTGAAGCTAGACACAAACGATATTTCAATGGAGGATATGAGGCAGGCGGCTCTAATAATAAAGAGGTTTGGTTTAAATAGAAGAAAGAAGGATGTAGATAAGTTGGCTGAAGAAATGTTTTACCATCTTTGTTTTGCAATTCTTGCTCCACAGACAACTTTCAAAAGCAACCATAAAGCTATAACATATTTAAGAGAATATGACTTTATGAATAAAAGTTTAACTAGAAAGACCTTAGAGACCGTAGTTAAATCAACTCGATTTTATAGAATTAAGGCAGATCGACTTCTTAAACTAAAAGAACAATTTAGCAACATCTTTATTATGATGCTGTCTGACACAGATGAAGAATTAAAAAGAGAGTATCTGGTAGAGAATGTAAATGGAATAGGCATGAAAGCAGCCAGCCATTTTCTAAGGAACATGGGATATAAAAATTTGGCTATAATTGATACACACGTATTAAAATTTTTAGAATGCGATGCACCTAAAAATAAGAAAGAATATTTAAAAATAGAAAGAAGGTTTAGAGATATCGCTAATAAACTAGATCTTCACGCAGCGGAACTAGATGCAATTGTATGGAAGAGATATTCTGGAACACCGTGGGAAAAATTTACTTATTAGGAGGATTTAAAATGACCTGTATTGTTGGATGGATCGAAGACCACCATTTTTAGTAATGAAGTTATAATAATGAAGTTTTACAATCTAAGGATGGTAAAATCTATGTATGGTGAAGAGCGTACAAGTTGGCAAGAAAGACCTTGTATGCATTTT
>Ga0315552_1000856_pt1 | contig 18809 bp, 19 predicted proteins | sample SalMarSW160170MG_2_FD_203102 | JGI IMG/M metagenome (GOLD analysis project Ga0315552, IMG submission 203102) | Salt marsh sediment microbial communities from the Plum Island Ecosystem LTER, Massachusetts, United States - Salt Marsh Sediment SW1601-70 ...
CGAAATGGGGGGGAGTATCCGAGAGCAATCCCTGGTAATCCAGACCGATCAAGGGCTGGTTGTCGTCACCGGTTGCGCTCACCCGGGCATTGTGGAGATCGTGGAGCAAGCCAAGACCTTGTTCGACGATCCGGTACGTCTGGTGCTGGGCGGCTTCCACCTGGGAAGTAAAAGTAGAGCTGAGATTGATGCTATCCTGATAGATTTTCGGCGTTTAGGAGTGGAACAGGTAGCCCCATGCCATTGTACCGGGGATCTTGCCATCGCCATGTTCGCGGCTGAGTATGAAGAGGATTTCATTCGAGCAGGAGTTGGGAAAGTAATTGTTATCAGCGAAGGAGAAAATTAGCCTCAATCCTTTCGCCAAGCACCAGATCGCCGCCGGCTATGAAACCTGGTACCTTACCATCGGCCGCCAGGCTGACCGTCAAGAAAAGGCCCTTTTGCAGTGGCTGCTGACTGCGTTCCCAGAGATGCACACCATTCTGGAAGTGGGCTGTGGAACGGGCCATTTCACGCGTTGGTTTACCGAGCTGGGACTGCAAGCGGTGGGACTAGACCCATCCCACCCGATGTTGGACGAGGTACTAAGCTTGAGTAGCCCGGTTTATTTGCAAGGGGATGCGCTAACGCTTCCATTTCTCTCAAAGTCCTTCGACCTGGTGTCCCTGATCACGACGCTGGAGTTTCTCCCCGATCCCCTCAAGGCCCTGACCGAAGCTCTGCGCGTCGCCAGACAAGGGATCCTACTGGGGGTTTTGAACGCAGAGAGCCGTCTGGGGCGAGAATACAAACGCAAAGGCGGGCCGATTTGGGAAGTTGCCCGGTTTTTTACGCCATGTGAACTGAGGCAAATGCTTCGTGTTGTTGTTGCCGGCGAGGAGGTAAAAGTCATCTGGAGAACGGCACTGTGGCCGTTCTGGCCAGGCGCGCTGCCCCTGCCTTGGGGTGGGTTTATCGGTATGGCGGTAAAACTATCTTGACGTTGCAAGGAGAATGAGATGATTGATATTTCAGCTCAAGTTAGCCTTTATCCTTTGGGCCAGGAGGATCTATCGCCAGCCATCGATGGGGCGCTGCGTATCTTCCGAGAGCATGGCCTGGACGTGAATCCAGGTTCTATGAGCACCCTGATCTCCGGTGACGACCAGGTGATATTCGCTGCTCTACAAGCGGCCTTTCAGCGCGCTGCCAAAGGGGGCCGGGTGGTGATGGTCACAACTTTCTCGAACGCCTGCCCGGCGCCCGCATCTGAAGCGGAACATGGACATCCGTAAGAGAGAGGAAAAACGATGAGAGAAGAGCTTCTGGCGGAACTCTCTCCTGCCCCGACTTTTGAGTTCATAATATGGTGAATATCATCTGTGTTGTAGACAACGTCGCCAAAAAAGATTCTAACCTGCGGAACGAACACGGCCTTTCCTTTTGGATCGAAACCGGGCAGGGTCGTCTGATCTTCGATACCGGGCAAACGGAGGCTGTCTTGTCTCGTAATCTGAGATTGCTCGGCCTCAGACTTGAGGACGCCGATGCTTTGGCATTAAGCCATGCGCACTATGACCACACAGGTGGATTAGAAGCGATACTCTCGAAAAATGCTGGTCTGCCTCTCTACGCCCACACTGACATCTTCCAGCCCCGCTATACCCTACGGAAAGGCGAATATCAGTCCATTGGATTGTTGGTAACAAGAGAAGCTTTAGCCAGTCGCGCTGCGCTTCATCTTAGCAGCACGCCTGTCGAAATTTTTCCTGGTTTGTGGACAACTGGAGATATTTTTGAACGGCCCGAACCAGAAGGGCGAAGCGTCCATCATTTTATACGCACTGCTGAAGGATGGCAGCCTGATCCATATCGGGATGATCTGTCTTTGGCGTTAAAAACACAGTCAGGACTGGTGATAATTTGCGGCTGTTGCCACGCCGGGCTGTTGAATACCTTTTTCCACGTAGAGCGGATGTTCAATCAGCCTATTGTAGCTATCATAGGCGGAACGCACCTGGTGATGGCTGACAACTTGTATTTAGGCCATGTGATTGATGTACTCAGTGAGCGTTACAAGTCGCTTCATTACTACCTCAACCATTGCACCGGCGAGCGCGCTTATCATATGCTGGCGCGCTCATTCGGAAGTCGTGTAAAGACCTGCCCAGCCGGAACAGTTATAACCTTTGACAGTTGATTACAGGAACATCATGCAATTAGAAGAAACCGTAAGTACCCACCTTCCTCAATCAGGAGCATCCACAAACCGCCGCAATTTCATCGCTGGATTGTGGCATGGGGGCTTCTTAGCCCTGGGCGTTTCGCTGACCCAGCCCACAACTGTCATCTCCGCTTTTGTGGCGGAACTGACCGGCTCGACGGTCTGGGTGGGCGGACTTTCCACATTGTTGACCATCGCTGGAGCCTTGCCTCAGCCTTTCGTCGCCCGCTGGATCGAACTGCGCCCGCGCAAGATGCCCTACCTACTGACGGCCATTTATTTGCGGGTGTTGAGTTGGGGAATATTAGCCTGGCTGATTTATGCCATTGGCGCGCAATACCCCATATCGTTGGCGTGGATCTTGGTGGGGATGCTGGCTATCTTTTACGCAGGCGGCGGACTGGGCAACATCCCCTACACGGACATTATCGGGAAAATCATCCCTGCCAACCGGCGCGGGGCATTCTTCGGAGGCATGGGAGCATTGGCGGGGCCGCTTTCTGTTGGTTCGGCGTTGGCGGCACGCCAAATTTTGGCACGTGTGGATTATCCCAACAACTACGCTTTGTTATTTGGATTAGCCGCTGTCGGTTTAGCCATTGCATCGCTTGGCTTTCTGGCGATGCGGGAACCGCCTGCGCCCGAATCTGAACGATGCGTCTCCTCATGGGCTGAATATTGGAAACAGGTTCTGGCGGCAGGCCGCCACCTGAAGACCTTGATTACCGTTCAACTTTTAACCGGTTTCAGCCTGATGGTACTGCCGTTTTATGTAGTCTACGCCCGCGAACAGTTGGGCGCGCCTACGGAGGCGGTTGGCTGGTTTTTGCTGGCGCAAGTTTTGGGAAGAGCGCTTTCCAACCTGGTTTGGGCGCGCTTGGTGGATTGCTCTGGCAGCCGCCGCATGTTGTCCGTTTGCGCCCTCGTTTCTGCATCGACTCCCTTGTTAGCAATTGCCTTGAGTCCGCTGGGCTGGCTGGCTTTACTGCCGATATTTTTCTTGGCTGGCGCAACCTTCGACGGGCGCAAAGTTGGTTTTTCGAGCGCACTGCTTGAGTTGTCCCCAATTGCTGAACGGGCTACCTATGCGGGTATCAACGCGTCGCTGACCTTGCCGGTAGCTTTTTTGCCCCTGGCGGCTGGTTTATTTTTGCAGCAGTGGTCCTATACCGCGCTCTTCTTGTTTGCAGCAGCCTTCATTTGGGCGGGCGTGGTCGTGATACGGCGTTGGAACTGGCGGGTTATACTCCTTGAGACGAATAAATGAAACAAACTTTGTGGATTGATTCAAGGGCAGGCATGTCAGGCGATCGGTTTGCCGCCGCGCTGATTGGGCTGGGCGCGCCAGAGCGAGGAATGATTCAGACCATCAGATCCGCTGGCGAAGAACCCGGCACGTTGGATGTCCACACACATCGAGAGTTCCTACCCGATGAAACCCTAGCGTTCCAGTTGCACATCGTTCCCCTTCAGAAACGAGAGGCCCTTCCTGTGGAAGATGCGCCTGCCGTCCTGGAAAAGTCTCTATCCCAGGCAGGCGTTGGCGGTACCTATGCCAATTTCGCCCAACGGGCCTTGGCGATCCTGAGCGCGGCCAAGTCCCACGTTAACCGTTCTATCCCGCCTGCTCCAACCAAAACGTTGCCATTGCCCATCATTGGCACGGCGCGCACTCCCTACCAATATAAAGCCCCTTACCAGCCCCAGTCTGAAAACCTCTCCGATGGCGCGTTTTATATCCAGGTCGAGCCGCAATATGCGGCTGCCACACAGTTTCTGGAAACGTTTAGCCACATCTTTGTCCTGTCATATTTGGACCGGGCATTGACGCCTGATTTGACCGTGCGCCCTCCTTGGAAAGACGGTTCGGAACGCTACGGCGCTTTTGCAACCCGCACGCCCAACCGCCCCAGTCCTATCGGCCTTACGCGCGTCCGGCTCCTCCATGTCGAAGGGGACCGTATTTACACTGGCCCCCTCGACCTCTTCGATGGCACGCCCATCCTGGATATCAAGCCCTTCATCCGTTCGCTGGATGGCACGGCTGATGAAGATGACCTAGGCAACGACGGCTGGCTTGAGGGCAGCGATCACCTGGAATTGCACCGTTTGGGGATTCCCCATGCCTATCCGGGAGGCTCAGGGAATCTGGATCAGCCTCAAATCCTGATCGCGGTCCTGACCGGGGTTGCGTGGGGGTTGCAGTACCTTGAGGCGGATCTCTCCTCGGTGAGTTGCGTTTCCCCCCTGAATACCGGTCGCGAATCCGCTCTTGACTTGATAACCCAGTCTATCTTGGAGCAGTATAAAATCCCCTGTCAATCCGGGAAGGTTTCCATCGAATTAGTAACGCCCGAGGGAGCGGCTATCCTGGCTGCGCTGTCCCCCCAGTTTGTCCAAGCAGCGGATGCCCCGCAAACCGTTAAGCGCGCCGGTCTGGGGGCAGCCGCCCAGATACTGGATACTGTCCCAAACTTTGGTTCGCTGCGATTGTTCACACAGATTCAGGAGGAAAATGACCTCAACATACACCCGCTCTGATTCGAAAGTGGAAGTTACCGGCTTTGAGGCCCGCCATTATGACTTTTTCATGAACCTGATTACCGGCGGCACGTATCCCCTCTTCATCCACCGGGTGGTGAAGGATATGCAAATCCATCCTGCCGACGGTATCCTGGACTTTGGTTGCGGTACCGGGCGCAATATCAGCCTGATGAACAAGTACCTCTTCGAGGAAGGGCGCGTTTTGGGGCTGGATATCGGCTCGGAGATGCTGGAACAGGCGCAGCGCCGTTTCGCTAACCATCCCCGCGTCGCCATCGAAAAACGACGCATCGAAGAACCGCTGCCCTATCAAGATGAGTTCAATAAGGTCTTCATCTCTTTTGTGCTGCACGGCTTAATTCAGGAAGACCGGCTGAAAGTCATTGCCAACGCTTACCGCGCCCTGAAGCCCGGCGGCGAGTTCCTGATTTTGGATTACAACGAGTTTGATCTGAAGCGATCTCCCTGGGCGGTGCGTATCGCTTTCAATCTGGAATGCCCCCTGGCAACCGATTTCATCGGACGGGATTTACAGGCGATACTGCGTGAACAGGGCTTCGATGGATTCCGCGTTAAAACGTACTATCTGGGGTACGTGCGCCTGCTGGCGGCGCGCAAGGCGGCTTAAGCCTCTACCAGAAGACAACATGTACGAAATGCTCAATGCCTAAAAAAACCGTTGTTGTAGATTATCAAGCCTGTGACCCCGAACAATGTGAGGGCGGAATTTGTCAGGCGGCGCTGTTGTGTGAAAGGAAAGTGCTCACCCAGGAAGCACCTTACGAAATGCCGGACGCCAAAGCGTCCATGTGTTTGAGTTGTTCGCTGTGTATGCAGGCCTGTCCTAAAGACGCAATACATGTGATATAACGCGTGGTAAAAAAACCATTCACAGATTGCCTGGCGCCTGGTGCTGAGGCGAAACAACAGAATGTCCACAAGGAAAGGAAACGCAATGAAAGAAAAAATGCTGCTGCCATTTCAACTGGGAAGCCTGACCCTGCCCAACCGGGTAGTGATGACTGCCGTAAAACTGGGTTATGGCACAGAAAAGGGAGAAGTAACCGACCGCCACATCGCCTTTTACGTCCGCCGCGCTCAAGGGGGAGTAGGTCTGATCACCAGCGAACCGATGTATGTGCAGCGAAACAGCCGGGAAATCCCCACCCAATTGGGTATTCATACCGATGAGCTGGTAGCCGGTTTGCGGCGTCTGACGGAGGCGGTTCACGAAGCGAGCGGGTTGATGATGGCGCATATAAACCACGCCGGCCGGGCTGCAAACCCCAAATTGGTCCCGGCTGGAGAATTGGTATCGGCCTCCGAGGTGCTCTGCCCGGCCAACCAGGTCATCCCTCGTCCGCTGACCCGCAGCGAAATCGCCGAGGTGATCGCTTCTTTTGGTGCAGCTGCCCGCCGTGTCCGGGAAGCCGGTTTTGACGCTATTGAGGTCCCTTTCAGCCATGGCTATCTTATTCATCAATTCCTATCGCCTCACACCAATCATCGCCAGGATGAATACGGCGGTACCTTTAAGAAGCGCCTGCGCTTTGGAAGGGAAGTGATCGCTGCTGTGCGCCAGCAGGTTGGGGGCGATTTCCCTATCGTAGTGCGTCTGAACGCCCACGATTATGTCGAAGGAGGTCTGGTCATAGAAGATGCCATTCAAATCGCCAGTATCCTGGAAACGCTTGGGATCAGCGCCATCAGCGTCACCTCCGGAACGATGTGCGAGTCGGTGCCCTTCTGCCTGTACCCTAGCGGCACACCCAGGGCCCATCTGCTCCCTCTGGCAGCTAGCATCCGGCAAGCTGTAGAACTGCCGGTGATCGTGGCCGGACGTATCCGGACGCCTTCGGTGGCGCGGGAGGCGCTGGCCGCCGGACAGACCGATTTGATCGGGTTAGGCCGTCCTTTCCTGGCCGATCCTGACTGGGTGTACAAGACGCAGGCCGGAGACGAGCAGGCGATCTTATTGTGTGCGGCCTGTCACCAGGGTTGCCTGGCTCAATTGCGGCTGGGACGGGGCACCCATTGCATGTTCAACCCTTTTACAGGCCGTGAATCCGAAATCCAAATCACCAAAACCGGGAAACCTCGTTACGTGATGGTCGTTGGCGGTGGTCCCGCCGGTCTGGAATCCGCCTACATTGCCGCCTTACGGGGACACCAGGTATCACTTTACGAACAGGAAGACCGGTTGGGCGGGCAATTCTACCTGGCCGCGCGAGCTCCCTACAAGGAGGAATTCCTCGATGTGATTCGGTATCTTTCCCTAATGATCGAGCGCTCTGGCGTTGATGTTCACCTGAGCACTCGAGTCACACCCCAAATGGTAGCCAACATGCATCCCGAGGTCGTCATTGTCGCCACCGGTGGGATCCCGCTCACCATACCTTTCCCCGGGCTCAACCAGACTAGCTGGTTATTGGCGTCTGATCTGTTCGAGAGTGTGGGACAGGTGGAAACCCCCACGGCTTTTGTGATTGGAGGCGGGTTGGTGGGTTTGGAAGTGGCTGATTTACTTGCCAGCCAGGATAAGCGGGTCACGGTTGTTGATATGCTCCCAGATGTGGGGGCAGATATGGACTTACTGGCAAGATCCGTGCTCCTTGGACGGCTCCGGAAAAACAAGGTGAAGATCTACACCAGCACCAGGGTCACGAGATTTACAAGGAATACGGTTTTTGCCCAACAGAATAATCATGAAATCCACTTCGCCATCGAAACGGTGATCGTCGCTGTGGGTGTACGCCCAAACCGCGAATTGATCGACGCTCTGGGGTCAAGCAGCCTGGAAATGCATATCGTTGGTGACGCGGTTCAACCCCGAAAAGCTTTAGATGCGATCTGGGAGGGTTTCGAAGTCGGGGCGAAGATGTAAACGTGATCAAGGTGATGGCGATGAGTAAAGATAGGGTAGAAGATCTCAAGAAGCAAATAACAGACCTCAAGAAGCGTTGGCCGGCTCATTCTGTCCCACCGGCCATGATGGAACAATTGGACGATCTGGAGGAGGCGTTGAAAATTGAACTGGAAAGGGGAAGCGGATCAGGTGAAGACGCGAAAACTGGTACACCAAATTTACGTTTTCGAGCGATCGGCCATGTAGAAAATCAATTCGATGAGCCCGCCGCGCCGGATCAAATCCGTTCGGCAGTGTCCCGCATTATCCTCGACCCTTCTTTGGTCGAGGGTTTAAAAGGTCTTGAAGCGGGGCAACAGATCATGGTGGTCTTCTATTTTCATCTTTCTGAGGGATTCAATCTGCTTCAGCATCCGCGGGGTGACCAGAGTCGCCCCAGGCGGGGCGTTTTCTCTCTGCGCAGCCCGAACCGCCCCAATCCAATCGGGGTGACCGTGGTGGATTTAATCGATATCGAAGACAATATCCTGCGAGTTCGCGGCCTGGATGCCATCAGTGGAACGCCCTTGCTCGATTTGAAACCGGCTTGAAGAATAACACGATAGCCAACAACTAAAGAGGAGATTACGTGGCAGAGGTGATTACTGCGACGACCATTAGAGCAATGAGGTTCGTCCGGCGACAGAATCATAACTACTGGGTGGCGATCACGCGTTCCGCAGGGAGCAGTTTCCTGATGAACCTCACTGCCCAATACGATTCTATATATGCAGTGTCATTGGGAGCCGATTCCCTTGGGTTGGGAATGATCTACAGCATAGGTAGCGGAATCAGCGCCCTCATCTCAACCCCGGTGGGATGGCTGATGGACCGCTACGGGATCAGACGGTTATACATCCTGGCCATAGGCTTGGCGGCTGGCGGGGCATTAATCTACGCCCTGTCTTCTACCTGGCAGGTCCTCATCGTAGGCATCATCCTGTTTTCCGTCTCTATGAGATTGACGGGCACAGGGTGCAGTGTGATTTGCGCTGACTCGGTGAGGAATAAAGATCGAGCCACCGCTCAGAACCTCTGCGTGACGCTCGCGTCTTTGGTCTCGATGGTCGCTCCTTTGGTCGCTGCCCGCTTGGTCACCCTCTCTGGGGGATTGAATGCACAGGGGATTCGGCCACTTTACTACCTCTATTTTGTTGGCCATGGCTTTATTTTCATCTTAGTTGTCACTCAGCTGAGGGAGCCCAGGCAAGGACAGGTAGTTGAGGCGAGAGTTGGCACTGGCTTCATAAGCGATTTTAAGTGGCTCTTTGAGGGAGAGAGACCTCTAAAAAGGTGGATCGTCGTTGCCTCCCTCACCGGGCTTCCTGCAGCCATGACCCTTCCCTTCTTTCAGCTCTTTGCCTACCAGGTAAAGGGGGCGGATCAGTACGAACTGGGGGTCATGACCTCGGCCGCAGTCCTCACCCGCCTCCTGTTTGGAATCCCATTAGGCCGGTTGGCAGACAGGATTGGACGAAAGAAAGTCATCTACTTTCTGACACCGCTTTGGTATGCCTCAAGCTTGCTGCTAGTGCTTTCATTTAGTTCTGTCACCTTGATCTTGGCAGGCGCTCTACAGACTTTCTATCTTATCTCCTCAGGTATTACCAGTGCCATGACCCTGGAGTTAGTCTCAGTGGAGCGGATGGGGAGGTGGAGCGGTGTGCTTGGCCTTTTCCAGGGATTGGTGACTATCCCTGCGCCCATCCTCGGCGGCCTCATATGGAGAGAGCTGGGGCCAGCCTACGTGTTCCTTATACCCCTGGTAGTAGATCTGATGCTCAGGATTCCTCTATTGACCACGATACCGGAGACGCTGAGAGCTAGACCAAATTCTGGAAGAGGAGGATTAGCCTTATGATCCACCCCACATTCGAGAACCGCTGTATCATATCCTGCGGGATGCTTCATCCAGAGATTACCCATCTGATGGAGTCTGGTTTTCTAAATCCGCGCCGGATTCTTTTCACGCCGCCAGGTCTGCACGCATTTCCGGAAAGGCTGGAGGAGCAGCTTCTCAAGAGATTGGCACATGCCAGGGAATGGTGCTCCGATAGGGAAATTATCGTCGTGTATGGGAAGAAGTGCCATGTCAGCACTGATGAGCCGCGAAAGCGAGTGGATTCGATCTTGCAGGAGGCTGGCCAGGGGATCGTCAGAGTGCAGGGGGACTACGGCTACGATATGCTGGCCGGCTTTGAGGATCGACAGCGCATCAGCGGAGGGGGGCAGGATAAAATTCTCTGGTTTACACCAGGCTGGCTCAGGAGCTGGAAGACTATCTACCAGAGATATTTAGGTTGGGATGAGGCTGATGCCAATGCTAACTTACCAGGGTATTACTATAAGATCATTGTCCTGGATGGCCTTGATCTCTCGGAGGAGTACATGACGCAACATGCTGAGGAGATATTGGAATTGTTTGATTGGACGGGCTTGGAGGTGGAATTTCACCCGATCACCCTTGACCGTTTCAAGGGATTGCTGATAGACGCTTTGTCCACACCGGTTGGATGAGCGCTTTGAAATGGCAGAAAATTGTGAAGATCGCGAGATGTAACCCTAATAAAACATTGGATCAGAGCTCTCGAAAATGAAAATAGGAGCGTGATCATGTCCGTATGTCGTATCCGGCTCATACTATGGCTTTTTCTGGCTGGCACCTCCATTGCTGGAGGAGTCGTCACCGACCTTATTCTCCGTACCGAGCCCTTTCCAGTGCTCGTGCGTTTCTTGGGCCTCGCAGGCATGCTGCTGGCTCACTTCCCGCTGAAGAGGACGGGAAAGTTGCTCCGTCTTTTGGGTGAGTCTGAACAGTGGGGATGCACAAACCGCTTAGTCACGACAGATGTCTATCAATGCGTACGACACCCTCACCATTTAGGGGTGGGCATTTTCATGACCTCTCTTGGCCTGCTGATTGGGTACCCATGGTCTTTCCTGATTATCACCACCATCCAGTGGTTATGGATCCTTGGGTTTCTTTTCTTAGTGGAAGAGAGGGAATTGGTGGATAAGTTTGGAGAGGAATACAAAGCCTATCGCCAACAGGTGCCTATGCTCTTTCCAAAACTAATATGTGCCCTCCGAGTTCTCACCAAACCCTTGGAAGCAGCCAAAGGTGAACGAACCTGAAGGAGTTCTTATTCGATGAAGAAAAAAGTAATCGGTTTGATCGTGAACCCTGTGGCGGGGATGGGGGGCAGCGTTGGGCTCAAGGGGACTGATGGGAAGAAAATGTACGCGAAAGCATTGGAGTTGGGCGCTGAGCCGGTCACACCTGAAAAAACGAGAGAATTCCTTTCCCACATCAAGCATAAGGACAGTATTAAGCTGCTCGTCGCCTTTGGTGTGATGGGAGAGAAGTACGTTGAAGGACTCGCCGTTCCGATTGCAGTGATTGGAGAGATGGGCAAGGAGACCTCGGCAACGGACACCAAGAGGATCGCCCGCCAGATGGCCGAGCGTGGCACCGAACTGCTGGTCTTTGTCGGCGGGGATGGCACTGCCAGAGACATTTATGACGCCATCCATTCCAGGATCCCTGTGGTCGCGGTACCCGCTGGCGTTAAGATCTTCAGTTCGGTGTTTGCGGTCAGCACCAGAGCAGCAGCTGAGATGGTGGACGCATTTCTGGAAGGTACCGATTTTACCGTGGAGGAAGTGCTCGACATAGATGAGGAAGCCTTCAGAGAGGACCGCCTGGCTTCCCGGCTATATGGCTATCTGGTCGTGCCTGAGGTGCGGGGATTCCTGCAGCCCGGAAAGGCAGCCTCGAGCGTGGCTCCGTCTTCCCGGGTGAGCAAGAAAGAGATTGCGGCCTACATCGTCGAGGAGATGGATGCGAAGACTCTGTACCTGCTCGGCCCCGGCACAACGTTAAAGGCTATCACTGACGAAATGGGCCTGCCAAAGACGCTCCTCGGGGTGGACGCAGTTTATGCCGGGCAATTGGTCGAAAAGGATTTGAATGAGAAGGGCATCCTGCGTTTGTTCGAACGATATGAGAAAAGAAAGATTATTGTGACCCCTATCGGTGGCAACGGGTTCATTTTCGGCCGGGGTAGTAAACAGTTCACCCCGCAGGTCATCAAACAGGTAGCCAGGGAGAACATCCTGGTGGTGGGAACCAGGGATAAGGTAAACCAGTTGGATTGCTTGCGTGTGGATACGGGCGAATTTGAGCTCGATAAGATGCTAAGCGGGTATCTTAAGGTTTGGGTTGGCTACGGGGAAGCGATTGTGGTGAAGGTCGGATGCTAAGAGAGGACATTTAATATATGGGAAAATAATGAAGGAGAGAGATAATGGCCGTAGATGGAGCGTTACTGCGAGGTCTTTCGCTTTTCAGCAACCTAACCGAAGACCAATTGGATAAAGTGGCGAACTTGTGCTCGGAAATGCCCGTCTTCCCTGGACAGACGTTTTTCAGGGAAGGGGAACCTGGAAAGGCGATTTTTGTGTTACCACGAGGTGAGATCTAGATCCTGTATACAGCAAGTGGAGATGCAATGGCTTGTAGGGAATGGGTTGGCGTTGGTGAGGTTCTGGGCATCCGGGCGCTGGCCCCGCCTTATAGATACTCGACCACCGTGCGAAGCATAACGGAGGAAACCCTGCTTGCTATTGACGCCATCAAGTTGGGCGAGCTGTTCCAACAAGATGGCCAGCTGGCAAAATCCATATTGACCCGCTTGATGCTTGCTATGCTGAGTCGGATTGCAACCTTGCGATCGTTGTTATAGAAAAGGCTGACTCTGCGATAGTTCCTTATAAATTGTTTCCTCGCTGGCCGTTTCTAAGGGATGGTCGAATGCATGAGGCGATGCTTTATGAAAAGATAGCCGGCACTCGCGTCCGATGCCACCTGTGCGCGCATCATTGCGTGATCTCGGAGGGTAAGAAAGGCGTCTGCCGGGTGCGCGAAAATCGGAGGGGGTTTCTCTATACATTGGTCTATGGCCGCACCATCAGTCAGAATGTGGACCCGGTGGAGAAGAAACCGCTCTATCATTTCTACCCCGGATCGTTAGCCTATTCGATTGCCACGCCGGGCTGCAACTTCCGCTGCCAATGGTGCCAGAACTGGCAGATCTCGCAGATGCCGCGTGAGCGGGACCTGATCGCCGGCCGGGAAGCAAGCCCCGAACAAATCGTCGCCCGCACATTGGATACCGGCTGCCGCAATATCTCCTACACTTACACCGAACCAACCGTCTTCTTCGAGTATGCTTACCACATTGCTCTCTTGGCGAGTCTGGATGGTCTCGCCAATATCTTCGTGACCAACGGTTACATGAGCAAAGCGATGCTGGAGAGCTTCCACCCCTACCTGGACGCCGCCAACGTCGACTTGAAAGCCTTTCGCAAAGAGACCTATCTCCGCTACGTTGGGGCGGGATTGCAGCCGGTATTGGACAATTTGAAGCTCATGAAGCGGCTGGGCATCTGGCTTGAAGTCACCACGCTGGTCATCCCGGACCTGAACGATGATCCTGCCGAGTTGCGCGATGCTGCCCGTTTTATCGCCCGGGAGTTGGGGGCGGATACCCCCTGGCACATCAGCCGCTTTTTCCCCGGTTATAAGATGACTGATCGTCCGCCGACGCCCATCGAGACCTTGCATAAAGCCCGGGAAATCGGCCTGGAAGAGGGTCTTCGCTACGTCTACCTGGGCAACGTGGCTGAAGAGTCGAATACCATCTGCCACCACTGTGGGCGAATCTTGATCAGGCGGGAGGGCTACTGGATCGCCGAAAACCACATTCGTGAAGGAGCTTGTCCCGCCTGCGGAACGCCGGTTGCAGGTGTCTGGGCTGGTTGAAGGCTAAAGAAGGCTTTATTCCAAATTTTTAGGAGGTGGTCGATGGAACTTAGCGCGGATTTACGCCAACATCTGCTGGTCTTTCAGCGGAATGAAATTACCGAGCACCACATCTACAAGCGGCTGGCAAAGACGATCAAATCGCCCGAGAACCGGGAGATCCTGGAGAAGATCGCCGAGGACGAACTCAAGCACTATACCCTTTGGAAAGCGTACATGCACCAGGAAGTCAAGCCGAACCGGTTTGGATTGTGGTTTTACTACCTGATCCTGGAGAACTACAACATCTGTCTTACACTTGCGCTGGCGGCTGCGGTTCTTATCATCGCTTTCTTTAATTATTACATCTCGGTGGCCAAAGACGAGCCCTTTCGGGAACGGTTCTTCGAGATAGCCGCCCTGAGCCTGGGCGTGGCATCATTCAGCTTTATCCTTGGTTACTTCATTCGTACTGCACTGGGCGTTGAAATTTAAAGCGTGCCATATGTCTAAGTTTTCGTTGGATGTCTTGAATCAATACGTCTACCCTTTCACTCGAACACGCGATCCGGATATCATCTTGGGATCCGCGTTTGGCGAGGATGTGGCCTTGACGCGGGTTGGGGGAGACATCCTGGTCTCCCATGTGGATCCCATTGTCGGCGCGATTGAAAACAGGCTGGCTGGCGGTCCACGTAACCTGCAACGATGTTGCCACGAGTGGCGCCAGGCCGCGCTGTCTACTCCTGCTGGTGCTGGTGCCCGGTATGGGAGATGTGCAACTTCTGGGGCAAATCATGCAGGACGCCAGCCGCGCGGCGCAGGAGCTGAGCGCCAGTATCATTGGCGGCCATACCGGATACTCCTCGGGCATTTCCAGGCCTTTGGTGGCTGTAACTGCTTTGGCGACCACTGGCGGACGCCAGCCGATCCGCAGCGGCGGCGCGCATCCAGGTTACCACGTCCTGGTTACTAAGGGCGTCAGCCTGGAGGGAACCGCCATCCTGGCCCTGGACTTTGCCGATGTTGCTATGAAGCTGGAATTGAGCGCTCATGACCTGTCTGAAGCATGCCACCTGCTGAGCGAAATCAGCGTCGTTCCGGAAGCCCTGGCGTTGGCCAGGCAGGGAGTGATGAGCATGCACGACGTGACGCGGGGCGGGCTGCTGGAGACATTGCTGGAAATTGCCTACCTTTCAGAAGCGGGCATTGAGGTGGACTTTTCACGAATCCCTATTCCACCAGTGGTTGCACGTTTTGCCGAGGCGTTCCGGTTCGATCCATTGAGGATGATCTCATCGGGAACACTGGTTGCAACAGTCCCCAGCGAAGGGATGGAAGGTCCAGCCCGGGCACTGGGAGAGCTGGGTGTGCCCTTCGCCAATTTAAGCCGGGTTGTCCAGGGTAAAGGGGTTAACCTTCATAGAGATGGAGAGAAGATCAACTACCGCGAAATTCGCTGCGAGGAGGATGAATTGGCCCGTATGTGGACACTTTACCCTCGCGTTAGCTAATCTGCGTTGAGAGTTTTGCAATCGAGCATTGGCGAGCATCGTGACCCACTGAACTCATAAAACACGCATACAAGGAACTCACTAAAATGGACGAAAATATGACTGAGATCAAAGTTACTATCAATGGGGATGAAAGGCTTTTGCTCGTCCGCAGGGAGGAAAGCTTATTGGATGCACTGCGTAGCGCCTCTTTTTTCAGTGTAAAGCTGGGTTGTGGTTCGGGCGACTGTGGAGTTTGTAACGTTTTGCTGGATGGACGCCCTGTGAAGAGCTGTCTGATGCGGGCGGTTAAAGCCGACGGGAAGGCAATCACCACCGTGGAGGGAATGAGCCGGAACGGGCGTTTAAACCCCATCCAGCAGGCTTTTGTCGAGACTGGCGCCATCCAATGCGGGTTTTGCACGCCATCGCAAATCCTGGTCGCCAAAGCGCTCCTGGATAAGAACCCGGCGCCATCGGAAGCTCAGATCCGGGAGGCTCTGAGCGAGGTATTGTGCCGCTGCACGGGCTACGTCAGAACCGTCGAAGCAGTCCAGCGAGCTGCGGCAGCCCTGCGGGGCGAAACCCTGGCGCCGATTTCCATACCGGAAGGAACGTTGCCAGTAAACATGAAGGAGATCCAATTACCCGAAGCCTACTATCGGCGAGATGATGATCGAAACCCGCTGCCACCACTGGTGCTCTCGCCGCCTGATATAGAAAAAACCAAAGTAGTCGGAAAACCAGAGGAGAAGGTAGACGCCTCTAAATTAGCACAGGGAAAGCCGGTCTTCACCGCCGACCTCCACATGGAAGGGATGCTCTACGGCGCGCTCCTCACCAGCCCTCACGCGCATGCGTGGATCAAGCGCATTGACGCCAGCCGGGCGCGTGCGCTACCGGGAGTGCATGCTGTCCTGACCCATGAAGACCTGCCACGGATCAAATATGCCTCCGGTGGACAGAGCTACCCGCAGCCTTTGCCCTATGATCAGGTATGTTTGGAAAATAAAGTGCGCCATGTGGGTGATCGGGTGGCAGTGGTGGCTGCAGATACTCTCGAGATCGCCGAGAAGGCCTTGTACTTTATCGAGGTCGAGTATGAAATACTTCCTGCTGTACTGGATCCTGAGCAGGCTATGCGGGATGGCGCGCCGGTGATCCATGATGAAGACGATACCGAAGGTATCTATGACGTACAGCACAATATCGTCCACCACATTGAGGCAGAAGTTGGGGATGTAGAGGCTGCCTTTGCCTCGGCGGAGCATGCATTTGAGGGAGAATACCGCACGCCCAAGCAGCAGCATGCCCATCTGGAGCCCCACGTTTGCATTACTTATTTCGATGAGGATGACCGCCTGGTCATCCGCACCAGTACCCAGGTTCCTTTCCATATCCGCCGGATGGTCGCCCCGTTGGTAGGTCTGCCGGTAAAGAAAATCCGGGTGATCAAACCGCGCATCGGGGGCGGCTTCGGCAACAAGCAGGAAATGATCTTAGAGGATCTCTGCTCCCTGCTGACCATAAAAACCAAACGTCCAGTTTATATGGAATATACCCGCACACAGGAGTTCACCAGCTCGCGCAGCCGGCACCCGAATATTCTACGATATAAAATCGGCGTCACGAATGGACAGGTGATTGCGACAGACCTGTATTTGATAGGGGATACTGGAGCTTACGGCAGCCACGCGCTCACGGTGCAGATGGTCGGTGGGTTTAAAGGGTTGACACTTTACAACGCTCCGAATTCGCGCTTCATCTGTGATGCCGTCTATACCAACAAGCCGCCTGCGGGGGCGTTCCGAGGGTATGGCGCCATGCAGTGTCAATTCGGAATCGAGGTGCTGATGGAGGAGATTGCCGAACAACTCGGTTTGGACGTGGTGCCGTTCAAGCGGGCGAACTGGTTCAAGTTGGGCGAGCCGATGTATCTGTCGAAAGCCTTGGGGGAAGGCCGGGAGGGCTTTGAACAGCGCCTGGAGTCCAGCGGTTTGGAACAATGTGTAACGACCGGCCTGGCAGCGACCGATTTTTACGCCAAACGAGAGGCGAATCGAGGCCAGAGCGGTCGGTTCCGGCATGGGATTGGGATGGCGGTTGTGATGCATGGCAGCGGCATTGCCGGACTGGATATGGCCGCAGCGACATTGAAGATGAATGATGATGGTTCATTCAACCTGCTGGTGGGGGCGACTGATCTCGGCACCGGTTCCGATACCATCCTGGCTCAAATCGCTGCCGAGGTGCTTGGGATTCCGGTCGATGATCTGATCGTTTACTCTTCCGACACTGACTTTACGCCCTTCGACAAAGGCGCCTATGCCAGCAGCACGACCTACATCAGCGGGGGAGCAGTATACAAGGCGGCGCTCAAGATCCGCAACCAAATCCGCGAACACGCGGCTGGTATGCTCGGCATCGACCAGCCGGAAGGACTGACCCTGCGTGACCGCCGAGTTATTTCTCCGGACGGACGTTCGGTAAGCCTGGCAGAGGTGGCCTTGAGCAGCCTTCACCAGCGCGACCAGCACCAGATCATGGCGACGACCTCGCACATGAGCTACAAAAGCCCCCCACCCACTGCGGCGCAATTTGCCGAAATCATTGTAGATACAGAAACGGGAGACGTGACGGTCGAACGATTACTCATGGTGGTCGATTGCGGGCGTGTAATCAATCCCCTAACCGCAGCGGGACAGGTCGAGGGAGGCATGGCCCAGGCATTGGGCTTTGCGCTTTACGAAGATATGATCTTCGACCAGGAAGGCCGCCTGGTCAATGCCCGTTTTGGTCCATACCATGTGTTGAAAGCAGACGAGATGCCAGTGATGGATGTTATTTTTGTCCAGGCTGTAGAACCTAGCGGGCCTTTTGGCGCCAAATCGGTGGCCGAGATCTCCATCGATGGCGTGGCGCCCGCCCTGGTCAGCGCCATCCATGACGCCACCGGGGTGTGGGTTAGAGAACTTCCCGCCACTCCAGAGCGGGTCCTGAAGGCATTGGGTTTAGATCATTGCAGCAAACAATAAGTATGGTTACCCCTGTTTTTTGCACTCCGTGAAAGACTGCTTCGCCAATTGTTGAAGCCGCTCAGGTTCTATAGGGCGTTCAAAAAGAAAGCGTTTAATCCTGGGTTACTACCGTATTCTTGTCTGGCTGTACACCCCGACCACACTGATAATGATGACCCCGCTCAGCATGATCTGCCATTCCACGCCAAGGCCTGCCATGATCAGGACGCTGTACAAGATCGAGAGGAGAAGCACACCGAGGAAGGTCCTCTCCACGCCCCCTTGTCCTCCGGAAAAAAGGGTCCCGCCAGCGTGACCTTCTCCGCTGCCAAACTCTGACCGTTGTGCTTCGCCCTCCCAGGGGCGATAGCCAACCTCAGCTAAATCCCTTTTGCAGGCGGCTGAATGCCCTGCCTGCTTGCTAAATTGCCTCCCCGACCGCCGACTGGCGGCGCAGCATCCAGGCGGAAATAACCAGCAGAACAACGGTGCTGCCCAGGATCACCGCGATATCGAGCATATTGCTGCTTAACGATCCCAGATTTTGAGTGGCATTATAGGCGCCATCGGTCGACAAAAGCTGATTGTTCTTTACCCAGCCGATGATTTCTGCTCGGATGCGTTCATTTGCCTCGCAGTCGCATCCAAAACCTGGCGAATTTGTTGATAAATTTCTGTGGGAAGTGCTGGTAAGTTCTTAGGGATCTTACGACGTAGTTTGTCAGGACGGCACACTGCTACCTCTGCCTTCTCTACATTTAATTCGACTACGGAGTTGGTAAATACGACCATGGGGTGAACTTGTAGATTAACCCCCTCCGGCAGGTTTTTCGCCATCTGA
>Ga0315552_1000857_pt1 | contig 18791 bp, 24 predicted proteins | sample SalMarSW160170MG_2_FD_203102 | JGI IMG/M metagenome (GOLD analysis project Ga0315552, IMG submission 203102) | Salt marsh sediment microbial communities from the Plum Island Ecosystem LTER, Massachusetts, United States - Salt Marsh Sediment SW1601-70 ...
GAAAATTTCCGGTGCTGCACTGCTATGTGACTTGAGGCTAGATTCACGTAGTTTCTTACCATCTCCAGGCTGGAATGTCCCAGTATCTGCTGCAGGGTAAAAACGTCGCCCCCGTTAACCAGGAACCTTGTTGCGAAGGTATGCCGGCAGAGATGTGCGTGAAGACGGGAGACCTTTGATAATTTAGCAAGCCTGGCAAACATCAACTTCATACTGTTAACGCTCAAGGGTTCTCCGTGAATCGAGAGAAACACACTATCGTATTCCGCTTCGGAATACCTGGACCTGTAACGGAACAAATAGCGGTGAAGAGCTTTCTGTGCGCTGGACCCGATAGGAACGATACGCTCCCTGTTACCCTTACCCAAGACCTTCAAGTATCCTTCGTTCATGTGTACATCCGCCATCCTCAAATTGATGAGCTCTCCTATGCGTAGTCCGGTATTGAGCAGCAACATTAAAATGGTCTCATTTCTTAGGTCATGAGGATTGTTTGGAATAAACGTCTTGAATATCTTCTGGATTTCTTCATCCGAGAGAGTGGAAATAACCTTCTTTATCATCTTAGGCGGCTTTATGTCCTTCGCGATGTTGGTTCTAACAAGGCCTTCCCTCGTCATCCAGCTTATGAAAGCTCGGAGAGTCCTCACGTGGGCGTGGATCGTTGCTGTGGATAGAAGGCCTGCCTTCTTCTGAGTGGTATTTGACCAGTCACTGAATCTACCTCTTTTCTGTAAATAGATGATGTATTCACGTAAAAGTCTTGTTTCAATAACATCTATTGAATCCGGTAGATGACGGTCGTGGAGGTAGCGGTGGAACATGTTGAGATTGGCCGAGTACCAATCAATGGTTTTGGGGCTTTTGCCTTCAGCTCTATTGCAGACCTCATAGTAGGCGATACATTCCGAGAGCTTTTTACTCTTTTCTTTATTCGTAGTGGTCTTTGACATGTTAGGTCTTAACCTCCTCATTTATTCTGTCGGTTAAGACCCAGCGTTCGACGGAAAAATCAGGGTGTCTCGGCGAATCAGGGAGTCAGGCGGAATCAGGGTGTCTGGACGGCGTTTTCACCTCCTTTTGAGCCTAATTTGACATCCCTTAACTTTTAATCAGGGTGTCACAGGTTCGAGACCTGTACGGCCTACTTGAAACTTAAAATCGTAGCTAAAAACGCTGGAATCGGCCTTAAAAGAGGCCGATTTTTTATTGGCCCCGACGGAGTTGTCAACCTGATTTAATATCCGGTGTCAACCTGATTTTAAGGAGGTCATATGAAAACCAGCGTTTTAGAGCTAGGCAACCTGATCCAGGGATTTAAGCTCTCCTGTCAGACGGAGGGCAAATCACCCAAAACCATCGAATGGTACATATCATTCCTGCTGCGGTTCCTCAAGTTCCTTGAGCAGAACGAACTGCCGACCCAACTCGATGGGATTGAAAAAACACATATCCGGCGGTTCATCTTACACCTCCAGCAGGAAGCCAGGACTCCTCGCACCAACAAACCCCTCTCCGGAGCTACGGTACAGGGCTATACAAGAGCCTTAAAAGCCTTCTTCGCCTGGACGGAGCGGGAGGAATACGTCCCCACAAACCTGATGGCTAAAATACCCGTTCCCAAGGCAGAAGCCAAGGTAATCACCGCGTTTAGCGAAGCGCAGATACAGAGTCTCTTTAGCTTATGCCTGTCATCTAACTCCAACAGCACCCGGAATACCGTCATCCTGCTCCTGCTGTTCGACTGCGGTCTCAGGGTATCGGAACTGGTCGGCGTTGAACTGGATGACATCAACCAGGAAGAGGGTATCATCAAGGTTCGCAAAGCAAAGGGCAGCAAAGAGCGTTACGTGCCCGTCGGCAATGTCGCTCAGAGGTTCCTCTGGAAGTACATCAATATCTCAAGACCAAAACCCATCACCCCGCATATTACCAGCCTGCTGCTAAATGAAAGGGGACTACCCCTTTCTGTAAACGGCGTCCAGCAGATACTGCGGCGCTGCGGCAGGAGGGCCGGCATCATCGGCACTCAATATGTTTTACGAAGGCATGAGCATTAAAGCAATCCGCAGGAATTTACAGCAGGAATACGGCAATATGCCTTCAACCGCCACTATCTACGAATGGATTATGAAGTTTACCCAGTATGCCACTGATAGCATTAAGGGATATGAGCCTAAAAATATTGGCAGTGTCTGGGTTGCCGATGAGACGGTCATAGAGATAGACGGGCAAAACGTCTGGTTATGGGACATAATCGACTATAAGACACGATACCTGCTGGCAACACGCATATCCCGAAGCCGTACTACCCAAGACGCCCAGATACTCTATGACCGAGCCGTTAAGAAGGCTGGTAAAGAGCCTACAAAGGTGCTCACCGATAAGCTGGCGTCATACCTTGATGTACGCTACGGTAAAGGCACAGAGCATATTCAGAGTGCGCCATTTGCGGTTGAAGATGATACGCAGTTGATAGAGCGTTTCCACTCCACGTTAAAACAGCGCACAAAGGTAATGCGGGGGTTAAAGAATATTGATACCGCCGTAGACTTCATAGACGGCTGGCTGGTGCATTATAACTACCTAAGACCGCATACCAGCCTTGATGACAAGACTCCCGCCGAAGTGGCGGGGGTAGACTTTCCGTATAAAAACTGGGCTGATATAGCCCGTCACAAGCCGTCAAAGCCAGTCATTATTGAACACAAGCCCAGAGGTTCAATAAGGCTAGAGCCGTCACTGATAGGCAGGAAGCATAAACGGGTCAGGATAACACCACCGAAGCCACCATTAACACCAAAGAGAGTGAGGTTAGAACGATGAACTGGAGTATATATGTGTTTTGGGATTATTACCACTGGACATCAATAGTGTTTGTGGTAGTAATCGTTGTAGAGATAGTTATTGCTATGTTATATGGGAAGCGGTTATTCTCTGGTAAACCGAAAGTACCCAATAAGATACACGGTGTAGATACCGAATGTCAAAAGGTAAGCTCCCCAATCAGGCCATTTGGCAAACCACGCAATAGAAGCACCGATACCGAGAATAACACAGAATCCAATCCATAACCACAGGAACATATCCTTTCGCATGGAGGCAGTATAAATGAGGAAGCAACCAAATGCAAATAAAACCTAAAAGAGTGTTTAAGCACATCGATAATGATAGTAGTCATACGCACTCCCTCTCGTGTTCGGTCAATGCCAACGCGGCTACAATACCGAGAATCGTGGTATTATGGTCTACATAAGCCAGGATGAGGTTGGGCCTATATTCATATACTTTTATTTGGAATTTACGAACGCGGAATGAATTCCCTTTCCAGTATCTCGGTTATCTGACCCTCATTTTGAATGCTGGTAGTAGCGGCTACCACCTTTGAGTTCTGAAAGTATACCGTAAACGGCAGTCCCATAAACGAAGCGCATTCAGGGAGACGCCTGATAAATCCGGCTGCCGGAATATCGAAGTCCTGATCATAGAAAGACACGTGCGGATACCGGCTTTCAAGTTGATTCAGTATGACATAAACCGGAATACACATCGGTCCCATCCGCCCGCAGCATATAACCACATTCTCGTTGTTTTTCAGAGCTTCCTGTGTTTCTTCATCAGTCTCAAGATGCTTAAGATCAGTATGCAACATTACCCTCTCCTCGCTTCTTTAGCTTTAACCTTCAAAGGGATACTTACGCTTCCCCTTCCTACCGCTGGTGAATCGTCATTTTTTGAATCCGGCTGTCATACACACTCCAGTAGTTGCGAGTGACGGAATGGTTCTCCTTTTGCCTTGAAGTTATCAAGAGCGTTCTCGCACGTTTCAACAATCGCACTGCTCGCTGGCATAAAGCTCTGCCATGGTTGCGCGCTGTAACTGAGTTTGGAGAGGCCCTTCAAGGTAAGCCGCCGCTGGATGGCCAGAGTGATAATGTCTATCTTGTCGGTGGCAGGTAGCGTGTTGACTACCTGGCCGCCGATAATCCGCAGATCATGCGTATCGGCAATAATCTTCACCATCACCTTGCCCGCTCCAGGCATCATCGGAAACAGCGTCGTGGTTTCACCCCATCCCGCGATAATTTCTATACCCCGCTGTTCGGCGATTGCACTGGTAAAACCCGTGGAGGCAATTCGCAGGTCATGGAAACAGGTTGCCGCCCCATTGAAGAAACCGGCGTATTCTTCATCCAAACCCGCCACTACACGCGCCGCTGTTTTGGCCATGGGCACGGCATTCGTAGCCAGCTTGCCATTAAGAGGTTTCCCATCGATTGCGGAAAAATATTGGCAGCAATCACCAGCCGCATAGACACCGGAGATATTGGTCCGCATTCGGTTGTCAACAATGATGCCGTCCTGTCCCTCTTCAAGTCCCTGCCCTTGGAACAGCCCAACATTCGGCTTCATGCCCACAGCGAAGCAAATGAAGTCACTGTCCGGGTTCAGGTCAACAGCTTCACCATTAGATAAAATAATGCGCTTTGCCCGGTCACCTGACTTTTCAATACTCTCCACACGAGTTGATAATATCAACTTAATACCCTTTTCCATTATTCTCTCATGGAGAATGTCGACCATGTCTTCATCCATCATGTTGGGCAGCACGTGAGGTGCCATGTCAACCAGATGGATGTCTAACCCGCGTGAGCGGTAAGCCTGAGCCTGCTCAATACCAATAGCGCCGGCACCAACCACAACCGCATGTCCTGCACCATTACCAATATTTTCAAGGAGCGCCTCCATGTCGTCCTGGGTTTTTACCGTATATATATTGGTGGCATCGATTCCCGGTAAGGAAGGGAGAATAGGTGTAGCTCCTGTGGCGATAAAGATAATATCCGCCGTGTAAATATCACCTGCCTCATCAATCACCCTCTTTGCCTGCAAGTCAACTTCCTTTGCGGCTCGATGGATTAGATTCACTCCGGAGTCTGTTACCAGTTCGTCCCGTTTAAACGTCTTGTGGGGGTCGAAAAGCCCTTCGATGGCGTAAGGAATGGCGCAATATATCATTGAATGTTTCTCGGGACGTAGCATAGTGACCTCTGTTTGCGGTTTTAGTTTTTTTAGGCTGCGGGAAAAGGTAATTCCCGCCGGGCCGCCGCCAATAATCAAGACTTCTGTATGTATCTTTTGACTAGAAATTTTAGCTCCTCCTGAAAGTTATTTTGCCTGTAACATTTTTTATGTGAATTCCTGATGTCAGCCAAAGATGGAACAACAATCCATATCCGGCATCACCTTTATCCAATGATTGGCTCTCGCTTGGAAGTTCCCGGCAGAGGCCATATACATGTTCGTAAACACACTCGATATTGCCGCCTCCCTCAGATAGCTAATGAAGGCCATATTTATTGGTGAAGGTAATTTCGTCCAGTCCTTTTCTTGGCTTCTCCGGGGCTTCCGCAGGGTGACCGACGGCAACAACCGATATAAGCCACTCCTCATCAGGGATTCCCAGTACCAGTGCCGCCGTTTTTGCCCAATCAGTACCACGGACACTGATCCAACATGTTCCTAATCCTAATGCATGTGCCGCCAGTAACATGTTCTGGATGGCGGCGGCTCCTTCCTGCTCGGGATGTTTTGAGGCTTCTGGATTGACCACGATTGCAATTCCTTGTGGCGCTTGAACAAGAAATGTTCCGGTGGGAATTGCATCAGCTAATTCCTTCCTTATCTGGCCATCGTTGAGAACTATGAACTTCCAGGGCTGACTGTTACCCCTTGACGGTGCCCATCTTCCGGCTTCAAGTATCTGGGTCAGTTGTTCTTCGGAGACGGGCTCTTGATTGTACTGCCTGATGCTTCTTCTTTCTTTGATTGCCTGTAAAACGTCCATAATAGAATCCTTCTTTCTTTTTGACTATATGCTGTCATACCACTTGTCTTTAAAAGTCCTTAAATATTCGTCGTGAGGGTAAGTTCTAGCTATATCTTCCTCCTTGAAGCTATATTTATATTCATTGCAATAGTCCGTAAGGAGCTTATATGCCCAGTTCAACCTCTTCATTGCCTCCCCGTTCTTCTCACCGGCAGCGCTGCCAAGCTTATCGGGGTGATGGCGATGGGCCAGCGTTCTGTAGGCTATTTTTATTTCTTTAAGTGTCGCTGCCTCACCAAGCCCCAGCAGTTTTCGTGCCTCTTCTATCTCGTTGAAGTTAGCCATCGCTATTCACTTAAACTCCCCCAACTGATTCAACCTCATCTGTGAGCAGCCCCAGTAAACGGTCAAGCGTTACCGGGTAGGGTTCCATGGGAATGCCCATCCAATCGGAGAACTCGAGGATTTCTTCCGGTTTATTTTGCATTATTTCATCAAAGAAGCCTATGGCATCCAGCATAATGGCCCCACCCGTATGCTTGGGGAAATTCTCGTTTGCCAGACCTTTGTCCCAGCCCTGGAAGACGTAATGCCGGTACTTCATCCATCCCGGTGTAAGCCAGTATACATCTCTACCCTGACTTATCTGCTCTCTGTTCTCTTCGCTTGCCAACATATCCATGCAATGAGTAGCTTTTATTCTGGAAATCCTTACTCCTGGTTCTAGCTGCTCCTGTATGATGGTGTCAATCTTACGATACGGGTCATCAGCATTTATATAGCAGAACTTGCCGCCATAGACCACAATGATGTTCGGAGCATATGTCTTAGCCGTTTTTAGCTGACTGATAAGCTGGCTCTCAAGCTCAATAGGTACTTCATGGCGGCCGGGTTTGGTATAAAGTATTTTCCTGGCGTCCAGAAGGCCGCTATCCCTGAGATGATTCAACTCCATGTTAAGTGTGCCGCAGGCAACAATCGCGGTATCTTTAAATGAAACATGCTTCTCCATATTAACCCCCTCAAATCTTGACTTGTCCATCTAACTGGGAAAATCGCTTCGGACGGGCATACGTAGCATACACCATCCACAATCTCCTATCTCATTCAACCGAGCTTATTTACCAACTCCATTATTCCATCACCAATCGGGTCTCTTCCAATCGCGGGCGAATAAGGAGTCTCAAGCAGGGCTAGCCTGTGCAACGGTACTTTCTCGGCTATGGCCAGGGCCAACTCGTTGACGGTACCCCTTATCATCTCCTCCGAGATAACCTGTGCTCCGACTAAAGTGCCAGTCCGGCGGTCAGCTATCAGCTTGTAGCGTAAAATCTTGCCGCCTAAATGGGGTCGTGAAGTTGGCCTATTCCTTATGACGGAGACGACATCCAAGCCCCTCTCTCGGGCAAGCCTCTCGGTAAGGCCCACAGCACCTACCTGATGACCGAAGATTTCTATGACAAATGTCATAAGTATACCTTTATAGGGAGTGGAATTCCCTGAAACCAGATTTCTGGCGGCTATATTGCCGGTAGTACCTGCCGTGGTAACCATCAGGTGCTGGATCTTCGAGCCGGTTATACTGTCCCAGAGCTCTATACAATCACCGGCGGCATAGATATCGGGGTCACTGGTTTGCAGATACTCGTTTACCAGTATCCCTCCTGTCTCCCCTATTTCGATTTCCGCTTTACGTGCCAGTTCAATGTTGGATTTAGCCCCCGTGGCCAGGAAGACGAAGTCCACTTCCAGCTCACGGGCAGAAAGGCGTATGTGCTTCTTTCCTGCATTGCTTGCTATGCCCTCTATCTTGGCCGGCAGGATTAATTCTACCCCGTTTTTGCTAATCACCTCTTCCAGCTTTTTAGCCATATCGTCGTCCAGATGTGCGCGCAAGATACTCCGCCTGACCAACAGGTACACTTTGCTATAGCCCCTGGCGGCGAGAGTCAAGGTCATCTCTATCCCGATTGCCCCTGACCCGATGATGGCAGCGCTGGTGTATTTTGGAATAATTTTCTCCAGGGTTCTGCCATCCGCAATATTAGCGCTGATAGTAAACTCATTGTTACCATCCAGTCCGGGAATTGGAGGAATGGAGGGGACAGCGCCGGGGCTTAAAATTAGCTTATCGTAGGAATAACTCTTGCCCCCGGCAACAATGCGCTTTTCCTTCCTGAGAATATCAGTAACTTCGGTGCTCAAATGAACGGTTATGTTTCTCTCCTCGAAAAACTTGCCGGGATAAAATATATCATCCCAGCGAGCAACTCCCCTAAGCACAAAGGGCGGCTCACAGGGTGCGTAACCAATCTCGCTCTGGGTACTAAAGATGTCTATCTGGGCTTGTTTATCCAGCTGTCGGATCCGCCCCGAGGCACTCCTGCCGCCGGCGCCGGCACCAATAATACATACTTTCATATCTGTCTCCCTGTAGTTATATCGATACTCGGTGTAGACTCCTTTAACTCTTTACAATTTTTCTGTTTAGACCTATCCCTCTTCATTGGTTGCAGAACTCTTCAGGATGCCGTCCACCATCGTCCGGATAATATGCTCCGGGACGGCGCCGAGGATTTCATCAACCTTCTCCCCTTTAGCAAAGAACATCTGCATCGGTATACTCATAATCTGATATTTCGCTGCTGAACGCTGGTTTTCATCCACATTAATCATGCAGAATTTAAATCTGCCTTCATACTCCTCGGAGAGTTTTTCGTATATCGGTATAACCATCTTGCAGGGACCGCACCAGGGGGCCCAGAAATCAACCTCTGTGGGCAGGTCTGACCCTAGAACCTCCTCCTCAAAATTTTGATCCGTAACTTCTACTATCTTGCTCATATTGCCTCCTTCTCTTTTCATTACTTCGATAGGAACATATCAAGTATTCATAAATCTATTTCCTTGCTCTTGAATATATTTAAGAGCGGACATGGCAGCAGCGGCACCATCCCCGACGGCAACGGAGATCTGACGAGGTGAGTTCCTGCGAATGTCACCCGCAGCGAAAATTCCAGGGGTAGAGGTGGTCATCGTTTCGTTTGCAATGACACAGCCGGCATCATCAAGCTCCAGTATGTTTGAAAAGTTCCGGCTATTGGGCATGGACCCTACGGCAATAAAAACGCCATCCACTTTCAGGATAGATTGCTGGCCCGTTTCCACGTTCCGCAGTTTTAGCCCGCTTAGTATTTGCTCCCCGAGGGCTTCTTCTATCACCGTACTCCAGATGAACTCTAACTTGGGATTGGCAAAAGCTCGTTGCTGAAGAACTTCTCCTGCCCGGAGCTGGCCTCGTCGATGTATTATATAGACCTTATTCGCATGCTGACCTAGCTCTAGGGCATCGGTGATGGCGGTATCGCCTCCTCCTACCACGGCTACGTCCCGGTTGCGGAAGAAAAATCCATCGCATGTGGCGCAGTAGGAAACACCGCGGCCGGAGAACTTTTCCTCACCGGCAACTCCCAGTTTACGATACTCTGACCCGGCGGCGATGATTATGGCTGTAGCCTCAAAATTGCCCGCAGTGGTAGCGATACTGTAGGGTTGGGGGTTTCCTTGACTAATACCTTTAACTTCAGCAGTTACCACCTCCAGGCCGTACCTGACTGCCTGCCGATGCATAAGGGACCCCAGGTCTGAGCCGGATATACCCTCCGGGAAACCGGGGTAGTTCTCTACCAGCGCGGCATTAACCATCTGACCCCCTGGTATTCCTCGCTCTAATAGCAGGCTTTTCAACCCGGCCCTTGATGTATAAAGCCCGGCAGTAAGCCCGGCAGGACCACCCCCGATAATGATCGTGTCATACTGTTCCATACTTCTCCTCATTGTGCGTTCGGTGTCTTTCCAACATACTCGTACCCTCCAGTATCAGGAGTTTTACGACTGTATCGATTGTACTTCACTACCACTTTTTACCCCCACAATTATCGTAAAGCCGGCATCGGGGGAATAACCTCCCCTGGGTTCTTCTAAGTTTTGCACCTCATCTGGCTTCTGAAAAAGCGTCGAAATAGTATTATCAGTCACAAAACCTGCTTCTGCTAGGATTCTAACCACCTCATCATGACTATAAAACGTAGTATATTTATAGAAACGGTGCCCCTCTTCCTTCTTCTGCTGATAGAATTTACCCCACGGGCTTTCCTTCAATACCATGCCCAGAACTAACATACCGCCGGGTGCCAGGATGCGGTTGGCTTCCTTTAGAACATCCAGGGGCGAGGCCACAAAACATAAGGTAACAATTAAGAAGACCGTACCAAATGGTTCTTCATCAAACAACTCCTGCTCTCCTCGACCTTGAAAGGCGTTTATCCCTCTCCGCCTTGCCATTTTAACGAGCTTAATAGAAGGGTCAATACCAGTCTCTATTCCCAGAGCTTGAGCGAAACGACCGCTGCCAACTCCTATTTCAAGCCAGGGTTTCGGCAAGGACGACAGCAGCGCCTTGAACGCCTGCACCTCAATGAGGAAGATGAGGCTTCCATCTTTGTCAAACCAGGCATCATATTCCGGAGCCAGCTCATCGAAGGGAGAAAAATCTGTGCTGTTTATTCTTGCTCTTTTCCTTACTGTTCCGGAGAGACGTTTCTTTGATGACATTTTTCTCCTTTATTAAGCACTGCCGGCAGTCAGGTATTGCTCCAGGAATATTTTCGAGGTGGCAAAATCCACTTCAACTACCCTGCCTTGTATGACCTTTTCCTTACCCAGAAGGGTCTCCAGCTCCACCTGACCGTCATGCAGTCGCATATATACAATGTCTTGAAGTACTGGTTCATTATCCTGTTTGTTTAAATAAGCCTTGGCCAGGCACATTTTTCACCTCCGTTCATTCCATAAGAGCAGTTAAATCATCCTGGTATTGGTATACCTGCTCTTGATAGAATGCTATCCATGACTTCTTTAATTTCCCGAACCGCTGCCCCATTTTCCGGGATTTTGCCTTCTATACTTGAGTTGAAGATATTGACGTCAGAGTGGATACACCCGACTACCTCGATGTGCCTCTCCTCCAATTCCGCTTTTAGCCTGGTGGCTATATCGTCTGATGGCACCTTGTTCATAATAGCCCAGACATTCTTGATGCCAATTCCCGAAGCCAATTCGTGTATCTTCTGACCCACGTTTACTGATTCCAGGGGAGGCTCGACCACGATAAGTACACTGTCAATACTGGTATCGACACCCCGTCCAAAATGCTCTACACCCGCTTCCATATCCACAATGGCCAGTTCGTCTTCTGCCAAATCGAGCTTCTTCAGGAACTCGCGGCTTAACACCCCCATAGGGCAGGCGCAGCCTTCCAGGGACTGCAGGATTTTGCCTATTGCAGTAAGCTTAAGGCCATCTTTCTGGAGTAAATATTCCCCGGGGATTTGCGTTGTCTGGATGTTCGTTTCACTAAGGACGCTCGGCTGCCCCATTTTCTGTCTCAGTCCTTTCTTGCCTCCCACAAGTTCCATGAGTGGTACCGGCGGGCGGGCGAAGCCAAGCATACGGAAAAGCCCCGAATTGGATTCATCCGAGTCCACTACCAGCACATGGTAACCCCTTTTCAAGGCTTCATTCGCCAGTAGAGCCACTACGGTGCTTTTGCCACTGCCGCCTTTCCCGCAGACGGATATTTTCATCCTTCCTCCCATTTCCTTTTTTACATTCTTACTATATTGATTGCCTTAAACGGGCAGGCGCGGACGCAGTCACCACAGCCCCGGCAAAGAAAGGGGTCTGTCATGGGTATCTCAAAGGGAGCCTCTTGCTTTAGCAGACCGTGAGAGCATGCCAGGGCTGCCGCACAAATGCCGCTGTCCCGCTTCTCTGGATGGCATTTATTATAATTTACTAGCGCCATCTTGCTCGGCATAAGTTTCTCTTTCTCGGCATTTTGATTATCACTGGTTCAACTTGCACCGTTCACATCACATTCTTTGCCCGACGAGCTTTACAGCTTAAGCACAGGCTCGCCTGGGGAAGGGCTTCTAGTCGGGCTGGCTCTATAGGTTGACCACAAATCTCACATAAGCCATAGCTTCCCTGGTCAAACTTGTGCAAAGCATGTTCTACTTCTGCTAGCTGGTCTCGTACGCGCTTTTCTAAGATCAGCCCTTTTTCCACCTCGACAATCTCTGCAGCCAACTCTCCATATTCACCATAGGGTTCTCGCTCCCGTCTCTCAGTTACAAGAGCAGTAGTCTTTAGTACCTCCAACAAGCTTTCCCGTTCAGTCTCCAAACGGCGACGAAGTAGGTTAAAATCTGTAGCCATTTCTTTCTCTTGTCTCACTTTCCCCCCGGTTATTGTCCTGGCGTTCCAACAGATCTCTTGTCTTTTCGTGCCAAGCTCTGTTGGATCTCTTTTAAGCCCCTCAACTCACAGCAGTAAGAGCACTGTAAGCATTTCTCGTACCATCCATAAATATCTCTATCAATGAACATATCGCCGCCACACCGCGGGCATTTTTTTAACTCCCACATCGTCATGTATATCACCACCTCGGGCTGGGAGACAGCATCCTGCCGAAAGCCTATTTTTAGTCCCTTTTCGCTTCCTCCAGTTGAGCCTCCAGTTCTTCCAGTTGCTGCCACATTGACGGCGGCACGGAGTGAGCCGGCCACCTAGCTTTGAGGTCAGCTATTTTGTCCTCAATCTCTCTTACTTTGTCTTCGCTCACTTTATACCCCTACGGCTCTTATGCCGGGGTTTCACCCGGGTGTAACCTGTGCCATTTCTCCAGCAGTTGCTCGGTGCTTTCTTTACGGTCAGGGTCATGTACGCAGGCATCTACCGGGCAGATATCTACACACTTTGGCAATTCAAAATTGCCGACACACTCCGTACATTTATCAGGGTTAATTACATAGGTTGTATCTCCCTCCGAGATAGCATCGTTCTTGCACTCGGCTTCACACGCTGCACAGCTTATACAGTCATCAGTAATTTTATACGCCATTTATCAGCCTCCTTTATCATTTCGGCACGTTGGATTACTACGTGAGCCTGCCCCTATTTAGCGATTTATGAAGCGCTACGCCTGATATTCCCGTGATGATTTACCTGCTGAACAACTGCTCCACGTGCAGAGCCATCTATCTCTTATACACGCCGTATTCTTTGGCAGCTTCCATTACGGCGCGCAGATTATCCGGGTTCCCCTTGTCCATAGTTGCCCCGCCGGTTAATATATAACCTCCGCCCGGAGCGCAGACTTCGATAAGCTGGCGGCAGAGCTCTTTGATCTTCTGGGGCGTACCCGTACACAGCGCGGTGACGGGGACATTGCCGGCGATACAGGCGGTGTCACCGAGCACTTCTTTAGCTTTGGCCATGTCCATATGTTCAAACCACCATATCATTGAGCCCCGTGGCATATTTTTGATAATCTCAAGGCGGGATTCATAGTTTCCTTCAGCAAACGGCATCGGCACAAGCCCCTCGTTAATCAAACCCAGCAGGATCTTCTTAAAAGTAGGCCAGTAGAATTCCTCGTACTGCTTGTTGGACATAAAACCACCTGTCCCTTTATGGAGAGGCATTACTACTATTGGACATCCTGAAGTATTAGCTCCAGTTACAGCTTCATCAATTGCGATTGGTACCATCCTTTCCATCGCTTCATGGAGCTTTTCCGGCCGCTGGAACATATCCATCATTATCCCTTGGGTCCCTCTAAGCATATCGCCTATCATATCGAAGGGGGCCCCGGACATGCTACCCCAGAAAGAGGGTAAACCTGCTTCAAGCGACTTCTGACTGACGTCATTAACAACTTGCATCCATTTCATAGTCTCCACGCCGGCCTCCATGAGTTTCTTATAGGCCGCCTGTATCTCCGGGTCAGCGAAGTATGCTAAATAAAAGACCGGTAAACCGATAAAAGCCGTCAGTTGAGGTAACTTTTCAAAAGCCTTACAGGCGCCCATAGCGCGGGGCATGAAGGTCCTCAACCAGAAATCGGAGGGGTCGTTAATGAGCTTGTCATATTCCTCTGCCTTTACATATTCATTTTCAATGAACTGGTAAGATTCAATATGGTCGGCCAGACCGTGACCGGGCCACTTCTCCAGCTTGAAGTCAATTATTTCCAGTACCTTGCCCGGGAAGACAAGGCCGGGACCAATAAACGTATCCATTTCAAATTCATCAATAAACTTGAGCCAAGCACGCCGGAGCATATCGTAATCATACATGGCCGTCTTGAGATTGCCCCCCGCGAGATAAGCCGGGATATTCCCCGCCGGCAGAATGACCGGCACACGGTCCGGCTCCTCAAGCTTGATAGCCTTGATAAACCTGTTTACTCTTTCCTTGTAGAGCTTTTCGGCTTCCGGGCTGGAGAATTTTACACCCGCTGGAGATAACCAACGTTTGAATCGCTCCTCACGTTTTTCTTCCCAGGATAAATCCGCCCATTTCTTTTCCATATTCATTTTGTACCGACCCATCCTTTCGCCAGAGCTACCGCCGCCATGGCATTCTTACCGTAGGCGTCCGCTTTGGCATATTTCCTGATATCTTCGTCCAGCTGGCCGCCGCCTATCATAATCTTTACTTTATCTCTCATACCAGCGGCCTCAATAGCTTCCACTGTTTCTTTCATGGCTTCGAAGGCGGGCGTAAGAAACCCGCTCAATCCCAGGATGGGAGCTCCGGTCTCTTTCACCTTGTTGACAAAAGCTTCGGCGGGAACATCGACGCCCAGATTATATACTTCAAAACCGTTTACATCGAGCATGAAAATAACAATATTCAGACCGATATCATGAATATCCCCGGCTATCGTTCCGATGACTACCTTGCCAAGTTTCTTGGTCTCAACCGCTTGTTTCAGGTGGGGTTTAACCAGTTCGGTTACCTGCTTGAGAAGTTCGCCGGAAAAGACCAGTTCCGGCAGAAAGTATTCATCGTCGGCAAAGCGTTTACCCACGATTTCCATACCCTTCCGGCTATCCTCCAGTATTTTTAGAGGGTCTTCACCGGCGTCTAGCCTTTGCTTGACCAGTTCCAGTACTTCCTTATCTTTCAAATCGGCTAACAGGTTTACCAAATCTCCAGACATATTTTCCTCCTCCTTAATTTATTGATGACATCCCCGGCTCGGCTTACTGGGCTCCACCGCCAAAGCAGACCTTGGCCCACCTATTCCCTCCTTTGTCTACTTTCCCTGGAATCGTTTCCCTTTCAGCCATTCGCTGGCGAACTGTCTTTCCTTGCTCCACTTCATGATGAGTCACTTCGATCAACCTCATGCTTCCTTAGTGTATCCTTCCGAAATGTTTATCGGTGCCTCCCCTCCTGCTGATAGGGCATCTAGTAGTTCTCTCAGTGCCCTTTCTTCCTGATAACCCAGCAGCTTCTTTACCATCTTAGAATCTTGAAAAAGAATTATGGAAGGGACAGCTGTAATATTGTATTCAACCGACATTCTGGGGACTTTTTCTTGGTCCATCCTGACAAACTTTATTCGCCCCTCATACCAGTTAGCTAACTCATCGGCTACAAAACATGTCGGAAAACAAGAGCTACACCAGGGAGTTGTGAAACAAGCAAAAACCGGGAGATGAGAGTTTAGCACCTCGTCATCGAAATTCTGTTCAGTAACCTCTGTCAACATTTTGCCTACCATTTTCAATCATCTCCTTTCTCTTCCTGCTTACAATGTTCGCAGTATCCCTCCAGGCATAGCTCTGCCCTGGTAATCTTGAAGCCGTGTTCCCGCCGTACTGCCTCGATTAACTTCTGGAAGTAGGGGGTTTGAAATTCCATGACTTTGCCGCATCCCTGGCAGACCAGATGCTGGTGCTCCGACGTTTTCTTTATCTCGTAGCAGCAGCATACCTTTCCCAGCTTCCTTTCATCAACCAGCCCCAATTGCTTAAAAAGATTCAGGCTCCTATATACCGTCGCCGGACCAATAGACTCGTTCCTGGCGCGGGCACGCTGGTACAATTCCTTAGCGTCTATGTGCCCTTTAGTATTGCGAAGGAGTTCTAAAAGCAGGCGCCGCTGGGCGGTCAGGAAATGGCCCTGCATTTGGATAGCCTGGTTGTTGGGTTCCTTTTTCATCATTCAGCCCTGACCTTCTTTTATTATTTCTTGCGTTATAAAACTGCAATGGCCCATCAGTAGTGTACCGAAGAAAACAAGCTGGTATCTGTATGGGGCAGAAAGAGAGCCGCCATAAATTCATTCATGAAGGGCAGGTAGTTAGACAGTTCAATGTTAGTCGTTTTCTTAGCTATATCTACCGCCTTCTCAATTATTGAGATTGAGACTCATTATCATTCTTATTATTTTATACCCCCTTCTTTCTTTTGTCAAATGTGTTAATTGAAGACCACAGGCCGTCAGTTACACTGGGTCTAACACAGTTAGAGGCACATCACGTCTGTATTGAAGGTGTTCGTTTCCAACAAGGTGTTATTAAAGAGAAATACCCGCCCTTAGTTAAAAGTACGGCAGGCTGTACGCAGCTACGACTGCCAAGGCAATCAAAAGACCATACCAGTGAATAGCTAGTGTTCCCAGATAGAAGGTAGCACTCATTATTCCTTGACTGCAATAAACGTGCGTTACTTTAAATCATACAAGTGGCGTCAATTACGAAGCCCATGTTGCTTCTTGCTTTCCTTAGCTGATGCGGGTATGAGCCAGCAGCCTGGGTCAGCAGCCATCATGTCACCGGTTTCTTCGTAGGCTCTACCTCGACATCCGGAACAGGTGCCCCTGTAGGTGCATTCCGCACATTCGCCCTTAAGTAGTTCTCTCCGGCGCAGCTTGGACAAAATAGATGAATTCTCCCAAATAGCTCTCACGCTTTGTTCCCTGATATTGCCAAGATCGACCTGGAGTAACATGCATGGGTTTACCTCACCGTTAGACTGAACCATCACATAGCCCATAGGCATGCCCGCAGCACAACCCCTGCCGTAGTAAGGAACTCTCCGCAGCATCTCTGCCGGGAAGTGCCTGGGCTGGATGTGTTTCTCTTGTAATATAAGAGGGTACATTGGGCAACCGGGAACCCTGATAATAATAGGGCAGTCTTCCTGTGCCTCTGCAAGCCACTCCATGGCTCGCTTCCTCTCATCAAGACTCAAGACCTGGTCTTTGCACTCCTCCTTAGCCCTGCCGCTTGGCACCAGGTCAAAAAACTCGGCAGCATTGGCCCCGCTATCCACTGCCAGACGTAGCATATCCTCCAACTGCGGCAAGGTATCCTTCCTGATAACCATGTTGAACTGAAAAGGTAGTCCGGCTGTCCGGCAAGCATTTATACCTTTGAAGGTCTGCTCAAAGGCTCCGCTTTGACCCCTGAATGCATCATGTGTTTGGGCATCAACCCCGTCAACTGAGATTGCGACTGCCATGACCCCTATATCCAGCAGCTTTTTCGCCATTCCTTCGTCAATAAGGGTAGCGTTGCTGCCAATAGTGGTTCTGATGCCCTTTGAGGAGGCATATTTCAGGATGTCCAGCAGGTCCTCCCGGCACAAAGGCTCTCCCCCGTCAATAATCAGTAGACCTATCCCCCACTCCGATAAATCATCTATAAGACGAAATGCTTCTTCAGTCGAAAGCTCATCAGGAGCAGCCTGGTCAACCGAAGAACTATAGCAGTGCTTGCACTTTAGATTACATTTCCGGGTGATGCTGTAAGAAACCATGAATGGCGGCTGTATCGGCATAAAGAACCTCCTTAGCTCTAACTTGACCGTGCGAGTCATAGTGTAGCCTGTGTCTATTTTATAATTATGGCATGAACACTTTTGAGACTATTCTACCACTCATTTCTACCTCTAACAACTAAATGCAAATAAAACCTTCCTAAATACGGATTGCATTCAGCAGTCTCTTGGTATAGTCTTGCTTCGGTACTGCCACAACTTCATTTGAAGGGCCTTCTTCGATTATTCTGCCATCCAGCATTACGGCTATTCTGTCGCTTACCTTTCTGGCCGCGGCGATATCGTGGGTAATGTAGAGCATACTTAACCCTCGCTGCTCCTGCAGGTTAAGCAACAGCTTTAATACCTTGGCCTGTACACTCGCATCCAGGAAAGCGGTGGGTTCATCGGCAATCAGCAGTGCCGGATCCAGCACCAATGCCCGGGCTATGACGACTCGTTGCATCTCGCCGCCACTCAAGTGATGCGGGTACTTATTCAGAAAGTCTTCGGTTTGTGGCAGTTCGACCTCTCCTAATGCCCGTATCGCCTTATCTTTCCTCTCTTCACTGGTCTCCATTCCGTGAATCTCAAGTGGTTCCATCACCGCCTCCAGCACTGACAGGCGGTGGCTTAGTGATTCTCCGGGATTCTGGAATATCATCTGTACCTTTCTAAAGAAATCCTTTCCCCGGTTACCAACCCTGACATCCTCAAGATATACGGCACCTCCGGTAGGCTGGTGAAGCCCCATAATCGTTTTTGCCAGTGTTGTCTTCCCCGAGCCGCTCTGGCCTACCAGCGCCAGCGTCTCTCCCCCTTCAATATGCAGGTTCACCGAGTCAACGGCTTTAAGCGAGCCAAAGGATTTGCTTAGATTCCTGGTTGATAAGAGAGTGATAATACCGCCGCGGTGGCAGGCTACTTCTCGCCCTTGACTCGTTGGTAGAAGTTCCGGTATTTCTTTAGAACAAATGTCTATCGCCTGGGTGCAGCGGGGATGAAACGGGCAACCGCTGACCGGGCGGGTCATCCTGCCCTTAATACCCTGGAGGTCTTTCACCGTGGTCATATTGGGATAGGCACGGATGAGAGCCCTGGTATACGGGTGCCTGGGATTGGAGAGCATATCCCGGGTTGTGCCTGACTCGACAATTTTGCCGCCGTAAAGTACAACCATCCGGTCAGCCAGCTTGCCCGCGGTATCCAAATCGTGGGTTGCTACCAGCCTGGCGCGGTGATTGTCCGTTTCTTTAAGTAGCTCGGCCACCTCGGCCTTGGAT
>Ga0315552_1000859_pt1 | contig 18771 bp, 19 predicted proteins | sample SalMarSW160170MG_2_FD_203102 | JGI IMG/M metagenome (GOLD analysis project Ga0315552, IMG submission 203102) | Salt marsh sediment microbial communities from the Plum Island Ecosystem LTER, Massachusetts, United States - Salt Marsh Sediment SW1601-70 ...
ACTATGTTCGTGTAAAAGTGAAAGACCAATTATTGTCCGGGAAGTATATAATATCAAGGTAAGATTCAAATTAGTTGTCGAATTGTGCGCATGGATTAGCCATCTCCGGCTCAACCATGCGCCGTTTCTTTCAACAGTAGAACAGCTAATTTTATAATATATGGGCGTTCACTAGCGTTTTGATGTTAAATAATTTTGTTCTTTGAAATCCTTTGTAGATAAGAGTTACAGCAGTTTTTAAAGCTCAAACGATTTGAAAAGATAGTTTTGTTAAAAACAAGACTATCAGATGAATCGTGGGGAATACGTTTTTTCTCAAATTTTTGAATTTGTATCGCACAATGATTTTTTAAAGTGTGTAAATCGATGCAATGGTGATTACAAGACCAAGCATTTTAGTTGTTGGAAACAATTTCTTTGCATGGCATTTGGTCAGCTTACCCATAGGGAAAGTCTTTCGGATACCATTCTCTGTATTCATGCTAATTCGAAAAAATTGTACCATCTTGGTATAGGCAGTGCAATTAGTAAATCTACATTAAGCAAGGCAAATGAAAATCGAGATTGGCGTATATACCAGGACTTTGCACTATTTCTGATAGCTCAAGCTAAAGTACTATATAAAGATGACAATCAACTTGAGATAGATTTTAAGAATAATGTCTTTATTGTTGACTCAACAATCATCGACCTGTGCTTGAGCTTGTACCCTTGGGCTGACTTTCGTAAAACAAAAGCTGCTATTAAACTCCATACTAAGATGGATGCGAAAACTTCTATCCCTGATTTTATTCACATTTCAGATGGTAGAATGCACGATATTAATTTTCTGGACATGATAACCATTCTACCATATAGTTTGTACATCATGGATAGAGGTTATCTGGATTTTTCCAGGCTTTATCGTTTACATAAAGCAAAAGCATTTTTTATTACCAGAGCCAGGAAGCGTTTTGATTTTGAACGCATTTACTCAGAAAAAGTTGATAAAACAACTGGAGTTAAATGCGATCAAACTATCAAAGTGTGCGGTTTCTATGTCTTAAAATATTATCCTGAAAAATTGAGACGGATTAAATTCTATGACGCAGAAACCGATAAAACATTGATCTTTTTAACCAATAATTTTGAGCTTACAGCACTTGACATTGCTGTGCTTTATAAACATCGTTGGTTCATAGAGACTTTCTTCAAATGGATAAAGCAGCATTTAAAAATAAAATCATATTGGGGACGAAGCTTGAATGCTGTAAAAACTCAGGTATGGATTGCAATTTCAGTATATGTGATTGTACTTATTTTGAAAAAAAAGCTAAAGCTAACACAATCAATCTACGAAATTTTACAGATTTTGAGCATAAACATATTTGACAAAGAGCCTCTTTATCAGCTGTTTAGTAATATTAATCTACAGGATTTCAAAGAACAAAATTATAATCAATTGAAATTGTTTGACTTATAACGAAACGCTAGTGATGGGCGTTATCAAATAAATCCGAACTTTTTCTGGTAAAAAATTAAGATGTTGCTCAACTCAATAAATCTCCCTTTGTTTGTTTCTTTTTACAGGGGAGGTTTGTATTTTCAATTGTTTGGGGGAGTATTGTTTGGCAAATTTAAAAAACGAACAAATACGAATCTAACGATAGAGTTCATCGTTTGATGGAACGAATTGTTAAAAAATAATATTTTTACCAGGATCGTCTACGCAGGCCTCAGATAAGCCTTTCGGAACGTGGACGAGCTTCATTCACCACAATACTACTTCCTTTTAATCTTTTCCCATTTAAGCCATCAATGGCAGAAAGAGCTTCTTTATTTGTGGGCATTTCTATAAACGCAAAACCTCTCGATTCTCCTTTATATCTATCTTTAATAATTTTTACACTCTCAACTTTGCCATAAGCTTCAAAAGCCTGTCTTAAATCAAGAGATACTACCTTTTTTCAAATGTAATTGGATGCTTAAATTTATTAATGTAAAGTATAAATTCTGAGTAAGCTACGTATTCATCACTATCTGTATTCTTTTTGTACTTCCAATTCTTTTTTTTATCCCAATCAAACATTCCCGGTGCTTCAATACGGGGCTGAATAACTATTGTGCTGTCTTCACATTCCACATAAAATAACCAGCTTACTGTAGACCCGAGAAGGCGTTGTATTATTTCTCTATCTGTCTTTATTTGCAAAAGTTCAGTATTTTCAAAATAGAATAAACCGCAAACATCCAAATGCTTTTTGAACTTTATGAAGTTTTCCTGTGCCGAAAATGGAGTGTGTATTAGAATAGTATTATCTCCTATTTGCTGTGCAAATAATCCAAATGGAATGAATAATAATAAGAATATTAATTTTCTCATTTTGAAGTTTATTGGTTCAAAGAATAAAATTACAAAAAAACCCGGCACTAAACCGGGTCATATTTGTAACTGTTAGTGCATTTGGTTTATATATGTGATTTGTGTGTTGTTTTGTGTATAAAATTTATGTTAACTATTCCTGTATTGCCTTATTAATAAGTGTTTAAACGCAAATAAATGGACAATTTTTAGGGACTTAAAATTAATCGAACCATCTCTTAATTTTATTACCCATTTGGTCCGGATTGTTTTGAAGACCTACAGTCATAAGGTTGTGATTGGACGCGAGCCGTCCGCGAGCACAGACAGTTTGCGGTAAGTAAAGTGGGGTACCTTTGATTTGACAAAAGCAAGGCTCCGTAAGGACCCGAAGGGCTTGGCCTTGATGTGTCAAATAAAGCTGTATTTAACAGCCCCACAATTACCGGTTTCAAACTGGCTGTCGCAGGCGAGCACAAACAATCTCGTGAGGGTTACGGTTTCATTTGCATACCATTGAGGAGTGAGCAGTCACATGCAAATTAAAGGTAGTAACCCGAACACCTTATAACCTGTGGATTAAGTAGTCGATCCTTAATAAGATTTTAACTATCTGGTTATCAACAATATAATGTTAATAACTTATAGAAAAAGATAGTTAAAAATTGCAAGTTTTTTAGCAATTTAGATAAAAATCTTGCAGAAAATGTTAGGAAAATCACCGGATCAAAAACAGAAAAAATTATTTCAACCCTTGCTAAAAGAATTTATAAATCCCGATCATCCATTAGTGATTTTAGCAGAAAAGATACCCTGGAAAGAACTGGAGGATGAGTTTAGTGGATTATATTCTTATACCGGACAACCTTCAAAGCCAGTACGATTAATGTCCGGACTTCTGATGTTAAAGCAGATGTACAATTTGGGTGATGAAACGATCATTCCAGCATGGGTACAAAATCCTTATTATCAATACTTTTGTGGAGAGGCGGAATTTCAGTGGAGTTTTCCATGTGATCCGAGTGATCTGGTTCATTTTCGTAAACGCATAGGAAAGGCTGGAGTAGAAAAGATCCTGGAGTTGTCCATAAAGCTGCAACCTAAGAAAGATTTAAGGAACAGAGATGTATTAGTAGATACCACAGTACAGGAGAAGAATATCACCTATCCTACCGATACGAAGCTATATGTCAAGATTATTGAGAAGAGTAATAAAATAGCAAAGAAAGAGGGTATTAATTTGCGGCAGAGTTACAAAAGGACAACAAAGCATTTGTTATTAAAACAGCGTTTTGCCCACCATCCAAAGCGAAAAAAAGAGGCAGTAAAGGCTCAGAGAAAGCTACGCACAATTGCCGGAAGATTAACACGAGAGGTGGAAAGAAAACTATCAGAAGAAAAGCTTAAGCTGTACATTAATGACCTGGAACTTTTCAAGAAAGTCCTTGCCCAGGAACGATTTGATAAAAACAAGATTTATAGCTTACATGAGCCTGATACAGCTTGTATTGCAAAAGGAAAAGCAAGTAAGAAATATGAATATGGGTCAAAAGTATCTTTTGCCATGCTTCCGGGCAGCAACATCATTGTTGGAGTTGTAAATTACAAAGGCAACCCGCATGACAGTACTACACTTGAAGATACATTAAATCATAGCAAGAAAATATGCGGTAAAGAATTTGATAATGCAATAGTTGACCGGGGTTATAGAGGTAAAAAAAGAATCGGGAAAACAAATATCGTTTCACCTGGACCACCTATTAAGAACAATGAATACCAGAGAAGAAAGAAAAGGAGGCAATGTCAGAGCAGGGCAGCTATAGAACCGGTGATAGAGCATGTAAAAGATGACTGCGGAATGGCCAGGAATTATCTAAAAGGGACGATTGGGGATGATATGAATGCTATTTTATCCGCTGCTGCTTTTAATTTCAGAAGATTGCTCAGGGTAATTGAGCAACAAATAATTTTTCCTGTTTTTGAAAAGATATTTCTACAGAAAAAACTTGCATTGATTTTTCAATTTACCGAAAAATCAACTTATTAAGGATCGACTAAGTAGAAAAATATATTATCACTAGTAATTGGAAAGCTTTTAGTCACGGCCCGGCAATAAAGTGTGTGACGGACTTATTTATTTTATTATTTATGTTAGGTTTTCGTAGCTTGTTTTTTATCTTTTTTTTCTTCTTCGATTTTGCTTCCCATTTTTTAAGAAATTATCCATGGCCCATAAAGGTTGTAAATTTGTGTAATGGAAACATTTTCTTTGTTCTTCAATGTCAGTTAAATCATAATCTTGACAGGGAATTCTATGATCTATTTGCCAACCTCCTAATCCGTAATTTTTCCATGTCATTCCTTCTGTGAATTTGCTTTCCAAATGTGCTTTTAACTCATTGATATTACAACCTATTAATGCATTATAGGTATTTAGTTTTAATTCTGATTTGCTCTTTAAAGCTACTCTAACCTTCGTTCTTAATTTATCGGCTATTCCGTAGTCTTTGTATTTAGATCTGATCTCTTTTTTATACTTCTTTTTTGCCTCTAATAATAAATTATCGTTTTCTTCCCAATACTTAGCATCATACTTTTCATTAGGATGTTTTTTATAATATTTTCTCATCTCCTCATATTTGAGTTCCCTTAAACATGGAGCGCAAAAGTTATTTTTATACATTACTCTTCCACACCTTAAACATTTCTTAACATTAGTCGTCATAAATTTGATTTGTTACAATTCGTTTTCAAAATTAATATTCAATAATCAATTTAATTTTCTATAATAATGATTATTCGAATGGGCACATGGCTATGAAACGGTCCCGGCATAAAAATTGAGCGGATGTGCACCCGACTTGCTTGTCAGCCCGTAGCTTGTTTATATTTTTTTGTTTACCAATCATAGTAAAACCGCGCCCCGCTTTGTTTTTATGCCGTGTTGTGCCCAGTTGCAAATGAGTTATTCTTATTTCATGTTTAATAAAGCTTCTACTGCTATATCACCATCTTTCGTTATATAAATTGGTGTATATGGTTGTAATTTACCATAAAATTTAACGTATCCTAGTAACTTCAAATCATTTAAAATTCCATAAATTCCTTCTGCTCTTTCTAATACTTCAGCTGCTGGTCTAGGTTCACCTCTGTCATTTAAGTATATTAAAGCCTTTTTATGGGGTTCTCTTAATAATCTTGGATTCCGATAAATATTAACAGATTGATATGTATCTTCTATCCATCTAAGATATTTTTCTAGCTCCTCGCGAAGTTTTCTAATCTCTCCATTATATACAATATGGTTATACCCTTTTATATCAAATGGTAATGAATCAGCATTTTTAGCTATTAAAAGCACAAGTTTTTCAAGAGCATGAGCATATCCAATTTCATAATAAACATTAGCATTTTTATCTGTCGTCTCAGCTATAATAATATCGCTTTCCGCAATGCATTTTTGTAATTCCTCAAGAATCTGTCCAGTAAATAACTCTTCGTCGATCCTACTACATCTAATTCCATACTTTCTAAGTACTTCTTTTATTCCAATTTGATAGATATCGTCGTAGGATTTATTAAAAGGCATTAATACTAATGCAACTTTTTCATATAATTGATTTTTTTGATCTTCATCCATAATCTAATATACTTATGATTTGACTGATCAATTTTTATCAGTTTCTACAAACTATCTGCAATTGGGCACAAGTAGTAGATAATGGCAATGCCATTATCTTCCTTATAGTGGCAAACGTTGTTTGGTTTACTAAATAAAATTACGACAATCATACAATAAATGCAAGACACTGAATAAGCATTCCAGATATTTAAAAAGAGAGCATCCAATACAGACACTCTCTTTATTCGAATCACAACATGTTACCATCCTTTTGCTACTTTTTTTCAGGGGTTTGTTTAATGAGTAACCGTCTCAAAAAACGTAGCCAAAAAATACAGCATAACTCAACCACTGGCATCACTCTCAGGTATACTTCCAGATGAATCATTTGGAATGAAAGATGAAATTAAACCAGTAATATCCTTTTGATTCGATAACATAGACCTCAACCAATTCCAAACTCATTTTAATCGTGTCTACTGCCTTAATTTGACCTTTATTAAGCTCAGCTACATCTTTGATCACTTCTACTTTAAAAGGACAATAGATACGTTCTAATCGACCCTCTGGATTGATAACAAGAATACTATACATATCACAGTATTTGAAGATCTCATCGATGTATTTTTTGTTTGACTTATAATTCATTTACTTCAGTATTCGGATGGTAACAAAGCCACACCATCGACAAGCCAGATGACTATCTCCTCCAATGGGAAATCAGAGAATTCAAGAGATTGAACTGCGATTACATTCTTATTACCATCTTCACAGAGTAGGTGCCAGGTTTCATCTGGTTGTTTTTGTAACTTCCATACCTGAAATTGTTCTTCCCTGATTTGTGATTTGAGTTGGAATGAGAGGATTGCATCGAATAACCAGTAGGCTTCACACTTCTCCCTGACAAAGTCGCAACCATCTGTAAGGAGTAGCTTCAGATTGCCAGGGAGGTAATGCAGGTAATATTCTGATGTGCCTTTGAAATTACCCAAAGCTTGTTTTATCTCTATTGCTTCCATAATGCTTTGATTTAGGTGAATGAAAAAAGGGTAAAGCACGAATACCTTACCCTCTACTTTTTGAAGATACAGATGAGTCAACCCATCACAACTTCCTCGATTCCCGAAGGTTCAGCTGAGTATTGATAGGTATGTGAAAGGATTATCTTCTCCTTACTACCAGGAATCTCATACTCGTACTCTTCGCATGATAACCGTTCGATCTTCCCTGGCAGAGTTCGACCTACCAATTTCTTAGCAGTCTTATCATCAAAAGTACAAGGAACTGATGTTTTCCGGGCTGTCAGATAAGGCTTACCTGTCGTACCAGAGATAACAGGTTCGACATCTCCTTGAAGAATCAATACATTAAATGATTGATCTTCGGAGTTTTTACGTTTTTCATGTCCGATAATTGTAACCATAGCTTTTGAAATTTTAGTTAATAGATTGATATACCGGGACTTTCATCCAAATAGGAATGGGGGGAGCTTGATCAGGGTGGTCCAGAATTGTATGGATGTGGGCTGAAAAAAATTTTCTGGAGAGGGTCATCAGAAGTGTATAACTATATGACGTGATTCTATTGACTTTGAGTTAATTAAACTATAACTTTGGTTATATTTATTTGATAACACTGATATTAACTTTAGTTAAGATAATTATGGGATGGTCTATTCAATGCTCAGATTCAAAATGTTCTGGGTTTACTTGGGCAAATAACATTGTGGATTTAATACAAAATCATACTGACAAAGATGGTTGGTTTAAATGTTCAGAATGTGGTAAGTCTGGTTATATAGAAAAACATTTTAACCTCCAGGAACCTGGTAAAACATGGGATCCTTACTTAAGAGGAATTATACCGTTAGGTGATGAAGGTGATACATACCAACCATTTGTTTTTATAGTCAGTTATGAGCCAAAAGGTAAACCGAAAAATGTTTGGTTTTCTTATTTTAAAGATCTCCGACGTTCAGGAGGGAGGCTTAAGCTTGGTTATGGTCCAGGTGGTCCTCCAGTACTAAATTCAGAATCTATTGTGTATTTATTGCAAAAGTTGATTGAATTGAAATTCATTTCAGTAAAGCAAATTAATGAGGTACTGAATTTTTAATCTTTAAGTCAAATAAAATGCTGATTTACAGCCTTAAATTAATGCAGATTCAAAATCTTCTTAATATTCTCCTTACTGAAAGCCTTCCTGACAACCTGTGATTTATAGTTTTCAGCTAGTTTTACATATCTATTGAAACTCTTCTCATCTTTATGACCCGAAACTTCCTTTACAACTCTTTCCGGTACACCTAAAATCAGACTATTTGTAATATAGGATTTCCTTCCAACATGTGAGGTCATAACTTCATAAAACGGTACTTGTTCCTGGTGTAGTGTACCTTCATAATATCTGGAGATTTTTACAGGCCAGTTGAAGTCCAGTTCATCCCCTATGTCTTTTAAATAACTATTTAATTTTTGATTTGAGAAAATAGGAAGGGGTGATTCAAAATTCTTATACCGGTCAAGGATCTCTTCCGCATATTGAACAATCGGAACTGAAATTCTTGTCTGTGTTTTACTGGTTATCAGTTCCCATACTCTCTCCCCTGAAGCATTTTCTTTAAAATCATTGCGTGTTAGTTTAATAATGTCTGAATACCTCTGACCAGTCCAACACATAAAACAAAAAACATCTCTAACTCTCTGTAATGTTTTGTTTTCCAACTCAGCATATTGTAGTTCGAGAACTTTATCGATTGGTAAAACATATATTTCCCCTTCAGTACTTATTGTCTTAATATCACTCAGATCCATTGTCTTAATAACACCCTTTTTCATGTAATACCGAAGGAAGGTTTTAATGGTTTTTAAGTCTTTGACGATTGTATTGTCACTTACTTTTTCAACACGTGAAAGATATTCCCTGAAATCCTGGAGGAAATGCTTATTCATCCTTTCAATTTCTAATTTTATTTTTCTATGCTTAGCATAATTTGTTAGATGATTATTTACACCCTCATATTTCTTCTGTGTTCTTTCCTTGATTGGATTACCATCTTTTTTCTTATACTCTCTTAAGAAGGAATTGAAAAGCTCCTCAAATGAAATCTTACTTGGTTTATTTAGGATTTTATTTGCAAGGATTTCTTTTATCTCATAGGAAGTGGTAACAATACCGTTTCTTTCATTTTGATCTGCAAGCTCCGTGACCTCAGATTTTAACTCTCTCAACCAGGCATTCTTTGCAGCACAATTATCTTTATACCTTCTAGGATTATATTCTTGTTTTGAATTATCCCAATATTTTTGGGCTATACGTCGTTTGACGTAAACTTGGATCCTCCTACCTCTGGTTGATAGTTTTAGAAATATTTGAAGAGGAATATTTAAAACCTCATCCAGAAGGTCTAAGCTATTGTTTTTTCTTAGTTCTTGAATCTTTGTTTCACTAATAGCACCTTTAAGGTAGAAATTAACAGAAGCCATCGTATAATTGTATTGATTCTTACAAATATACGAAATATATGGATACAAATATGGATACAGATATTATATTATTGATACTTTGTGAGTTTATGCTAAAATATGTTAATAGATTGGTAATATGAACTTTAATCTAACAACCACAAAATATCTAAAAGTATGATAAAGAAAGGTTAAAGTTCCTTTGGAGCTTTAATACAAAAAGTTATATAAAATTTCCTTCTGAATAGCACTAACTCCGGAGGAGTTGTCACATAGTGATCCCTAACGGGAAAAGCCAATAGCCCCGGCATTTTCCCATAAGGGATCGCTATGCGAATGCCGGGATTAATCCGGTTGGATTATCAACCGGTCCAACTGCTTAATTCTTCAATTGGAAAACCTCCCCTGGACCGGCAAGCACCAGGCTTTATTATTACAATCTGCTGATTAAAAATAATCATGATACATGCTCCAGAGCTCATCTCCCAGGAGCCAGTATCGTTCAACCGCATCATTCGCAATATCGATGGAATACTTCGTCAGCAATTCTTTGACTTTCTCAGGATCCTTTTCATTGAGTTCAACCATTTCCTCCTCAAATGCTTTCTGTCCGGAGAAGGCGCTGTCTTCAATTTCTTTCCATACCTTCTCAACTTCCATGCTCATGACCTGGTACCTGAAGCCGGTCAATTTACTGACACGGCGAAATGCCCACCAGGCGCAATCACGCCGGAATTTTTCCCGTCCGTCAATGGTATAGGGCTCCGGCATGGCACTGATACCGCAATAGAAGGGTAGATGAGGGGTTGTTGCCGGGTTATCATATCCCAGCCAAACCACACCACCGATGGGATCAGGCAGCCAGTTCCGTGATTGCGTAACCTGGACATAAGTTGCCCGTGAACAGGCGATGGTCCGTTCATAGGGAACTTTGAGTAATGCCCTTGTATCATTATCCATGAAGGGATTGGCCACCGGGCTTTTCACAACATTGCCACCGCGGTCGACAGTTGTAAGTGATGATGTCATATCAAACGGTGTATCCTGGTAATAATTGCGGAACATTTCCAGCACATCCTGCACCGAAACTTTTTTATCCGGCTTTACGGAAAGAGGGAAATTTTCCCCGTTGGGATCGAGGTTCATTGATGGTGCAACCAGGCTTAACACTCGCCATTCCCGCCTGCGGCATGCCATGCTTCTGCGGTCTGCATAGGCATAGCAGAACTTGAACGGTTCTCCGCTATCCTTACTCCACCAGCCCAGTTCTTCGGCCAGTGAAAGGACATTTTCTGATGCCATGTAATTTTCCGGGTCATCCAGGTTAAGATAGCGAATGCGGCTTAAGTTTGCCGATACACCGACCTCATCATCCGGAATTCGCACTGCTGCCCATACAGCCCCGATTTTTCCCCGTCCGGGGCCCAGTATTTCAAAATGCCAGGTTTCATCCGGATCGGCAAAAGTAAAACATTCACCCCAGTCATTGTATCCATATTTCCGCGTCAGTTCGTCAATCACCCGGATTGCTTCGCGGGCTGTTTTTGCTCTTTCAAGAGCCAGCCGGTAGAGCTCAGGACAATTCAGCAATCCCTCCTGCGATCGTAATTCACGCTTTCCCCCGAAGGTTGTTTCGCCGATTGCCAGCTGGTATTCATTCATCACCGGGTATGCAGTATTGATGTAGGCATAGGTTTCTGATACCTGTGGTATAAATCCTGCTTCAATAACATCGGCATCATCCGGACCTTTGGTTCTTTTTGGTTCGAGATAAACAGCGCATTCGTCTCCTGGCTTGTGCTGTTTGCGGGGGACAATATTGATCCAGGTCCTGTCCGTCCGGCTATCGCATGAATGCGAGGTTATGGTTGAACCATCAACGGAAGCTGCTCTTCCGACAATGATACTGGTGCAACCATCGAATTCTATCTCTTCGGGGAAACGGGTTATTTCCTTCTCCGGGCCTGCGAATTGACTGAATAGTAACAGTACAGCAACAGAGAGTGAAAGAACAAGGAGTGGTTTTTTCATAGCCAGTTATTTTATATTCCGTATTTAAATGAACTCCCTGCTTAAAGCAGATGGATTAAAAGCCCCTTCCGAACATATGCCAGAACTCGTCGCCCATTTCCCACCATTTGTTCATGGCTGCCCGTGCAAAGTCCTTTGAATAGTTTGTTATGAATTCCCGGTATTTTGCCGGTTTCGGATTTCCGTTTTCATCCAGCTCAGCTTTCTTACCCTTTTCGGCATTATACAGATCAACTGCCATTTTATCAATCATCGGGAGTTCTGCCAATGCTTTATCTTCAAACTCTTTAACGGCTTCTTCAATGTAACTGCGGGCATATCCCCACCTGACTTCAGCCAGGCGGTTTGTTCTCCTGAAATACCAGCAGGCAGCATCTTCCCTGTATCTGTGTTGGGCGCATATTTCAAAGCTTGCCGGAAGTTCCAGGGTTCCGGCATAGATCGGAATCCTGGGACTTTCACCCGGGTTATCGAACGAAAACCAGGCTACTCCGCCGATTTCATCGGGCAGCCAGTCGCGGCATTGAACGATTTGTGAATAGGAACATCCGCTGATCGCGATGGTTCTGACACTTTCAACCACTCCCGGTTTTAGTGCATTCAGTAAATTGCGTTCCTCATACCCCATGAATGGATTGACCAGCGGGCTCGTTACCATTTCAGGCTCTCCTGCTTCCCGTTGTTCACCCCATCGTGGCCGTCTTTCCACCTTCAGGTTCTTCGTCATATCAAACTCGGTCCCTTCGTATGTTTCCCGGTAATACTTCATAACATCGCGGACATCCACCTTTTTATCCGGTTTAACCGAGAAGGGCAGCTCATCCATATCCATGGTCAGGTTCAGGGAAGGAGCCATGGTGCTGAGAACATAAAATTCGCGCCATGAATAGGGTTTGTTTCCGCTATAGGCTTTCCAGAATTTAAAGGGTTCCTTGCTTTCCGGATTCCAGTAGCCCAGCTCTTCGGCGAGTGAAAAAATATTTTCCGAAGCCATATAATAATCGGGATTATCAAGATCCAGCGTACTGATACGGGGTATGTTTGCAGAAATACCCACGTGTTCATCCGGTATACGAACAGCAGCCCACACCGCTTTTGGCTCGTCATACACAAAACTGGAACCGAATATTTCAAAATGCCAGACCTCTTTTTTATCTGCAACGGTCAGGCATTCACCGAAGTCCGCATAGCCGTATTCATAGGCAAGCTCACCCATCAGTTTTATCGCATCCCGGGCATTGGTGCACCGCTCAAGGGCGATTCGCTGCAGTTCCTCGATCACGAAAAGCCCATCATCATTGATCAGTTCCCTTTTGCCTCCAATGGTGGTTTCTCCAATGGCTAGCTGTTTCTCATTCATGGCGGGATAACAGACATTGAAGTAGGAGTAGGTCTCTTCTACCTGCGGAATTTCACCCTTTTCTATCAGGTTTCGTACATCCCAGGAGGTTTCCGTATGCATGGTCCCCCAGTATACTTTCCGCATGGAGCCCGGTTCATGTTTTTGATGTGGGACAATGTTCAACCAGGTGCGGTAGGGACCATCACAACTGTGACAGGTCATGACAGATCCATCCGTTGAAGCCAACCTGCCAACCATTATGCTGGTGCAGAATCCCGTTTCTTCATATACCGGGACAGAGGATTTAAAAGAGGACTGTGTGAACACACACAGAAAAAGCGTTAACAGCAATGCAATTTTAACGACGCGATTTGGTTTCATAAATTTTGTTTTTATTTGATTACTCATAGATTACGTTATCCGGATCTGCCTTATCCGGGTCTTTCAGGTAATATCCGACCCCGTTTTCAATCAGATCAGCATAGCGTGGGACATTCTCACACAGGATCTCTTTGTCGGGATAATATTCATTCCAGCACTCCATGGTTTGCAGGATGGTTGATGTGTGTCGTCCAACCCGTACTTTTATGGGCCAGCCATTTTCATCGATGGGAGCGAAGAGAAGGCCATGCTTTCCTGCTTTTACAACAAAATCATCCTTACCTTCCAGCAATTGTTCACTGCTGGTAATGCCCCGGGTTGCATCCAGGAAGGGTTCCGGCGCTTCAAAGAGCAGGGAAATGGCATCGGAGTGGTCTCCGATTTCGCGATGGGACAAACCGTGCAGGTTCTTTGGCGAGAATTCAGAACCCATGCTGAACCCCTCCATGTCGGCCAGCATCATAGAGACCAGTGTCGCCATTTCGAGACCTTTATCATGTGCCACAATGGTGTTAATTACCGGATATTGCAACTCTGCTTCGTGCAGGTCAATTACCAGGTCAACTTTCTCTTCCCTGATAAGCTCCATAAAGGCGTAACAGGTTTGTTCCGTTAATGTACCGTTTGCTCTGCCCGGCCAGGTGCGGTTCAGGTTTCGGATATCCACATAAGCCAGATTCTGACCGCTGGGATAGTGTATGTATACTTCCGGATCCGGCCACTGATCCAGCGGGTTCGACCAGCGATCACCCATTCTGAATGTCTGTCCACCCCAATCCGTGGGAATGGTAAAATCCGTTGGATAAGCTCCGCTGGGCCGTGTAACGGTTGTTGCACTCCTGTTTGCCGAAAGAACCAGGATGAGCCTGCCTTTCCGCATCCGGGCGTTTTCAACCAGGATCCAGGGTACCAGCCGGCCTGCCGGCTCTTCCGGATGAGTACCTCCCAGTATCAGTACAGTTGCACCCGGCTCTTCCCCTTCCAGGAAGTAAAGGTTACAATCGTTTATCGTGCCTTCGATGCCAGGGAAATAGTCGCCCAGCTTCTTCACTGCTGTCACTCCCTCACCGGGTACCACCGGTTCCGGAAGATGCCGGTGCTGATAAAAACGGATCCCTGATAATACAAAAATTGCAAGGCCGCACAAACCCAGTAAACTCTTGCGAATGATATCCCTCTTTTTCATAGATTTTTTTTCTTAAAAACACGCTATTTCAACCTGAATAACCGCAACAGGAAAGGAATCAATATTACAATGTATAAAATTTCTTCTTTCCAGTTTTTCGATTTTGCCAGATTATAAATCAATAATAGTGCAATGTATCCGACGAAAACATAATAGATTATCGAAATCAAGCTATTTAGAATGTCCATGATCATACATTTTATTATACACCGGTTAAAAATCCAAGTTTACTGCTGTAGATCACCATCAGTGTGCCGATCACACAGATGATGATTGCAGGAACGATACACTGTTTCAGGAACTGCATGTACGATTCCTTACCGCCGACCACGTCTACCGTAAGCCTTCCGATGATGGCTGTCGGAGGCAGGGCATCACCCAGCGGCCAGATAACACTCATGCCAGCCAGTGCAATTATCGGGTTCAAACCCATCGTATTGAACAAAAGCACCAGGGGAACTCCAAATACTGCTGCTGATCCATACATCAACACAGATTCGGTGATGGGCAGGAAAAAAAACAGACTGCCGATCACCAGGAATGCAGGAAGTGTGATGAAGGATATTGCCAGCAACCCCCGTACACCCGTAAGGGTCATGATCTGAACCAGAATACCCACGCAGGTTAACGTACCGATAAGCGGCAGGAGTTGCCTGATCGTGTCGGATGAAATTTTAAAAATATTGAGCTTTCTGGGTGACAGCAACCAGGAGGATGCGGCAGCTACGAGGAACATGAGCGGTAACCCGACAATCGGCGTGTAAGCAGGCCATTTCCTGCCGATGAACACCAAACCGAAAAACAGGATGAATGGAACAGCGATCCGGATCCAGCTCATTTTCGCCGGTGGTACCGGCAATTCTGAGAATGCTTTGTCCACATCGACGGGTGTACCTTTCCATCCCAGAATAAAAATGGTGACAAGGGCTGCGATAACACAGGGAATGAGTAAAGGCAAGAAGAAGCCAACGTATGGCATGTTCACGCCTGCCGCAGCCATCATTGCCCAGAGACTAACCGGTGGGGCGGCTGCACTTAATCCCGCGATTAAAAAAATAATGGCGGATACTTTTATTTTCGGAATTCCCATGTAGTAGAGGACCACTGCAACCATCCCTCCCATAATAAGCACAGTAACGCTTCCGGCACCTGTCAGGGCTCCGGGGATCAAAAGCAGGATCGTCAGCAAAATCAACAGCAATACCCGGCTTTTATGAAACCGTTTAAGGATCCCCCGGACGGCAAATGCAATACCTCCCGATTCTTTCAGGATATTCATGAAAAGGGTAGCCGAAATAAAGATCAGGTTAATATCAAGGTAGGTCATCGATCCCTCGGCAATGTGCCTGACAGGGATCCAGTGTCCTGCAGCAAGCGCCCCTGCCAGGGCAGCAGCGAGCATGGATAATTCGGTAGAGAATTTGAACCTCAGAGCAACAATGTACACCAACACCATTACTCCGAGAACGATCCCTGAAAATAAGGTCATATCCACGACAAAACTGCTTACTTGGTAAATACTTTTTCCAGGACTCCGGTGATATCGAGATTTTTCTCGAAGAGAATGAGCGGAATGTTCTTCCCTTTTGAAATGTTCGTGAACCGGCTGTCTTCATCACCCTCTTTCTTTACGATCATAAAGGATGAATTCGGACAAACGGCATCGATGGACAACTCATCCGAGTTGTCACCCGGGGCTGCACCTTTGGCACGCCGCTCCATCCCTTCAATGTGCGATCCGATAATCGTAATTCCCTGTTTCTTTGCCTCTTCAATAAGTCCTTCTATCCTTTCCAACTCATCGTCTATCGAAATACCGGCAGCTCCCATCCCTTTCAGGCTTGCCCCCGTAACAATAATGATTGACTTGTAGGGATCGCCCTCGTTCTTTTTGGTGATCAGATCATCCGCCGTGGCAAACAGGCTGTAATCAAAATCCAGCTCCAGCCTGGACATGAAAATTTTTAACCTTACCGGCCCTGGACTCTGGCCACAGGAAGTGAGCAGTACGGGTTGCCCCGCTGTCTGGGCTGATACTTCATTCACTGAAAAGGATGTAAGGATACAGATCAGTGCGATGACACTGAAATAAATCGTCTTTTTTATCATAAGATTAAAGTTTATAATGTTTAATATGACAAAATTTGTGTTTGTCACCTTGTGTTGCATCATCCAAATTTATCCAATTTATTGATTACCCCTCCCTATTAATTCATGTTTTGTAACTTATTATATCGTACTAAAATAAAAATAAAATATGCCAGATAGAGGATTCCCGAGAATAGCATGATGGGTGAGATGGAATAGACGCTGTCAAAATGAAGATCAGTATATTCCGGAACAGACACCGGGTCCCATATCAGGTTGTATTTTTGCGCTATCCCCTTGATGAACAGGAGGTGAATTACAGGGATCCCTTTCCCGAGCATCGAATAGATTACTCCCCGGCTGCTTTCCTCAGGCAATGGTGCTTCCATGATCAATCCGGGTGACAGGGTCAGTATTTGTGGACTGGTCCCCATGTTTGCATATCCTCCTCCAATGTTAATAAACGCTTTGATATCAATGTTTTTATCCGTAAAATAGAGCGATTCACGCAACTGAACATTGGCCCGCAGGTCAGGCTCGTAAATATAGGGTATACCCAGGGATTCGGTTTTTGATTGAATCATGTTTACCAGCTCCGGTTCCAATTCACTCCCGATATCGTCAATTCCACCCGGTGAAACGGCGATGGGTTTTGAATCGGTCAACTGATGCTGGCGCAGCAGCTCATGGATGTCCAGCAGTGTGAAATTGATGTTTGTTGCACCATAGGAGGAGGCACCTATGGACAGGATAACCCTGGCATTCACCTTCATCGCTTTGCATGCAGATAATGAAGCAACCAGGAGCGCCGGAAATGAGCCTGAGCAGGATATCACGATGGTGTCGTTCTCATGCACTCCTGCTTCCATCAGCAGGAAGGAAATCAGGCTGGCGAAATTGGGATTAATTGTGGTGCGCTTGGCATCCAGATGGCCAATGGTCGTGGTGATCTCTGTCAGTTCATTTCCGATAAGCCCGGTCCTTGCAGGATCAATCAGTTCATCCATGTTGAAGTTGTTCTTGCGGCAATGGGTGGAAATGATCTCAACCGATTTCTTCATGATCTCTGCGGCTTCCCGGAATTCGCGTGGTGGTATTGATAAGTGCTTCTCCGGAATGGCCGAAATGGCGATCAGTACCAGTAAACTGATCAGGCCGTTCAGGAACAGGAACCGTGTTTTTCTGTCGTATGAAATGGAAAATTTGAACATTCTATTTGACAATAAAAAGATAGAATTCGCCCACAAAAAATAGAGCCGTCAGTACAATGACCAGGGACGAAAGGGTTTGTATTATTCCCTGCCGTTCGTATTGATTCGCAATTAATCCCGGAATGATCCACCCTATTACCTGAAATTCAATGGATCCGGGAAAGATTTGCGGTAACAGTATGGAAAGAAGAAAGGAGATCACCCCACCGCACAGGATCATGAACACAAACCTCCTCTTCCCGAACAGTATCGTATATTCAGAAACGATTTTAAAGCAGAGCAGCGCTATCAGGGAAGCAATGATTGTACCGGTCAACCGGAGTGGCTGATCAATGAACAGGATCAGGTAGCCCGGAACAATAATACCACCCGGGTAATACCCGGTTATGGAAATAAAAAGCAGGGCTACCAGCAACCCGATAAACACAAATTCATAAGTCATGATGTTATTTTTATTTCATTTTTTCATTATCTCAATCCCCCTGTTGTCTCCCCGTCACACAGTCTCAAAGTCCCTCATTTCCTTAACCCTTTTTCGTTAATCCATCATCCTTAATCCTTCATCCTTCCAATATTCCACCATTCTTTTACCCGTTCCATGGAAGTTCCCCATTCCGAAAACAAGGGTACCGGTATCACAACCGGCCAGCATTGAACGGGTAATGCATTCCGGGTCACGCTCCCTGATGATTTCAGATCCTTCAATGTTACGGTGTAATATCCGTGAATGAGCACCGGTCAGAAACAGTGGATTAAAGCAATGATCTTTACCCTCCGTAAGGTATTCCAGCCACTGCCGGCTCCGCTCCCCCCGGTCAGATCTTAGTGCGAGCAAACCCGCTGTTGGTGAATGATCTCCTTCCATGATCCCGATGGTTTTATGAACCAGTTTCATCGTGGATTCCGGTTCGTTAGCAGCGAATGCATTCACAAAAAAGATCTCTTTTTCCCCTTCTTCAAACCGGAAGATTTCCAGGCTTCCGATATCCAGCCGGGCATTTTCTATGCCCGTTGCGATGGACTCATCATCTATTCCAAACTGTTTTGAAGCGGTGTAAACAAGATCAAGGTTTTCAGGTAGATGCCGTTTGCTGGCTGATGGTGA